>Ga0182024_10010107_pt1 | contig 19333 bp, 18 predicted proteins | sample P32metaG_FD_120480 | JGI IMG/M metagenome (GOLD analysis project Ga0182024, IMG submission 120480) | Permafrost microbial communities from Stordalen Mire, Sweden - P3-2 metaG (Illumina Assembly) | ecosystem: Environmental > Terrestrial > Soil > Wetlands > Permafrost | place: Sweden: Stordalen... | reverse complement strand
TCCTTTCCAGCATGAGCCATGAGCTTCGCAGCCCGCTCAATGCGATTCTCGGTTTCGCCCAGTTGCTCGAGTCAGCCTCCCCGTCACCGCGGGGTTCCCAACAGGAAAGCATCGCGCAGATCCTGAAGGCGGGTTGGCATCTGCTCAAATTGATCAACGAGGTCCTCGATCTGGCAGTGGTCGAGTCCGGGAAGTTGCAGATTTCGCTGGAGCCGGTGTCGCTGGCCGAGGTCATATCCGAATGCCAAGCCATGATGGATCCGCAGGCGCAACAGCGTGGCATCAGCATTGCCTTTCCCCGGTTGGATATTCCGTACTATGTCGCTGCCGATCGGACCCGGGTGAAGCAGGTTCTGATCAATCTGCTTTCCAACGCGATCAAATACAACCGGGAGCAGGGAACGGTCGAGGTGAACTGCTCCGCAGCCACTCCCCAGCGCACTCGCATCAGCATCAGGGACACGGGCGCGGGGCTGTCTCCCCAAAAGCTGACGCAGCTCTTTCAACCGTTTAACCGCCTTGGACAAGAGAGCAGCGCCGAAGAAGGCACCGGCATCGGCCTCGTGATGAGCAAGCGGCTGGTCGAACTGATGGGAGGCTTGGTCGGCGTGGAGAGCAGCGTCGGCGCCGGGAGCGTGTTTTGGTTCGAACTGAGCTCGGCTGCTGAGCCAAAACTCGCGGCAGACAGAGTCGAACCTACGGCAGCGGCTTGCGGAAAAGTCAATTCCGGCATGCCGCTCCATACGTTGCTGTATGTGGAAGACAACCCGGCCAACCTGAAGCTCGTCGAGCAACTCATCGCGCGTCGTCCCGACATGCGCTTGCTGACCGCGGTCAACGGGAATCTCGGCGTCAAACTTGCCCGCGACGAGCTGCCGGAGGTGATCCTCATGGACATCAATTTGCCCGGCATCAGCGGTATCAAAGCGCTAAGAATCCTTCGAGAGGACTCGACAACGGCGCACATCCCGGTGCTTGCTCTCAGTGCCAACGCCCTGCCGCTCGATATCGAGAGAGGCCTGGAAGCCGGATTTTTTCGCTATCTCACCAAGCCGATCAAGGTCAGCGAGTTCATGGATGCGCTGAACGTTGCCCTCGAATTTGCGGGAAAGCATGCGAGTCGTGCGAAGCCTTAGCTCGAGCGCGGGTTGACGGTTCCGCAAGAGGAGTCATGTTCTTTGTTTCTCCTCGTCGAGCGTCGACCAGCGCTTTGCGTCCGTCCCTCGCAGTCGCAACCCGGAAGCCGGCGCCAAGGAGGTGTGCGCGGTAGAGCGAGCGCTCGACCGGGGCGTAGTGATGCCGCCACCTCCCGCGGGTTCGGGATCATCTTTCGCCAACTCAGCTGGGCTCGCCGTCCCGAATAAGCGGGTAAGCCGAGCCAAAATTCAATTGGCCCACCAGCGACCACCAGCGTGTAGACAAACGCGAGGGCCCCCTTCACTACGACAGCGCGTTCTCACGGGTCAGTCGCGGCTCCCCCTGCAGAGGTCGCAACCGTTCGAGGAAGACGCTCCAGCGTATGCCAATAGTAGGGTAAGTCACACGTAGAATACGGAATCAAGACGTGCTTCCGCGTTCGCAAACGGCTGAGGGCTCTTCATGAAGGTGTACTCGGCGCGGCAGTCATCAACGACCGCTACTTCCCATGCACCGCGATCGATGCGCACACGGGAAGTGCGACCATGCGTGTCTCGACCGAAGACCACCTGCGTGTAGGTGACGCCGAAGGCGCGTGGCAGAATCGCCGAACGCATCTTCTCCATTTCCGCGATGACTACGGAGACGTACGCTTCGCCGTTGTGCACGTCTGGCTTGATCGGTGCAGGGATCTCGCGGCGCATCGTCTCGAGATCGACGGCGAAATTTACGAGAAAGCAGCGGCGGAAGACCTTCCGCATGGGGAGCGGATGCTTGGGCATAGAGGCGAACCTTATCCCGACGCTTTAGCGCTGTCCGCCCGACGCTTCCACATAATCACCTACTCGTTCTCCGGCACATCAAGTGTCGGGAGGGTAGGAGATCTTCGACATCCGTGTTCACGGAGGGCCAGGTCGTGCTCGACGCTAAGGGACGGGCTCTTCGCGCGAGCCGGGCCTTCGTCGTATCCTTTCCCTCGTGAAACACCTGGGTCTCGTCGTGATGTTCGCGGTGTGCGTGTTCGCTTGCGGCGAACTGGCTACGCAGACAACGGCGCGATTGGATGGCGGCAACGATGCGAGCTCGGCCGACGTCGGCAACGACGAGGGAAGGCCGCCGCTCGAAGGTGATGTCAACGCAGTCGGCCCCACCGATTCCGGGTCGCGCGACCCTGAAGCGGATTCTGAGGGTTTGACGCCGAGCCCATGCCTGCTCTCGGCGTCGGACTACGATCGGTCCTGCAATGTCGACTCGGACTGCACCGGCGAGTGGTTCGGAAACGTGTGCACCACCATTGCGGAGTACGATACCCCGACCTCCCTTTACTGCTTCTCCTGCGCCCCCAACGGCGCAATCCGCGCCTCAGCCATAGCCGCCTACGAGGATGCCGCCGCCAAGGCCTTCGACGCGGCTCCGCCAGTGCCGAACCCCTCCCCGTGTTTCTGCCCTCCTCCTTCGGGATCGGTGTGCTGCAACCAGGGGATCTGCACTTACGTTGAGGGCGTCGACGGCACCGCCATGCCGTGCGGTACCGCCGGATCTTGGGTTGGCTGCGCGCAATGCCGGACTCGGACGCCGGCGTTCTGCAGGCGGCGTACGAGCCTCGCGATTGGCCGCGCGGCGTGCGCGCGAGATTCGGACGCCTGACGGGGATTGCGGTCCGGCTGACGTGCTCGCTCGACACGTGGCCGGAGGACCGGAGGGATCAGGAGGTCATGGAGATGGCGAGGGCGCGCGAGCTCGATGCGAAGTGCGTGGCGGACGTCGTGAAGGTGAAGTTCCTGACGGCGTTGCAGGCGCAGGCGGAGGAGAGGTTCGCGAAAGCACTGCGTGCCTACCTTGACGTTCGAGATGGTAGCCCATGCGTCGTGAGGGGCTCATGAGGCGGTCGGAGCGGTGGCGTGCGCCTGTGGCCGCTCTGCCTTTGCAGGCCCTCTACACGGTACCCGAGTTGGCCAGGGCGGCGTCCCTCTCGCGGGGGCGCCTCCTTCGGTTGTTCGAGAAGCTGGGGATTTGCATGATGAAGTCGGGGACGTTCTGGCTCGTGCCGCTGTCGGAGCTCGAGAAGAAGGCGTGGCCCTTCTGGGAGAGCGTTCAGGCGGCGGAGATGCTTCGGCGCAGGCACGGGGGGGAGGAGTGATCGGGCGGAAGGCTGCCCTGAGCTCCAAAGGCGGCCGCGATCACAGTAGTCGCGCTGGGATCCGCGAGCGGTGGGGAGTAGCGTGTGCGGCTGCGGGCACCGTTCCTAGTCTCGCTCGTGGTCAAAGGTTCAAATCGCGGGGGCGAACCGTCCGATCTCTACTTCGGGGGATGAGCCGCCGATCCCGCTCTTGGTGCTTGTACCAGCCCCCGTCGACCGGAGGAAGTTGCCCTCGACGTGGAAGCGAAAGGTCGCGTAGGGCGGAGGGGAGGGCGTTACGCCGAACTGCACCTGGTCGAGCGTGCCGATCAGTTCGTCGGCCCTGGGGCCTTGAAGGCGAAGGCGAAGAACGCCGCTCCTCCCAGAAAGACGAACGCCACAAGGTAGTTCCAGGCGAGCTTCTCCTTCAGGAAGAGCACGGCGAAGCCCATGAACACCGAGAGCGTGATGACCTCCTGGATGATCTTGAGCTGGAACCCAGAGTAGTGCGCGTAGCCCAGACGATTCGCGGGCACCGCCAGGCAGTATTCGAGCAGCGCAATCGCCCAGGAAGCCAGGATCGCCTCCCAGAGCGGCCAGTCGTGGCCGTACTTCAAGTGTCCGTACCAAGCGAACGTCATGAAAACGTTCGACATGCAGAGAAGGACGATGGTGCTCATGACGTGGGACTCTTTTCGTGGGTCTCGGGCTACTTCCACCCCTACGTTCGCCAAGCCGTGGCGGGTGCATTTACGGCGGCGGGCAAGAACGAGAAGCTTTACGTGGTTGTGGTGGGGGAATGTTACGCGCCCCATTCCGAGCAGTGGGGGACCTGCGATCTTGCTGTCCTTCGGGACGGGGTCCTCGTCAGCCGCGCGCCGCTCGAAGGCGCCCTTCACAAGATCTTACTCGCCTCCGATCTCGACGGTGATGGCCGCAACGAAATAGTCCTTTCATATGGAGACGGCGGGCAGGGAAGTTACTTTGAATCCATAGAGGTCGTTCGCATGGACACGTCGCGCCTGGCGGTCGTAAAAGCCTTCACGACTGTCGTGGACGCGCAGTGCACCGGCCCGATACTCGGAGAGAAGCTATCGATCGTGTACGTAACGCGAAGGCCCCGCCTGCGGTTTCGGATCGAGACGCACGACCGTCCTTGTCATGACCACGGCTATTGGGAGCTTACTCCGCAGCCTTTCTTTGGCGCACCGGAGGGCACGTAACGGGTCGCGAAGTCTGCCCGTAGACGAGCCGATCGTGATTCACGGGGGTGCTCATCCGACGCGAGTTGGCAATGACCCGCGGCAAAATCAAATGAAACTCGCGCTGAAATCCGGCAATCAACTCTACGAAACAGTCCCGTGCGTCAGGTGCCCACTCCCCTTCCTGTTCGGCCGTGTCGACAAAGTCCTTCGTGCTTCGGTTGACGGTCTGTTCGTGTAGGCTCGCGGCCCGCGATGGCGGACGCAAAGGGCGAGGAGTTCGACGCGAACGACAGGATCCTCGGATTCTCTCTGCTGAGCATCAAGCGCGCGCTCCAGTGGGTAGGCATGATGGAGGACCGCGACGACATCGACTATGTCGCGGAGGCGCTCGGTTGCCCGGAGCAGCAGGCGCTACGGGTCCTGGAGGAACTCGAGCACCGTGGGCTTGTCACGAAGGCGCAGAAGAAGCGCCAGTGGGTGACGACGCCGAAGGGACATCGGCTCGCCTTGTACTGGCACCCGCCTCGAGTGCTTCGGCCGGCGATCGAGTACGAGGCGGGGCCGGGTTCCATCAACGAGCAGTTCGAGGCCGTTCCTTGTTCGATCTGGCGCCACACGCCCGACGAGGAGGAGATGTTCGAAGAGGGGGAGATCGATGTCGGCGTTCACGTGGACTACGACACCGACCGCCTCATCGAGATCAACATCTCCCAGATTGACGAGTACCAGGGCGAGAGCAACGGGTCGTCGGTTTGCGAGCGCTCGGTCTACATCTCCGCAACCGACGCACGAACTCTCCTTGAGGGGCTTCAGAAAGCGATCGCGGGGGCGGAGGAAGAGTCTGCTCGGCGTGTCGCAAGGAGGGCCCGTCTGCTGAAGCGGAAAGAGGCGAAGAACCTAAGGCGGGCGAAAAAGGAGGACGAACGCCTCGCCCAACTCGCCGCCGACGAATCGGAACCGCGCGCATCGGACTCAGCCAAGGCCGACACAGCGACGATGACGACGAAGGCCTCACCGAAGCGCCGGCCCGATATACAGCGCGTGTCCGTTCCGCCTTCTGCAACGGCCCCGCAGGCGGAGGAGGTCGCGCCGAGCGGGAAGGCGGTCGCAGCGGCGCTCGCAGAAATACGTGAGGCGAATCGAGCGCGCCGGATGGCGGCCCGGAAGGCATCGGACAAGCCGGACGTATAGGTCCCCTCGCCGACCCGGGACTCACCGTCCCAGGGGCATCGTGACCCAAATGAGAGCCAACGAAGTCTCGGGTCGTGAATTCGACTCGGGCTCGGCGGGTCCGCTGTCTCCTAAGGGAGGTAAGGGAGGCTCTATAGGAGTATGGGAAATGACTCTCGGACCGTCGGCCGGGATCGAACCACAGCGCGACATCGTCTAGATCCACGCCGGACTGTAGCGGTCTCGCGAATGCACGGCGTGCCTCCGAACGGTCACTCTCGTGCCGATCGAGAGGTCCCACCCAAAGAGCTTGTCTTGCTCACCGCAGTGGTTCGACGAGTCAGCGCTCGCAGATCGATTGCCCTCGAATAGTGGCCGCCACCGCGCCTCGAGCGCGCAGACGCAACTCGGAGGCCCATGAGGCCCTTGCTCCTGGAGTCCCTCGCATGCCGGCATCGCACGTCGCCCTCGTTTCATCATGTCCGACGATCCCTGATTCCGTCTCGGCTGCAAACCCCGCTGCCTTCGAAGTCTCCCTTGCCGGCCGAGGGCAGCGTCCAGGATCGTCGAACCCCGCGGAGCCTCGGTATTTCACCATCGAGGCCGCCGCGGCCGTTCTCTCGCTGAACCCGCACGCGCTCCGCGCCAGGTGCCGAAGGCGCGCGCGACGGGAGGGGCGCAGCGTGGTCGCGCATCTCGGCGGCGGGATCCTGGCCCTCAAGTTCGGCGTCTCCTGGCGCGTCCGCTTTCCCGACTGAAGCGCGGCCCCGATCGCGTGGTGTTGCGCTACGCTCCGCAGCGCTGCGCGTGAAGCGGGCCGCCCATGAGGTTCCACATGGGTGCAAAGAACGTCACCGGCGTCCGTCGCGTGATTCGGGGCGGCAAGCCTCGCTTGGTCATTGATTTTCGATACACGAACAAGGAAGGCGTCCGCACGCGCTTCAAGCGCGACGCGGGCGTCCAGTCTCTCGCGGCGGCTCAAGCCGAGGCGAAGCGGCTGATGGCTCGAGCCACCGAAACCGGCGAGGTCGAGCAGCCGCCCGCTCCGGCGGAGGCGTCCCCGCTCGCGGTGACGTTCGAGGAGTTCGTCGTCGGTCCGTTCGAAAGGCTCTTCATGCCCTCGTACCGGCTTGCAACGGCGACGCGATACCGAGGGCTCCTACGCCAGTCGATCATGGCGAGATTCCGGAGCCTGCGGCTCGACCGGATCAACATCGGTCACATTCGCGAGTATGCGGCCGAGATCCAACGTCGAGGGCATCAGACGAAGCCCTTTATCGCCTACCTGAGGACCATCCTCCGGGCGGCGGTAGACAGCGGGCATCTGGACAAGCTGCCCGACTTCCCGGCGGGCTTGATGAGGTCGAGCCACAAGCTCCCGGACGCACCGAGCTCCACCGAGGTGGAAGCGATGCTGACGGCGAGCGGTTGGCTCGGCGTCGCCATCGCGCTCGCGGCGCTCGCCGGGATGCGCTGCGGCGAGGTGCGCGCCATCGAGGTGCGCGACGTCGACTTCGAAGGCGGGCGCGTCCTCGTCCGCCGCGCGTTGAGCGAGGACGTCTCGCTCACCACGAAGAGCGGTCGCGAGCGGGTCGTTCCGCTCGTGCCCGAGCTCGAAGCGCGGCTCCGCGAAGCCATGAAGGGCAAGCTGCCTCGCGCTCGCATCGTGGTCTGGCCGGACGGCGTGACCCCGCGCCGCCAAGAGGTCCTCTACCAGTTCTGGAAGCACCTGAAGAAGAGGAGCCTCCGGCGCTGGTCGTTCCACTCGCTGCGCCATCACTTCATCAGCGAGCTGGTTCGCCGAGGGGCGAGCCCCGAGGCCGTGCGCGTGCTCGCCGGCCACTCGAAGCTCGAGATGACCCAGCGGTACGCCCACGCCACCGCGGCCGATTTGCGGCTGGCGATGGACAAGCTCGCCGCGAGGTAGCTGGGACACGAAGCCCAGGTCCTCCGCGTTTGTGCCGTTTTCCCCGCAAATTTGATGAATTTGTCGGGGAGGCGGGATTTGTCGCCGAGGGCTCGCCTGCCGGGCGAGACCGAGCCGCTCAATCCCGGCTCCCCGAACGGGAGCCGGCACGGCGACCGGTCGGGGAGGCGGGATTTGAACCCGCGACGACGAGCACCCAAAGCTCGTGCACTACCGGACTGTGCGACTCCCCGGAACGTTGAATAGGCTCCGCGTTCTTAGCACGGAGCTCTGCCCCGCGGCGCCGCGAACCGTTCGCCGCCCCTATCCTCCGAGCGCGACCAGCGCCTCGCGGATTCCGCCCGGCGTGGCCCGAAGCGACACGTAGAGATGCTCGCCGTCGGTCTCGATGGCGCGTATCCCGACGAGAGGCGTGAGAACGGCCAAGATGCGTTTGAGCCGCCGACTCTTCGCGAGTGCCGGCAGGCGCAGCAGATCGACGACGATCCGATCGCCCTCCGCCTCGACGATGGCCGGAGGGCGCTTGGGAAGGACCTTCACGAGATTGCCCGGTTTCGTCAGGTCGAGAGCCCCGGACTTGATGAGCATCGCCAGCGGCGACTCGCTCTCGTCGAGCAGACTGAGCTTCAGTTCGCTCAATCGAAACCCGAGCCGGATGGATTCGGTCGAGACGGCGACCTCGTCGATGCGGATCGCGCCCGATGCCCGCACGGGCGTGCCCATGGCATCGACCGTCGCACCGAAGCGAACGGCCGGAGGAGACGAGTCGATCTGAATGTCCTTGGGCGCCTTCTTTCCGGATTTGGCCTGCCCCGCGGCCCATTGCAGCGCTACGATCGGCACTCCGAACCGAAGGCTCTTCGCATCGACCGCCGCCTTGACGAGGGCTCGCGGATTGTCGCGGACATAGCGCGCCGCGGCTCGGAGGAGGTCCTCCGCCTTCATGCTTTCTGAATCGAGTCCCAGTGGTCCGCGATCTCCTGCGCTGTCCAGACGCCCCCGTCCGTGTCTTTGAACTTGCCCGGCGTTTCGATGACCTTGAATGCGTAGAGCCGCGCGCCCGCCACGGCCAGCACGTGCCCCGTGCGGTCGCCGCACAGGTCGCTTGCAAGGAAGAGTGCCGTCGGTGCGATGTGTTCCGGCGTCAGTGAGTCGACGCCCTGGAACATGGGAAGGTCTTCGGTCATGCGCGTCTTCGCAATGGGTGCGATGGCGTTGACGGTGATGCGGTGCTTTTGAAGCTCGATCGACATCGTGCGAGTCAGGCCGTAGATGCCCGCCTTCGCCGCCGCGTAGTTCGCCTGTCCGAAGTTTCCCAGCATGCCGCTCACGCTCGTCGTGTTGACGACACGGCCTCCGCCGCCTTGCGCGACGACTTGCTTCGCGAACGCCTGCGAGCAGAGAAACGTTCCCTTCAAGTGGACGAGGACAACCGAGTCCCACATGGCCTCATCCATCTTGAGGAAGCTCTTGTCGCGCAAGATTCCCGCGTTGTTGATGAGGATGTCGACTCTCCCAAACGCGTCCACGGCGCTCTTGACGATGTTCGCGGCCCCCTCCGCGGTGGCCACTGAGTCGTAGTTCGGCGCCGCCACTCCGCCGCGCTTTTTGATCTCGTCGCTGACGAGGTTTGCAGCGCTCGCGTCGTTGCCGGCGCCGTCGCGTGTCCCCCCGAGGTCGTTGACGAGGACCTTCGCCCCCTCGTCCGCGAGGAGCAGCGCGTGCGCGCGTCCGATGCCGCCGCCGGACCCCGTGACGATTGCCACCTTCCCTTCGAGAAGACCCATGGGAGAGCTACTCCTTCGGAAAACGGTTGGGCCGAGCTTCTAGCGCGGGCTTGCGGGTGGCGTCTATGAGGAGCGCCAGATACTGACCGGAGAGAGCGCTTTCTTTGATAGCCTGCCAGGGTTATGGCTTCGAGGCCCCCCAGCCGGAAGAAGCGAGCGCCGGGCCGACTCGTGATGGCGCAGACGGTGCGGTTTCCGCAGGTCACGCCGTCCGCGCCTCCGGCCACCTCGGAGAACGTTCTCGCCGATCAGCGGGAGACCGAGAAGCTACTCTCCATCCCGGCTCCCTTCGCCCGGGACCACGCGAGCCTCACGCTCCTCACGGGGCCGAACGCCGGTCAGATCTTCCCGCTGGACGTCGAGAACGTGATCGGGCGCGATTTCGACGCGCAGATTCGCATCGACGACGGGTCGCTGAGCCGGGCGCATGCGCGCGTCATTCGCCACGCAAATGGCAAGTTCGTACTTGAGGATCTCGACTCGACCAACGGGACGTTCATCGGCAACGACCGCATCAAGCAGCGTGAGCTCGTCTCCGGAGATCGCATCCAGCTCGGGCCCAAGCTGACGTTGCGCTTCGCCATCACCGACGAGGCGGAGGAGATGTTGCAGCGACAGCTCTTCGAGTCCTCTACGCGCGACCATCTGACACGCGCGTACAATCGGCGATACCTCATGTCGCGCATCGCGGCCGAGGTGGCGCACGCGCGGCGTCACGGTACCGAGTTGGGGCTGCTTCTCTTCGATATCGATCAGTTCAAGCTGACCAACGACACGCACGGGCATCTCGTCGGCGACGCGGTCCTGCGCGCGGTCGGGGATCGGGTCAGCGCGCTCATCCGGATCGAGGACGTATTCGCGCGTTTCGGGGGGGAAGAGTTCGTGGTGCTGATTCGGGACACGCCGCCGCGCGATGCCGTTCAACTCGCGGAGCGGCTGCGTATTTCCGTCGCGTCGATGACGGTTCGGGCGGAGGGCGCCGTGGTGCAAGTGACCATCAGCTTGGGTGTCGGGTCGCTCGAGGAGCTCACACCGGAAGCGGGGGGCAAAGAGCTCATTGCTCTCGCGGACGTGCGCCTGTATCGGGCCAAGGAAGAAGGGCGAAACCGGACGTGCGCCGCGACCCCCCCCGAGTAGAATGGACGATTCGGTTTCCGCGAGCGGTCGGGCAAAGGCGGGTTAGGATGTCCGTCTTGGGATCCAACTTCGGCCGTCCAGTCGTGACTCGATGGCAGCGCCGAATCGCTCGGTCATGGGAAAGAATACATCCGAGACCGTCGAGTCGGTGGACGTGAAGGCCCCTGGCCCGCCGCCGCCTCGATCGAGCCTGCCGCCGGATTGGCTGGACGAGGACATCGCGACTTCTCCGGCCACGGAAAACCAGATCTCGATCGCCCCTCCGTTCGTGGCCAAAGATCGAGCGCTCCTGACGATGTTGAATGGCCTCAACGCGGGCCAGGTGTTCCGTCTCGAGATGCCGGAAACGATCCTCGGGCGCGCGAAAGACGTCGCGGTGCGCGTCGATGATGTGGGAATCAGCCGGAATCACGCCCGCATCGTCCGCACGGAGGATGGCCGTTTCGTGCTCGAGGATTTGAGCTCGACGAACGGAGTCTTCGTCAACGGCAAGAAGGTCGTCCGCGCAGAGCTTGCCAGCGCCGACCGGGTCCAGATCGGCCCCAGCGCCATTCTTCGTTTCGCGTTGCTCGACGCCGAGGAAGAGGAGCTCGCTCGCCGACTCTACGAGTCGTCGACGAGAGATGCCCTCACGCGGGCGTTCAATCGTAAGTACCTCGCCGAGCGCCTCACGTCCGAAGTCGCGTACGCGCAGCGCCATAAGACGCGCCTCAGCGTCATCATGTTCGACCTCGACTACTTCAAGCGCGTGAACGATACACGCGGGCACATGGCCGGCGACGTCGTGCTGCGCGTCGTCGCGCTTCAGGTCACGAGATTGATCCGCACCGAGGACGTGTTCGCGCGCTACGGCGGCGAGGAGTTCGTCGTGGTCGTGCGCGGCATCGCACACGGGAACGTCGCCCTCTTCGCCGAACGCGTCCGCAAGTCGATTGAGCAGCTTGTCATCCCTCTCGAGGACTTCAAGCTGCGCGTGACCGCCAGCTTCGGCGTCAGCTCGCTTGCCGAATGCACGGAGAAGAGCGCCGATGCTCTCCTCAAGATCACCGACGAACGCATGTACAAGTCCAAGGTTGGCGGTCGAAACCGCGTGACGTCATGAGCGTGTCGTCTGCACTTCCGGAGCCCCAAGACCTAAGGTCACGGCCTTGACGGAGCGCGCGTGGCGATGGTACCGACCGTCTGCGCTGAATCGCGATTCACTTCCGGAGGAACTGCACATGGCCGTGGACATCAAGGAGCTGTTCAATGACGCACTTCCTGCGGCGCTGAATCGCAACGCCGAGGACGCCAAGACGATCGGCGCCAAGTATCAGATGAACATCACGGGTGAGGGCGAGTGGAACATCGATGTTTCGTCGACCGGCTCGTCCTGCAAGCCCGGAGCAGGACCGGCGGACTGCACGATCACGATCGCGGCGGATGATTTCCAAAAGCTCATCGAGAACCCGCAGACCAACGGAATGCAGCTCTACTTCGCAGGAAAGCTCAAGATCACGGGCAACATCATGCTCGCGACGAAGCTGAACAAGCTCTTCGCCTACAAATGAAGATGCGCCCCTCAGGTCTTGCGCAGCTCGTCGACGAACTCCCAATCGGCGAGTAGCCCCTTCTTCAAGAGAAGCGAGAGGAGCGCTGCGCAGATCGCCTCGATCGGCACTTTTTCGCCGAGGGCCTCGCTGGCGTCTGCGCCCTGCGCGACGGCGCGAAGGGCGCGAATCAGGTCGCGGGCCGTCATGGCGTCGGGGGTTGCCGGCCGCGGCTCCTCGACGGGCGCCGCTTTTTTCTTGGCTGGCAGGCGGATGGTCGTGCCATCGAGGAGCGTCAACGCGACCATCCGAGGTCCCCTCGATCCCCTCTTGGGAAGTTCGAGGGTGTGCGCCTCCACTTCCGGCCATGCCTCCGGGCTGTCTTGCGAAAGGGGCGTCTCCGAGGGGAGAGGAGCCACGTCCTCGAGCCCATGGATCGCGGGCGATGCGGCCAAGGGCTCGACGAGCGGTGCCGCAGTCGCGCCGAGTGGCGCCGGCGCTCCCGAGGATTCGGGGGCAGACGCCGGTCCTCCCGAGGACTCTGGCGCAGACGGCGGGCCTCCGCCGTAGTACACGCGAATGGCGCTCCGAATGTCGGTGGGAGCGGCGATCATCGGACGCACGGGCAGAGCCGAGGATCGACTCACCGCCGCAAGAGCGTCTTCGTGGGTGGGGTCGTCCATCGCGACATAGAGGGTCTCTCCTTGATGCCGAACGCGGCGCACGAAGACCGGTACGAGGCAGAACTTTTCCGCGAGGTCACGCGGTACCAAATTGAGGAGTTCACGCGAAAATTCGATGTGATGCAGAGAAACCCAAGGAACGCTCAGCTGCTGACTGAGAGCTTGGGTCACCTGCGTCTCGTTGACGATCCCGAGCTCGATGAGGACTTGGCCGAGTTTGCGGCCGCTCTTCTGCTGTGCGGCGAGGGCGAGATCGAGCTTGTCTCGAGCAATGAGTCTAGCTTGGACGAGGAGCTCGCCGATTCGCAATCGAGCCACAAGGTCCATGTTACGCGCCAGACACCTCGGAGGTGAAATATAGCGCCAGCGGGGGTGAGACCCCGATGCCGGGACCTCAGCCGCGTGCTAGCCTCACCGGCTGCGAATGCGCGCGTGTCCTCAGTGTCAGAACTCGTGCGACGAGACGCACAAGTTCTGCCCTTCCTGCGGATTCCCGATCGGGAAGGTCGTAACGAGTAGCGAAGACCCGCTCGTAGGGCGCACGCTGCCGGGCGGCTACGTCATCCTCGATCTGGTCGGAATCGGCGGGATGGGTCGCGTGTACCGGGCCGAGCAGACGACGCTTGCCCGGACGGTGGCGGTCAAGATCATCCACCCGCACCTGGTCGGCGAAGAGAACGCGGCGGCTCGTTTCATTACCGAGGCACGCGCGGCGAGCCGTTTGAACCACCCCAACTCCGTCGCGGTCATCGACTTCGGCAAGACGAACGACGGCCAGCTTTATCTGGTGATGGAGTTTTTGCGCGGGCGGGATCTCGCGCGCGTTGCCTATGAAGAGGGCCCTCTTCCGTTCCGACGAATCGTCGATGTCTTGAAGCAGGTGTTGGCCGCGTTGTCCGAGGCCCATCATCTCGAGATCATTCACCGGGATCTGAAGCCGGAGAACGTCATCCTCGAGCCGATGCGAACCGGGGGAGACTTCGTCAAGGTGGTCGATTTCGGGCTCGCCAAGATGAAGGAGTCGACAGGGCCTTCGATTACGAGCCCCGGAATCGTCTGCGGGACGCCGGAGTACATGAGCCCGGAGCAGGGGAGGGGTGATGCGCTCGACGCGCGAAGCGACCTCTACGCGGTGGGCGTGATCCTCTACCAACTGCTTACCGGGCACCTTCCCTTCGAGGCCGAGTCGCCCACCCAAGTCGTTCTGATGCACCTGTCTTCGGTTCCCGCGGATCCCCGAAAAGTCGCCCCCGATCGCATGATCGGCGACCCGTTCGTCGACGTGGTGCTCCGCGCGCTCTCAAAGGAGCCAAAGGACAGGTATCGCGACGCCGACGACTTCGCCGAAGCGCTCAGCATGGCGCTCGCGAACGTCGAGGGGGCCACGAGTCTGAAGGGCGCCGAGCGGGTCAGCACCCTCAAGTGCTCCGTGTGCGGGGCTTTCAATGCCCCGACGCAAAAGTTCTGTGGCGATTGCGGCGCCCCGACCACCGCGAGCTTCGCTCCCCCTTACTCTGCGCGCAGCACCAGTCCTCCGGCGGTCTCTTCGAGCGGCGCTGACATCAGCTCCGTGATGCCCAAGCCGAGGGCGGACGGCACGAGGTTCAAGTTTCCTCTCACTCTCGTCGGGCGAGAGGACGATCTCGAGTGGCTCGACGAGCGGCGGATCGAGGCGAACGGCGGGCTCGTGGCTGCCCGCATTGTCGGCGACCACGGGATGGGCAAGACGCGCCTTCTCAACGAGTTTCTGCAAGTCTGCGGAGCGGCGGGGGACGTCGTCGTGCAGACGGGGCCCGACCCGACGTGGGCGGAGGTCGGCTATTTTGCCCTTCGCGGCGCGGTCCGAGCGCTTGCCGACTTGCCCGCGGATGGTGGGGTTCTGCGGGACTGGGCGGCCGCGTCGGCCGAAGCTCGCCGCGGCATCGCAGATGTGTTCGAGAAGACCGAGACGGCGACTTCGTCGCGCGTGACTCTGTCTCCTGATGAGCGTCGCTTTGCCGCCGCTGAGGCCCTTCGCTGGGCGCTGACGCGCGCGACCGAGAATGCGCGCGGCCGACGCGTGGTCCTCGCGGTCGACGACCTCCAGAACGTCGACGGCGTGAGTCGGAACGCGTTCGCCGACGTCGTGTGCGAACCTCCTTTGGCCCCGGTCCTACTCGTGGCTGCCTGCACACCGGGCTTCGATCCCGGGTGGCCCGTCGTGGCGGGCGCCGCCCTCGCTTTGGGCGGCTTGCCCGCCGCGATCGTGGCGAAGTTGGTCGCCTCTACCGGGGTCCCGAGTGTGCCGTCGTTCAGTGGCGGTCGCGGTATCGCTCCGCTGTATCTGGACCAGGTGCTTCGTTTTGCACGCGAGCAGGGGGGGCAGCCGCCCGCGCGACTCGCCGACCTCATCGCGCTCCGCGTCGAACGACTGCCCGCCGATGCACGCCGCGTCCTTCAAGCCGTGGCGGTTCTCGGCGACGCGACGAGCGACAGCGCCCTCTTGCCGCTTTTGCCGGAAGACACGGACCTCGTCGAAGCGCTCACGCTGCTGCGCCGCTCGGGCATGATCGAGAACGCGTCCGAGTGCTGGCGGGTGGCCCATCCACTGATGCGAGAAGTGGTGCTGGCAACGATCCCCGCCGCAGTTCGTCGCGAGCTGCACATCGCAGCCGCGAAGAGCTCGGAGGCTTCTCGAGCGCCCATCGAGGTGCAGGCGATGCACGAGTACCACGCGCACAATGCCTTCGACGCGCTCATCCTGCTCGAGAAGATGAGCTCGCGCTGCGCGGCGCGCGGCGATAGCGCGGGGACCATCCTCGCGCTCCGCCGCGGGCTCGAGCTTGCCCGTCGCGAGATTTTTCGAGGAGAGCTCGACGACCCGATGCGCGCGGTGCTCATTTTCGGCCGCAAGCTGGGCGAAGCGCTGGCTCAAGCCGGCGACTATATGGACGCTGAGGGGGTGCTTCGCGAGGCGCTCGACATGGCGGGTCCGAACGGTCAGGACCGCGCGCGCGTCCTCGGTGCGCTGGCCCACGTTGCGGTAGGCCGCGACCGTCGCTTGGAGGCGCAGGTGTACCTCCGCGAGGCGATGGATCTCGCGAAGCGGTCAGGCGCTCATGAGCTCATGACTTCACTCGAGAAGCTGAAAAGGCAGATGGCGGTGTGACCGTTGCCCGCGGACGGTCTTCTCTTGGGGCTCGCGGTCGTGTGCGCTCTCGCTTCGGTCTCATGTCGGCCGACGTCTCACTCTGCGCCGCCCTTCGAAGACACGACGCTCAACGCGCCGCCTTCCGCGCGGCTCGCCGCAATCGCGCGAAAGTGCGCCCGCGTCGCGAGCTGCGCGCACTCGCACGATCCTCCCTACATTCGCGATCCAACGGCGTGCGTCGACTTTTGGCTCTCGAGCGACGAGAGGGACCCCGTTCCGCGCTGTTTGTCCGCAGCAGGAACCTGCGACGCCGTCGGCGCCTGTATTCATTCTCCTGGCCAGGACGAGGCGGCGGCTTATTGTAGAGCCCATCCCGGCGCGATGACGGCGTGCGTAGAGCGGGGTCTCATCGCGTGCGCCGACGACGATCCGAACGAAAGCACGCGGGTCGATTGCTCTCTCATGGGTGCCCAATGCACCGAGGTCAAAGAGCCGGGCGGCCTTACGACCCGTGCGTGCGTCGATCCCGTCCGTTGTCCGAGCGAGCTTACGAAGGCGTGGTGCGACGGGAGCCAGGCCATCGTGTCGTGCACGGGCGGGGCGCTCGAGCGAACGCCGTGCGCGCCGGGATCGAGCTGCCAATCGCATGTCGACGGAGATGGCGAGCAGGTCGCCCAATGCGAAGTTCCGGGCCACACGAGCTGCTCTCTTCCGGGAAACCATCGATGTGAGGGTAGTGGCCTCGTCGTGTGTGAAGCGCATGGGCACTTTGCCCACGAGCATACGGTCGACTGCGCGGCAGGTGGCTTCGTTTGCTCGTCGTTCGACGGCGGCGCCGCATGCACGAACGGACCTCCGCGGTGCTATCCCGGGCATCCCACCTGCGAGGGCAACGCCTTGGCGTTCTGTGCGGGGGGCACACGCGTTCGGATCGACTGCGGGGAGTTGGGGTTGGGCACCTGCGATATCGACGGGCGCGGAACCGACGCGGTGTGTCGACCGACCCCAAAGCCTGTTCCGCGCTGAGTGGCCCGCCTGGTGTATGACATTTCCATCGCTGCGGGCGTCCGCGGCGCCTTGGGATAGGCCGTCTTGCCCCGCCACATCGCCCGCTGGGACCTCGATAAGACGTATCTGCGTACGGAGTTCGACACGATCCGAGACATCGTGCGCACCGCGCTGGAAAGGCCGGACGAGAAGCGTACGAACCCCGGCGCCTCCACCCTTTTGCGTGAGATGGTGCGCGCGGGCGTCTCGGTTCACATCTTGTCCGGATCGCCGGAGCAGATGCGTCGCCGTCTCGAGGACAAACTGCGTCTGGACGGGATCCAGTGGGACAGTTTTACGTTGAAGCCGAACCTGCAGAACTTGTTGCGCCTCCGGTTTCGGGCGGTGAAAGACCAGCTTGGCTTCAAGCTGCCCGCCCTGTTGCACGCTCGCCTCAACGCGACTCCCTTGAGCCCCGGAGACGTCGGTGTGCGGCACGAGACTCTGTTTGGCGACGACGCGGAAGCCGACGCCTTCGTCTATTCGCTATACGCCGACACGCTTGCCGGTCGCGTGGACGAGGACCTTCTGGTGGCGGTCTGCGAGCGCGGGCGCGTCTACGCGGACGTGGTCGAGTCGATCATCGATTGCGCGCGTCAAGTCGAGCGTGTGGATGCGGTCGAGCGCATCCTCATCCACCTCGAACGTCAGACGCCCCCGGACGACTTTCGAGTCTATGGGGGTCGTGCCGTGCCGTTCTACAACTACCTGCAGGCCGCACTGATCGTGCACGAGGACGGTCGAGTCCCCGCCGAGACCGTCCTTCGCGTAGGCGTGGACCTCGTGGTCCATCACCGCTTCGGTGGCGACGCCCTCGCGAGAAGCTACCTCGATCTCGTTCGCCGAGGACATCTCAAGGGAACGGGAGCCGAGGACGTCGCGGATGCGTTCGAGTCGTGGACCCAGCAAGGGAAGGTTCCCGGGTACCTCGAGCTCAAGATCCTCATCGAGCGGCTGCCCGCACTCGCGGCGTTGGCAAAAGAGCGCTTCCGCGGATTGGAGCTACGCGTCCCGGACTACGCGAGACTCGTCGCGGGTCACAACGCGCGGCGCGGGCGCGTGTAGCCGCTCGCCGGTTCAGGTCCAGTGACCCGCGCGCATCGCCGCGGCGTCGATGACCTTGACCTTGGGGCCGAGCGCTTCCCGGAAGCTGTCCTCGTCTTCATCGTCCATGATCGCATCGCCGAAGCCCGCTGCGATTTCCATTGCGGTCGCGAGGATGCGAAGGAACTGCGCGAAGCTCGAGGCCGCGAGCGTAGGCACCCAGCGATCTTGGCCGCTCATCGCAGTGTAGACGGGACAGTCTCCTTCGGCGTCAGGCTTGGACACGTCGAGAAAGTAGGGATCTCCAAGGAGCGAGCTCTCGCCGATGACGACCCAGCTCGGCTTCCAATCCGCGGGGCTCTTCTCGCCACTCGCTGCGCCGGCACCGTGAGACTGAGCTTTCGCGAGCTCTTCGGCGGGAATAAGACGGATCCGCTCGACGGGGGTGACGGTCTCGACGTTTTCGGGGTTTGCGCCGAGGAGGAAGCTCCTGTAGCGGGATGGAAACCGCAACTGCTTCTTCAGCGCGTCGACGACGTCGGTGGGAGCCTTGCCGAACTCTGCGTCGATCTTGCGCCGCTTGCAAATCGCTTTTAGCCCGTCAATGGCGTCCGCCAGATCACTGTCCACGTCTGCCTCGTCTTCGAATCCCACCTGCAGCCGTCACGCGCGGGTCGGTCCGCGCGGCAGCCTCGAGCGCCGTGCGCGCTGTAGTGTCAGCAAAGAGCATCCAGGCTACACGCGGAGCGAGTTTCAATCAACAAGGTGGCGCCTTGGCTCGCGCGTCGGTCGCGCGCGTGTGGTGGCACGGCCCTGGTCGCGCCGCGTCGGTCGCGTGCGCACAGGTGCGAGGCAAGCGGCTTGCTTGACGATGCAGCAGGGGCAAGATTAGCTGCCGTGTCCGGCTGAGGGCGGGAACGGAGGTCCGGAATGCAATCCAAGTGGACGCGGCGTCTGGGGCTCTTTGGCATCGTCATCCTCGTCGTTTGGGCATCGACGGGTCTCGGATGTGCCGAAGAGCGGGGCGCCATCGATCAGGTCCAAGCGAACGCGCTGTCGAAGCACTTCTTCGTGGGCGCGAGCCTCAGCGACCCGAGCGACGACCCCGAGTTCTACATGCGGAATACGGTCGTCGACGTGCCGTACGGCGCCAACAACGGCGTGCCTACCGCGAGCCAGCCGGACGGCACGAGCGGACTTTTCACTGCGACCTACGCCCAGCCACTCAATCGTATCAAGTGGGAGATCAGCGAGACCGTCCTCATCGCTCGGCTCACGTACGAACTCGTCCAGGACTCCGACTACCACGGCGCGCGCACGACCGACAACGGCCAGGTCGTGGCCATTTTCAACATCACGAGCCAATTCGACATCCGGCGCTCGTACAACCCCCAGACGGGCGAAGAGACCAACATCAT
>Ga0182024_10010106_pt1 | contig 19334 bp, 14 predicted proteins | sample P32metaG_FD_120480 | JGI IMG/M metagenome (GOLD analysis project Ga0182024, IMG submission 120480) | Permafrost microbial communities from Stordalen Mire, Sweden - P3-2 metaG (Illumina Assembly) | ecosystem: Environmental > Terrestrial > Soil > Wetlands > Permafrost | place: Sweden: Stordalen... | reverse complement strand
TCGAGATTGAAACAGATCCTCATCAACCTTCTGGGGAACGCGGTCAAGTTCACCGAATCTGGAGAGGTGATGTTAACGATCGAGAACCACCAATCCGGCAAATCCGGTGAGATCGAGTTTTCCATTTCCGACACGGGCATTGGAATTCCGCCGGAGAAATTGGAAACGATCTTCGACGATTTCACCCAGGCGGATGCGTCCACCACGCGCAAATATGGAGGCACCGGTCTTGGTCTCGGAATCAGCAGGAGGCTCGTCGAGAGCATGCACGGAAGCCTCTCCGCTACCAGTTCGCCGGGTGAGGGGAGCACGTTTCGCTTTAATGCGCAGTTTGGCCTGGCATCACAGAGCCACCGCAAGAGTCGTGTGCAACCGCAGGATATCCGCGGCCGGCGTGTTCTTGTGATTGACGACAACGCCACGAACTGCCTCATCCTGCGAGAAACACTGCAAGGTTGGGGGTCGGAAAGCGACGTCTTCGGATCGCCGGAGAAGGCTCTAGCCGGCCTTGCCGAAACGATGGCCGGCGAAGCGCCTTATTCCCTGGTGCTGGTGGACAGCCGCATGCCCAAAATGGACGGTTTCGAGACCGCCGCCGAAATCAGTCAGATTGCGCCAGGTCTGCCCGTGGTGATGCTGACGTCCGAGGCCCGGCCAGGCGACGCAGCGCGCCGCAAGGAAACCGGATTATCGGGGTACGCCGTCAAACCACTGAAGCGCAGCGATTTGCTTCGTCTGGTCAGTGGCGCGATGAACCCTTTGGCAGGCCCGGATTTGAAGCACCCTGAAAGCGTGGTTCCTAAAAAAGCAGAGCCTGCGAAGGCAATCAGAATCCTGGTTGCGGAGGATTCGTCGGACAACCGCCTGCTGCTTCAGGCTTATATGAAGGATAGCCCGCATCTGTTGACGTTCGCCGAGGACGGCAAGGTGGCGGTAGCTCATTTTGCCGCCTCGACTTTCGATCTGATCCTGATGGATATACAAATGCCTGTCATGGACGGTCTAACCGCGACGCGTGCCATCCGGGCTGTCGAACGAGCGCGGGGCGCCGCCGCGACTCCGATCATTGCGCTGACCGCAAACGCCGGCCCGCAAGACGTCGAGAGAAGCCGGGAGGCGGGCTGTAACGATCACCTCTCGAAGCCGATCTCGAAACACATGCTCCTTAGTCTCATGGACGAATATAGGTCCCGGATGAAGCGGTCACGAACACCGGCCATGGAATCGCTGCAACCGATCATCATCGAGTCGCCGCCCGGTCTTGAGGAGATTGTTCCTGGCTACCTCGCGGCTCGCAGGGAGGAACTGCCGGGGATGATGGCCCTTCTTGCCGCCTCCGATTTCAAGAGCCTGGCCGTCCTGGGGCACAACCTCAAGGGCAGTGGCACTTCCTACGGATTTCCGGACCTTACTCGAATCGGAATCGATCTAGAGCATTCCGCGAACCAGACGGACACTCGGGCCACAGGTGCCAAGTTAGCCGATCTCAAAGACTATCTAGCTAGGGTGGAACTGTCTGCGATTAGTTTGATGACTCCGTGATAACGTCTTCGCCTTAAGGACGCACGCTAACCGGGTAAGGAAGATCAGCGCAGCTGGGCCGTGCGCTAGATGCTGGTGGTCGGGTTTCGTTCACGGCGAGGCTTAATGGGACGAACTCTTCCTTCGGACAGATCCTGCTGTTGATCCCTGATCCGCGAGCGGAACGGTGCAAAAGAACGTCGAAGGCTTGCGACTGCCACTAATTCCGGCGATTTTGGCATTCAATCTCCACGAAAACACTCGTAACAATCTCGTGTGTCTTTTCATCTTCTCGCCGGAGTAGAGCCGCCCACCAGTGTGCCTGCCCCCGCGGCGGATACTATCGAGAAGCGCGCGTCTTCGGTAACCTTATAACGCAATACCAACAAGTCGTTGAATGACTTTCTTGAAAAGGCCCAGCTACTTTTTTTCGTCGTGGGCGCCCGCGTGTTCGCCGGTCGGCTCCGCCCCGGCGGGCTCGAAGGCGCGGTCGGACACTTCCTTGACTCCCAGATAGGAATCGTCGTCGACGCTCAGATCCCCGCGGAACGGGTAGTCGAGAGCGATGATGAGCGTAAAGATCAGACCGATCGAAAGCATCGTCAGCCCGGTCACCGCCATGTGAATTTTGTAATTGCGCGGGCCGAACAGGTAGATATACACAGCCACCAGTCCCAGGCCGAAGATCAGCATCTGCCAGACCGCGTTGGGGAGATGCGCGTTGGCCGCCAGCAGCCGGGCCCGGCGCGCGCTGAACAGTTCGTTCGTGACGCGCATCATCTCCGCCTTGACGCTCGCTTGGCCCGGGGTTGCCGGTTCGAAGTTGGCGAGATCGAGACCGATCCGTCGGACTTGCACCCAGCCCTCCCCGAAATTGCGCTCCTCCATCTGGTAGGCGCGCTGGCTCGGCCATTCCTTTTGGGTGACGATGTCGATGTACTTGTCGACATCGGTCCGCACGCGGACGGCGAGTGCGGCAGGCAGCCCGGGGCTGTCGAAGGCGAGGCCGCCTAGGGAATTGGCTTCGTCGGAGGCGATGGTCGCGCTCTTATCCATGGCCTCATAGGTGCCGACCGCGACGAAGGCGAGCACGACCGCGTAGATGCCGCCGCAAATCGCATAGCTCAGCCCGACCATCGAGGTGTCCTTCTCGCGGGCATGCCAGTCGACCAGGCGATGGAACATGAAAAGACCGGCGAGCGGGAGGACGACAACGATCGAGCAGACGGCGCCCGCCACTTCCCAGGTCGAATGAGAATAAAACCAGTGGTTCAGCATGGCCAAGTCCTTCGCATCAAAATTTCTTGGCCGGTTCGGGTTGAGCCGCCCCAGACGCCGTCGCCTTGACGCTGACGAACGCATCGTCGCCAACGCTGAGCTCGCCGCGGAACGGGTAGTCAAGGGAGAGGATGAGGACGAAGACCAGGGCGATCATGGCCGAGACGAGGGCGGTGATCGCCAGATGGATCCGAAAACTGTGCGCACCGAACAGGTAGGTGTAGCCGACGGCAACGGCGCCGGCGAGGACCAGGATCTGCCAGACGACGCCGGGCAGATGTTCTCCGGCCGCCAGAATGCGGCTGCGGCGCGCCTTGATCAGGTCGTTCATTGTGTGCAGCATCTCGCCTTTGTTAACATTCTGCCCGATCGTCACCGGCTCGAACACGGCAAGCCGCGTGCTGAGACGGGCGAGAGCGGTCCAGCCCGGCTCGAACACTGCGTCGCCTCGCCTGCCCGCCTGCTGGCTCGGCCACTCCGACTGGACGACGATGTCGATGTACTTGTCGAGGTCGGCGCGAACCACCTCGGCCATCTGCGGCGGCAGTCCAGCCGAATCGAGCATTAGGTTGCTCAGCTTGTTCGCCTCGGCGGTGGCGATCTCGTCGCCCTTTGCGAAGGTCTCGAAGACATCGACTACGATGAAGGCGATCAACACGGCATAGACGACCGCGACGATCGCATAGGTAAGGCCGACCGTCTCGGTATCCTTTTGGCGCACCTCGACGTCGACGAAGCGGTGGAAAATGTACAATCCTACCAGCGCCAGGCCAGTCCAGACACCGATCACCACCAGCCCGACCACCCAGATCGGGTGCGTATACAGAAAATCGACGTTCACTAATTCCCCCTCCGCGCACTCCGGCTTCCTCCGTCTCGCGCCCCCAAGATTAGCAACTCCAGGAGGCCTGGCGCGAGATTAATTCCTTTCTAAGTGAGCCGGTGTAGACTTTCTTCATGGTTTTCACCAAGCGACTCCGCGAGGGCGTTCGTCGAGGAGAAATCACTTGCAGTGTTCGTATTTGGACGCGTCCCCATGTCAAAGTGGGCAACCGATACTATATGGAAGAAGGTGAGATTGTAGTGGATTCGATCGAGCCGATCGGTTTTCCGGATATCACTCCAATGTTGGCGCGAGAGTCGGGATTCCTGGGTGTCGTCGATCTGCTCAAAGTCGCGAAGCACGGTAAAGGCGAGAATATCTATCTGGTTCGGTTCCACTACGTGCCTCCGCACACCAACGCCTGAGGCAGGCCGGAACTGACGAACATCGTTGGAATTAGTGGAGAGCTCCGGTCTGATACTGGACCGAAATCCATTGGGCCTGATAGTCATAGCGAGCGCTGGCTGCTCCAATTTGAGCGGATGTTAGATTGAGCTGGGCTTGGCTCAACTCCACAATCGAACTCAGACCGAGATTGTAGCGGCTTTGGGCCAAGTCGAGCGCAAGCTGCGCTTGCTTCAACAATTCATCGGTCAGGTTGATTCGGTCGTATGCGGTCATGGCGGCGAGATAAGCGACACGCAGGTCCCGAACGACCCGATTTGCGAGGTCGTTGACGTTCTGTGTGGCCGCCCGCGCTCGCAGCTCTGCTTCAGTTTGGCGAGCTTTAAACAAGCCGCCATTGAAAATGGGGATATTCACGTTGACGCCGACGGCCCCATACCTTCCTGGCACCGCTTGCTCACCCGCTGGAACCACGCCGGCTGCGCCGAGCGCTCCGATAGTCGGATAAAAGAGCAGATGCTCGGCTTTGGCGAAATGCTCGGCGGCATTTTGCTCGAGCCGCAAGTCTTTTAGTTCAGGACGGTTCTGAATCGCATCCTGAATGAGCGGATCGATACGGACTGGCAAAGGCGCCGGGAGGGGTTCTAGGGAAAGAGTGAAGCCCGTTTCGCCGGGCAGCCCCATCGCCGCAGCCAATTCGGCTACGGCGGATTTCACCTCGTTCTGCGCCTGGACCAGGAGTAATTTGGCGTCCGAGAGGTTCACGTTAGCGAAGCTGACGTCGAGCAGGGACTTGAGTCTGTTGGCCTCCAGCGCCGTCACCTGGTCCGATACAAGCTGGCGGGCCGCTACAGTCTGCGTCGCGACCTGGAGCACGGCGGTTGCTCGTTGCACGTTAAAATATGCGCGGCTGGTAGCCAGCAGAATATCCGCGCGGGTAACTTCGGTTACCTGATCCTGGGCCTGTGCCCGGAGTTTGGCCATATCGACTAGATTCCGCGTTCTCCCGAAATCGGTCAGCATCTGATTGACGGTCACGCCGGCGGCCAAGCGGTTGTATACGGCCGGATTGTTTAGCGCGCCCGCCGCAAGCCTGCTACCCGAGTCGGCGCCCACCCCGGTCAAGCTGCCAGTCAGAGTAGGAGCGAAATTGGAACGGTATTCCTTGGGGACCTGATAGGAGGCTTCGGCGTTGAGCCTGGCTGCCGTGAACTGTGGATTATTCTGAATCGCCAGCTTTTGGGCTTCGGCGAGGCTCAGTGCCGTGGGCTGTTGCTGGGCCAACAGGGGGGCACAGCCAAGAATAAACGTTGCCATTCGCAGTGTGGAGGTTCGCGTCATTTTATTTTTCTCTGTCGTATACCAGAACGTAAGCCGCGGGTACCAGGAATACGGTCAACGCGACGGAAACACTCAGACCGCCCAGGATGGCGCGGGCCAAGGGTGCGTAGGATTCGCTCCCTGCGCCGAGTTTGAGGGCCATGGGCAGGAGCCCGATAATGGTCGCCAGCGAGGTCATGAGCACAGGACGTAAGCGCACGCGGCAAGCCATGGCGACGGCATCGCGAACCGCCATCCCCTCGCCTCGAAGATGGCCCGTAAACTCGACGATCAGGATGCTGTTCGACACCGCGATCCCCACCAGCATGACGACCCCCATCAGTGACATGACGTTTAACGTGGTGCCGGTCAACCACAGCGTCAGGATCACGCCCGCCAATCCCGGCGGAACCGCCAGGATAATGATGAACGGATCGATGAACGATCGGAACTGCGCCACCAGAATCAGATACAACAGCACTACGGCGAGAGAAAGGCCCAATGTGAAACTGGTGAAAGAGGCCCGCATTCCCTGGACCATGCCGCGAAGTGTGATGGTCAGGCCTGTAGGGACCCGCGTTTGTGCGATTGCGCCATCAATCGCGTTGGCGATTTTGCCAAGATCCTCATTAAGCGGTCTCACGTAGATGTCGATGGTCCGCCGGAGCTGGTAATGGTCCACTTCCGTGGGCGATTTGATCCGCCGGACATCACTGACCATGTCCAGCCGCGTCGAATCCTTGCCATCGGTGGCTCGTAAAGGAATCGCCTTCAGGTCGCCGAGGCTCTTGACTTGGTCCTCGGGATATTGGACGGTCAGCATGTAATCGTTGCCGGTCTTGGGATCGATCCAAAAGCTGGGGGCGATCATGGTGTTCGACGTAAGCGCCGTGATGATGTTGTCGACCACCTCCTGCTGATCGAGTCCCATCTCGCCGGCGCGAGTCCGGTCCACGTCGAGTTGCAGAGCCGGATAGTCGACATCTTGAGGAGTGAACACATCCGCCACGCCGTGAATGTTGCGGATTTTGGCTGACAGTTTGAGCGCGGTAGCATAAGCTTCCTCCATGTTCGTGCCCGCCACCTGAACGTCGATCGGCGCCGGAAGGCCCAGGTTCAACACCGCGTCGACCAATCCGCCCGATTGAAAGTAGGCCGTGAGCTCAGGCAGATCGGTCTCCATCTTCTTTTTGACGCGCGCCATGTATTCGTAGCTGCCGGTCTTGTGGTCTTCCTTGAGGCTGACTTGCACAAACGCGGTATGCATGGCTGAGTTGGTGGTATAAATGGCCGAAAAGTCCGGAGTGGCGCCGATGTTCGAAACGATCATGCCGAGATCCTCTGGCGAAACCACTTTGCGAACCAGAGCTTCAACCTTTGCCACTTCATTCTCCGTCACGGACAGCCTTGTGCCGCTCGGAGCTTTGAGATTGATCACGAACTGGCCCGCATCCGTCCGCGGAAAGAAGGAAAGACCGAGCATGGGAAACAGACCGAGTGTCAGAAGGAAGACGATGCCGAATGCCGCAAGCGTCAAACCGGGCCGCCGCAGCGTTCCGCCCACCAGCCGGTCGTAGGTCTTCAGAAATGCTTCAAATCGTTTGTTAAACCATACGTTGAACCAGTTAGCGAATGACCAGCGGCGCTTCGGCCGGTCTACCGTTACCGGTGCTTCGTCGGAGGGTGTTCCATGGTGAGCGGAGGACTTTATGAATCGCGCGCAGAAGAGGGGCACCACCGTCATCGCCACCGCATAGGACGCGAAGAGCGAAAGGGCCACTGCAAGGGCGAGGGCGGAAAACAGGAACCTGCTCACGCCGTAAAGAAAGGTGACCGGAAAGAACACGACCACTGTAGTGAGCGTGGCAGCCAGGACCGGAAGGGCGACTTCGCGGCCGCCTTTCTCTGCCGCGACCGCTGGAGCTTCTCCCAACTCCAGGTGACGATAGATGTTCTCCAGCACCACCACCGAGTTATCGATCAAGCGGGAAAACGCCAGCGCCAATCCGCCTAACACCATGCTATTGATGGAACTGCCTCCGAGTGAAAGCGCGATGAACGCGGCCAAAGCCGAAAGTGGAATTGAAAAGAAGACCGCCAGCGTCGCCCTCATGCTTCCGAGAAACACGAGAATCATGATCGAAGTGAGGATCAGGCCGATGCCGCCTTCATCCAACAGCGTTTCGATCGCGGTCTTCACAAACACCGATTGATCGAACACGACCCGTGTGATCAGCTGCTTAGGGACGTCGAATAAATGGGTGATGGCGTCCTTGATTCCGTCGACTACCGCTATTGTGTTGGTGTCCCCGCCTTGTTTGAGGACCGGCACATAGACGGAGCGTTGTCCATCCACTCGCACGATGTTGGTTTGGATCTGATGCGCGTCGCTCGCATACCCGATGTCGGCAATTCGCACCGGCGACTGGCCCACCATCTTGATGGGCAATTGGTCGATCTCGGCCACCGAACGCAACTGGCTATTGGTGTAGATGTTGTAATCCAGTGGTCCGATCTGAACGTCGCCCGCGGGCAGAATGAGATTGGAATCGTTAACCGACCGGACCACGTCCATCAGGCTCAATTGGTGGGCTTCCAGCTTGTGGGGATCGGCGTAAACCATGATCTGCCGATACTTGCCGCCGAAAGGCTGTGGCACGCTTGCCCCCGGTACGCTGGCGATCTGATTCCGTACCTGAAACTGCGCCAGGTCGCGGAGTTCTGTCTCATTCAATCCTTCGCCCTTGAACGTGACCAGGCACACAGGCAAACTGGAGGCGTCAAACTTCAGCACCACCGGCGGCAGCGTTCCTGGTGGGAGCCTACGCAGTTGCGCCATCGCGAGATTCGAGATCGTAGTCACGGCGGAATCGGGGTTTGTGCCGGGCTGAAAGTAAACCTTAATCACGCTAACGCCGGGTAGCGACCGCGATTCTATGTGCTCAATTCCGCTCCCCAGAGTGAAGAATCGTTCGAATCGGCTGGTAATGTCGGTTTCGATTTGTTGCGGCGGCATGCCCGAGTAAAAGGTAGCCACCACCACGACGGGGATATTCATCGACGGGAACATGTCCACCGGCATCCGCTTGACGCTGGTGACCCCGACCACGGCAATGATCAGACAAACCACCACGATGAAGTACGGATTTCGAATCGCAAAGTTGGACACCTAATGGACCTCCTGCGGCGGCAAGTCATCTTTGCGATAAGCCACATAATAAGCGGCCGGGACCATGATGACGGTCATAGCGAGCGACACGCTCATTCCGCCCAGGACCGCCCGGGCAAGCGGCGCGTAGGATTCGCTGCCCGCGCCCAGCTTGAGGGCCATCGGAAGTAAACCAATAATAGTAGCCAGCGACGTCATCAAGACCGGCCGAAGCCGGACGCGGGCCGCAGTAACCACCGCTTGCCGCACACTCATGCCGTCCTCCCGCAGATGCCTGGTGAATTCGACGATCAGAATGCTGTCGGAAACCGTCATGCCGATCAGAATCATCAGTCCCATCAGCGACATGACGTTCATCGTGGTTCCCGTCAGGTAAAGGATCAATAGGGCGCCCGTCAGGCCCGGCGGCACCGCCGTCAGGATTAGTACCGGATCCAGGAACGAACGGAATTGCGCCACCAGAATCAGGTAAAGCAGCACCACCGATAGCAGGAGCCCGACACCAAAACTGCGAAAGCTCTGCCGCATCCCCTGAACCAGGCCGCGCAGCGTGACTGTGACACCGTTGGGGAGCTTGGTCCGCGCGGTCAAATCGTCGATTGCTCGGGCAATGCGTCCGAGGTCTTCTCCCAGGGGTTGGACGTAGATATCGATCACGCGGCGCAACTGGTAATGGTCCACCTCTGTAGGAGACTTGATCCTTCGCATATTGGAAACCACATCGAGTCGCGTCGAGTCGGTGACCTTTTGTCCGCGGATGGGGATCGCTCTGAGATCGTCGAAACTGTTGATCTGCTGTTCCGGATATTGAACCGTCAGCATATAGTCGTTGCCGGTCTTGGGATCGATCCAGAAGCTGGGAGCAATCATGGCATTCGACGTAAGGGCGGTGATGATGTTGCCCACCACTTCCTTTTGAGTCAGCCCTAACTCTTTGGCGCGGGTCCGATCGATATCCAGTTCGATGGCGGGATAGTCGAGATCTTGAGGGATAAAAATATCGCCGACGCCCTTCATTTTGCGAATGTGGCTAGCCAGTTCTAAGGCGGTCGCATAGCTTTGCGAGAGGTTGGAACCTGAGACCTGAACATCAATAGGAGCCGGCATTCCCAAACCGAGGACCGCGTCCACCAGTCCACCGGACTGGAAATACGCTGTGATCTCGGGCATCTCCTCGGTAACCCGCTTGCGGACCCGCGACATGTATTCGTAGCTGCCAACTTTGTGACCCTCCTTCAGGCTCACCTGCACGGTGGCGGTATGCATGCCGGAATTGGATGTGTAGATCGCGGAAAAATCGGGCGTCGATCCGATGTTGGAGACGATCATCCCGAGGTCTTCGGGTGAAACTACCTGCCGCACCAGGTTTTCGACCCTGGCGATCGCCGCATCGGTCAGGCCGATGCGAGTGCCCGAGGGAAGTTTCACGTTCATCATGAACTGGCCGGGATCGGTTCGCGGGAAAAATGAAAAGTCGAGAATCGGGAACAGGAACAGGCTCAGGATGATGATGCCGGTGAGAACGAACAAAATCGAGACTGGCCGTTTCAGCACGACGCTGATGACACGATCGTAGAAGTTCAGGAAGCCGTCGAACTTGGGGTTAAACCACGCGTTAAATCTGTCGAGGAGTGTGCGGCGGGTGACCGCCGCGTGATGCCCCTTGATGAAGTGCGCACAGAACAGCGGAACCACCGACATGGCCACCAGGTACGACGCCAACAGAGAAAGCACCACGGCCAGGGCTAGCGCGGAGAATAGAAACTTACTCACACCGTACAAGAGGGTAACCGGAAAGAAAACCACGATGGTCGTAAGAGTCGAGGCCAGCACGGGAAGCGCGACTTCCCGGCCGCCTTTTTCGGCCGCGACCGCGGGCTCCTCGCCCAGCTCCAAGTGACGGTAGATATTCTCGAGCACGACCACCGAGTTGTCGATCAACCGCGAAAACGCCAGTGCCAGTCCACCGAGCACCATGGCGTTCACCGAGCTGCCGCCCACCGAAAGCGCGATGAATGCTGCCAGGGCGGAAAGTGGAATCGAGAAGAAGACCGCGACAGTCGCGCGCATGCTTCCGAGAAACACCAGGATCATCACCGAGGTCAGGAACAGACCGATGGCGCCTTCGTCCAGCAGCGTTTCTATCGCCGCTTTGACGAATAGGGACTGATCGAACACGACCCGCGTGATCAGCTCCTTAGGGACATCGAACAGGTGCTCAAGCTTTTCCCTTACGCCGTCTACGACTGCGATCGTGTTGGTGTCTCCGCCCTGTTTGAGAATCGGAAGATACACCGATTTCTGCCCGTCCACGCGCACCAGGTTGGTTTGGATTTGCTCCGCATCCTTCGCATAACCGATATCCGCCACGCGAACCGGCGATTGTCCCACCGTCTTAATAGGCAGTTGGTTGATCTCTCCGATCGTGCGCAACTGGCTATTGGTGTAAATGTTGTAGTCGAGCAGGCCGAGTTGCACATCGCCCGCGGGCAGGATGAGGTTCGCCTTGTTCAGCGACCGTACCGTGTCCATCAAGCTCAACTGGTGGGACTCCAGCTTGTACGGGTCGGTGTAAACCATGATCTGGCGATACTTGCCGCCGAAAGGCTGCGGTACGCTGGCCCCGGCGACGCTCGCCACCTGATTTCGCACCTGAAATTGTGCCAGGTCGCGGAGTTGCGTCTCGTTCAATCCCTCGCCCTTGAACGTGACCAGACATACCGGCAAACTGGATGCGTCGAACTTCAGCACCACCGGAGGAAGCGTTCCGGGCGGGAGCCTGCGCAATTGAGCCATGGCGAGATTCGAGATGGTCGTCACGGCCGAATCCGGATCGGTGCCGGGTTGGAAGTAGACCTTAATCACGCTGACCCCGGGCAAGGACCGCGATTCTATGTGCTCGATCCCGCTGCCTAGCGTGAAGAATCGTTCAAAACGGCTGGTGATGTCGGTTTCGATCTGTTGCGGCGGCATGCCCGAGTAGAATGTAGCCACAACCACCACGGGGATGTTCATCGCCGGGAACATATCCACCGGCATCCGCTTGAGACTGGTGGCGCCGACGACGGCGATGATCAGACAAACCACCACGATGAAGTACGGGTTTCGAATCGCAAAACGGGACATGTTTACGCAGGCGCGCTTGGGCTCATTGTGGTGAGCTTGGGGCGCACCTCTTCTCCGGGCCGGAGACCGGATCGGTTGCCGATCACAACCATATCTCCTTCTTTGAGACCGGACTTCACCTCGACCTTATTGGCGGTCTCAAGACCAAGCTGCACCTTTCGTAGCTCGACACGGTTGTCCGATGTGATTACCGCTACTTGTGCCGACGAAGCGTCGCCTCCCAAGTCGATCGCCGCGACAGGGATGGTAAGCACCCGGTTGCGGCGATCGAGTGTCAGGTGCACTTCGGCGTACATGCCCGGAATCAGCAACAGGTCGGCGTTGGGTACGTCAACCTCGGTGTCCATGGTCCGGGTGGCCATCGTTACTTTATCCGAGAACCGTTTCACGAGCCCGGGAAAACTACGGTTCATGGTTGGCACGCGCACCTCCACCTGCTGACCGATATGCACGGTCGGTACCGCGGATTCGGGAACCGGAAGGATCAATCGCAAGAGACTGTTTTCCGAAAGCCTCACTAAAGGCATCGCCTGGCTGCTCGATGCCGTACCCGCCTGGATCATCGACCCGGTGTCGGCGTACCGCTTGGTGATCACGCCGCTGAAGGGCGCGGTGACGCGGGTGTAGTCGAACATGGTTTTGATTCGCTGCAACTCCGCTTCGTTGACATGCACCTGCTCTTCGGCAGCGGCCATATTGGATTTTGCCGCGGAGACCTGCGCCTCCGCGACTAAATCCTTGCCGTGCGCATCATCGATTTCCTGTTGCGCGACGAGGCCCGGTTTCTGTTTCGACACGGAGTCCAACCGGGTGTAGGATAGGTGCGCTATGTCATGCGAGGATTGGGCTTGTTGTAACTGGTCTTTGGCCCGCGTTACCTCCGCCTGACTCCGGTCCACGCCCGCTTGCGCCCGAGCGCGATCGTCGGCCATCTCAGGAATCTCTAGGATCGCCAACACTTGCCCTTGTTTCACCCGGTCGCCTACGTCTACCGATATCGACTTGACATAGCCGGCTACCTTCGCCATGAGGTCGACCTCCTGATACGGTCGAAATTCCGCGGTGAGGGTAAGATCATGCGAAAGATCCTCGATGGCAGCTTGGGCGACAGCCACCGTGGGCACATCGGAGGACTTCCCCGCCTCCGCCTCCACCTTGGCGGTTCTCGAACATGAGGCGCTGAAAAGGACAAGAGCGGTGAACCCCGCGTAAAGAAGCTTTCGATCGAGTCTGATCACTGTCCGTCACTCCGGATTTCCTTCAAAAGCTTTTCCGTTGAAAAGCCAGGCGACTGACAGATTCGAACGATGCGCTGTTCCTTCGATCGGATCCGAGCCGCGGCTTCCGGCAGCTCCGCCGCGATCTGCGGCGGAATGGAGACCACCCCGTGGCAATCGGCGTAGAGCAAGTCGCCCGCCCGAATCCGCAACCCGAAAATCTCAACTGGCTGACCATAATCTACCGAATGCATATAGGCATGTGAAACGGCTACCGAGGGCGCGAACATCGGAAACTCCAGCTCGCTGACGGCCGGCAGATCGCGAACCGAGCCGTTCGTGATGACTCCGATGCAATGCAGTGCTTTTAGAATCGCGGCGTGAACTTCACCCACGCAGGCTCCGTTGCCGGGCGCGGGGTCCACATCCTGGATGACCGCGATCCTTGGTACCGGCAGCGATTCGATGTTGCTCCACCAGTCTGTTCTATCGAAATAGGAAGCGCCTGTTATCGGTGGATTGGAGGAGCGCACCTTACTCGTGGCCGCATAGCCAAGCAGGCGGGTGGCGCCTCCGGTTACGCAACGCAATCCAGGGCGCGTGAATCCTTCGTTTCGAAGCCTGACTCTGAACTCTTCAATTGCATTCGCGATGGTGCACGTATCGAATTGCTGAATTGCTTCGAGTTGGCTGGCGGAGAGCATTGTCACGGGTCGTTAGTAGGAGTTTGCCTCTGGTAAATTGTTGGCCCGCTCGCGGCTCACCCGCCGCTTCGGCAGCGACTCGTCGATTTGATCGAGCGCTGCCCAAGGCATGCCGTACCTCGAATGTACATCATTCTATTTCATTTGACACATACCGGGGAGTTGGTATTTTTGAACAAAAAGCCTGGTAGTTCGATCTGGTTGGAGCAGCTTCGGTTAGCATGGAATCAATGGAAATTCGAGAACCATGAGCAATCTCAACCTGCCGGACTCCGATCAAGCCGCTTCAGAGCGCGCATCTTTCCGCGGTTCCCGTGTCGCTCTCGTGGTCGGGTTTGGTGGTCTTCTTTTGATTATGGCCCTGGCCGGAGCGGATGCGTTAAGGGTACTCCAGCAATTTCGGCGCAATGACGAACGGATCCGACACCATTACCTTACTCAAAATCACGTCTTAAACGAAATCCGATCGGACGTTCACGTTTCAGGCACGTACGTTCGAGATTATCTTTTGGAACCAGACCCGGACAGGGCGGAGCTGTACCGGACCAGCCTTGAAGATGTTCGAAAGCACATGGAGGTCGCCCTGGACTTCTATGGCCGCCAGGCAACCCCCGCGCAGCTTGAGCATTATTCAGCCCTTCGGGCCGAGCTGACGGACTACTGGGGAATCCTGGCGCCAATTTTTCAATGGAATCCCACGGAGCGACGTCGCTCAGGATATCCTTTCTTGCGGGATGAGGTATTCCCGCGCCGCCAGAACATGCTCGCGATCGCCGACCGGATTGCCGCCATCAACGAAATGCAGTTGACGGCCGGAAACGATCAGGTGGTTTCCCTGCTGCTGCGTTTCCAAACACGCCTGATCGTGACCTTAGTGGCTGCGTTGGTGCTCGGCCTGGGAATGGCTTCTTTCAGCACACGCAAGATTCTGGGGCTTGAGGATCAATCCCGTCTGCGATACGAGGAAGTGGCCGATGCCCGCGGCCAGCTCAAGGACTTGTCCGCAAGGCTGGTTCAGGCGCAGGAAACCGAGCGGCGAGCCCTTTCTCGCGAACTGCATGATGAAGTGGGGCAGTCTCTTTCGGCGGTGCTGGTCGAGCTCCGCAATCTTTCTGGAGGCCTAAGGGCAAGGTCTGAAGAACAATCGCGCAGCCATGTTGAAACAATCAAATGTCTGGTTGAGAACACGGTTCGTGTCGTTCGCAATATGGCTCTTCTGTTGCGGCCCTCGATGCTCGACGACCTCGGCCTCATTCCGGCGCTCAAATGGCAGGCAAGGGAGTCCGCCAAACGCACGTCGATGGATATAAGCGTCGCAACCGAACTCGACTCCGATGATCTTCCGGACGAGTACAAGACTTGCATCTATCGGGTTGTCCAGGAAGCGTTGCACAACTGCGCGCGTCATTCCCACGCGACCACGGTCCGCATTAGGGTGGAAAAGAAGACGGACCGCTTGATCCTCATCATCCAGGACGACCGACAAGGCTTTGACGCCCGCCACATGAAGGGATTAGGCCTGTTAGGCATCCAGGAGCGTGTCACCCGGCTCGGAGGCAAGTCGAGCGTTCATTCAAAACCTGGCGGCGGAGCCATCCTTTCCGTGGAGTTGCCGTTCGCCGAGGACTACCGGAGCAATAATACCCGTGAAACCGATTCGCATCCTGTTAGCTGACGATCACACCGTAATGCGTCGAGGCTTACGGCTTCTACTGGAAAGTCAACCTGAATTCATCGTAGTGGCGGAAGCGGCGGATGGCCGGCAGGCGGTTGAGCAAGCCGAAGCAACTCAACCGGATGTCGCGGTCGTCGATATAGCCATGCCCAATCTGAGCGGAATCGAAGCGGCGCAGCGTATTGCAACCTCTCTCCCCCAGACGGCGATCGTGATACTGAGTATGCATTCCGACGAGAGCTACGTTTTGCGGGCATTAAAGGTGGGGGCCAAAGGTTACCTGCTGAAGGATTCCGCGGAAGGTGACTTGATCGACGCCATCAAAGCGGTGCATCAAGGTAAGACGTTCTTCAGTCCGGAAATCAGCAAGATGCTTGTAGAAGACTACATCCGGGAGATCCGGACCCGGGGAGCCGAGGACAGCTACGATCTGCTAACCTCACGCGAACGGGAGATTCTACAGCTGCTGGCGGAACGCAAATCGAACAAGGAAATCGCACAGGTCCTCAATCTCAGTATCTATACCATCGAAACCCATCGTAGAAACCTCCAGGAAAAACTCAATTTGCATAGCCTCGCCGAACTGATCTTGTACGCGGTTAGAAAAGGCGTCATCTCCTGAGTACCCTGGCTCGGATAGGGGCGCGGCCTGTCCGGTTATGGCTGCGGAAATGCTGCCTTCGATGCTCGATTCCAATAGGACAACGCCAATTTGACGACGCTTGCTACGTTGTCCGGGCGAAGCGGCTTAGGAAGGACGTCGTATCCACCACTGCGGATCAGTTCCTGCCACAAATTGCCATCGGCTACGCCCGACATTAAAATAACGCAAGCCCGATGCGGCAAGGCCGCTAGACTCGCTACCTCTGTCCTCCACACGGTTCCCGGCCAATCGCGGTCAAACAGGATAATGGGTGGGGTCAATCGGCTCGCGAGAGCGCACGCTTCCTCGAACGATTCAGCGAAGCGTACGTCCAACGATTCCTGGCCGGACGTGCTGTTAAGGACGTGCCGATCCTGCTGGCTGACTACCAGAGCCACGACGGGAACGCGTGACGGAACGGCCTTTTCGCGGAACGTCTTGCTCGTGAAGAATGAATGTACGATCTGCCGCCAGCTCGGCATTCGAAGATCGGCACAACCGTCGGAAACGGAGAGTTTCGAGCCTAGCAAGATACACCTCTTGATCTCTCTTTTCCAGCTTACTGTCGATCCAGGCTTTTAGGAATACCAGATCTATGGTATTCCCTACTGTAAGATCCTGGTAGGCACACACATCTGGTTCCCGCCGCAAAAATGGATGAATCGGTCGAATCGCGATCAGGTCGGGAGCGAATGTCATTTCACGCATGGGCGCAAAGAAACGTCCATGTCACAGGATGGTGAGTCTGTCGTTGGGGCCATCGGAATGACGCGTTTCGGGTAATACTCGATCATTTGAGGTGCGGGAGAACAGAGCAGGACTGCCCAGCATTGGTCCCCGTAGACGGGGGTCCAGATGGCGTGGCCGGACGGGGTCATGGCCAATCGAACGGCGGGATGCTCGGTCTTAGGCCAATCCTCCCCGCCTCCTTGCTGCGCGGCCGAGACGCCCAGCCAGCAAGCGAGGAGGGCAACGACGATCACGGCGTTACTTGGGTCAAACTGCAATAGCTCCAGGCTCTCTACGCCGTAGGCGATGATCACGAGCGCCGCGCCGAAGATGAAGCCTCTGCCGTAGCGAGGATCGGGAGCCGCGGCGAACCAGAAAATCAAGCCGGCGGCGACCACTAGGTGGAGGCGAAGGTCCAAACGGCGAAGCGCCTTCTTATAAACGAGAAGAAAGATGCCGGCCGCAAACATCACCAGGGCGCCGCGTAACTCTTGCTGAGCATACATGCGGTTCGCCCAGGGGCGGAGCCATTTGAGCCCGCTGGTTTCTTGGAACGTCTTTTCGGGGCCGCGCGCCCAGGAAGTGATCCAATGCGTGAGGTCCGCGGCGCGTGCTTTCTCCACTGCCCAAGGCAAGGGCAATCTGGAGAAAGCCACGGGAAACGCGAGATAGCCGGTGAGCACTATATTTCCCGCCAGCCAAACGGTCAGAATGAGCGCGCCCACTAGCGCCGCTGGTTTCCGTAGCGACTCGCGGTTCCAATCGAGCAGCAGCATCAATGGCGCTGACGTCAGTTTCACGGTAAGCAAGAAAGGGACCCACAACAGAAGCGCGGTTTTGCGCTTATCGAGGAAAAGCAGGAAGGAGTACAACACGCCCAGCGCGACGATCGGTTCCGGGCTCAAGTAGTTTGGACCCAGAATCCATCTCGGCTCCGCGAGGAGGAAAACAACGACGACAAAGGAGTAGAGTCTGGCAATCTTCTCCGTCGACGAGCGGATGGAGAACAGTAGGTCGGCTGCAATCATTGCCTCTACGAGGGCTGTGGCCAGGAAAGAAAGAGACCAACCTCCGAGGCTCGGTATATTCAAGCCGGCTGCCAGGATAAAGTGAGACTCGTTGTAGCCGAGAAGGGTATGGAGATTTGCCAGGCCGACGATAATATGGTCGGTGTTGTGCCAAAGCATGGTCTGAAGATGGTACAGGCCTTGGTCATAAGTAGCGCCGCCGGTCCGGGAAAATTGAACCGCCCACCAGACCATTGCGGCGATGACCGGGAGTTCGATCAGGAATCGTCGCTTAAAGAGGATGGCGAGGAGGAGAATGCCCGGCGCCAGGACGGCCAGATTCACCGTGCCCTGAAGGGCGAAGAAGAAGTGCACAACCGCGAAGATCGTGGTGAGGATCGTTGTACCGATCACGCCGTCGGCCGCGAGGGCGCCCTCGATCTTCAAGAGCCTTGTGGCCAATCTGCCGTAACCGAGAGCGGAAAAAGTAGCCAGGATCAGGCCGGCGGTAAGTTCCAGCGGCTCGCTCACCAAATGCGTCCATTGTTATCAATATGCAAAAAAAGCCGTAAGTTGCGCGTGATCATAGCGTGGGACGATATCATGTTACTTCTATAAGTGTCAATCTAAACTAGCCAATCTCGCGCCACCTTCACAACCCCTTAAAATACCCCACCGTCTCCCGCAACCCATCCTCCAGCCCGACCTTCGGTTCCCACCCCAGCACTCTCTTAGCCTTCGAAATATCCGGCCGCCTCTTCTTCGGGTCGTCTTGAGGCAGCGGTTCGAATATGATCTTCCCGTTCACCCCCATCAGCCTCTTGATCCGCTCCGCGAACTCCAGAATCGTCAGCTCCGCCGGATTCCCCAGATTCACCGGATACCGCTCCTCAGACTGGCTGAGCCGCACCAGCCCAGCCACCATATCCGACACGTAACAAAAGCTCCGCGTCTGCGATCCATCCCCGAAAATCGTGAGCGCTTCGCCGCGCAGCACCTGGTCGATGAACGCCGGCACCACGCGCCCATCCTTCAGCGCCATCCGAGGCCCATAGGTGTTAAAAATGCGGGCAATGTTCGTCCGAACCCCGTAAGTCCGGTGATACGCCATCGTCATCGCCTCGGCGAATCGCTTGCTCTCGTCGTAGCAGGAGCGCGTCCCCACCGGATTCACATTGCCCCAATAAGTCTCCACCTGCGGATGCTCCAGCGGATCGCCATAGCACTCCGATGTCGACGTCACCAGGAACCTCGCGCCATCGCGCCGAGCCACTTCAAGCATGTTCCGCGTGCCTGTCGACCCGCTCTCGAGCGTCTCGATGGGATGCGTCAGATACGCCATCGGACTCGCCAGCGAAGCCAGATGCCACACCTGATCGAACGTCCCGGCCACCGGTACCGGCGCAGTCACGTCACACTCGTAAAACTGAAATTGAGGATGATCCGCAAGATGCGCCAGATTTTCCCGCGACCCGGTGATCAGATTATCCAGCGCTACAACACTGCCGCCGTCCGCTAAAAGACGGTCGCAAAGATGGGAGCCGATGAATCCAGCCGCCCCCGAAATTAAATGATGCAATAAGCCTCCCTATCAAGCCACACACCGCGAAAACCGGGACTGACCATTCTGTCCCAAGGCCCCGCCTCCCCCGCGAAAGCGATCCACCCTTTGTCGCCGAGTGGACAGAACGGTCTGTCCCGGCTTTCGCCCCACCCC
>Ga0182024_10010105_pt1 | contig 19335 bp, 20 predicted proteins | sample P32metaG_FD_120480 | JGI IMG/M metagenome (GOLD analysis project Ga0182024, IMG submission 120480) | Permafrost microbial communities from Stordalen Mire, Sweden - P3-2 metaG (Illumina Assembly) | ecosystem: Environmental > Terrestrial > Soil > Wetlands > Permafrost | place: Sweden: Stordalen... | reverse complement strand
GGAGAATTTGCCGCGGCGGGTCTGGACCGATGCCGTGGTGGGGTTCGCCGGGCCTTTGACCGGGACGGCGCTGTCCGTGGGTCTGGCTTTGATTTATGACTACACCGAGAATCCGCTTTATCTCGGCCTGGCCTGCGTGGGTTACTTTTATAATCTCTTCACATTGATCCCGATTTTGGATCTCGAAGGGGGCTGGATCGCACCGGCCATCGCGCCGCAGGCGTGGCTTTTAATTTTGATTTCCACGCTTTTTGAACTGGCGAATCAATTCAACCTGGTCCTGCTTTGCGTATTTTCGTTTGCATTGCCCCGGTTCATTCTGCTGGTTCGGGCCCGGGCGCCGCGGACCGACACGGACTGCACGACGCTGCAGCGTGTGATAATCGGTGTCGGCTACATTGTCTTGATCATCGGCCTGGCCTATTTTGGAAGCACGACGTTCGATGAACTGCCTCGTCTGGTTCGCGAGTTTGAGGGGGATTGAGAAGAGCCTTTTACCCGGCGCGGCATTGGAGCATGATGGCGGGATGAACGTGAATCTGTTCGAGCTGAAGGCGCAGAACGGCGCGCTGGAGCCGGAATTGCAGGAGGCCTTCCTGCGTGTGCTGCGCTCGGGTCATTTTATTTTGGGTCCGGAAGTCGACCGGTTCGAGCGCGCGCTGGCGGAGTTCACCGGCGCGAAGCACGCCCTCGGTGTGAGTTCAGGCACCGACGCGATTCTCCTGGCCCTGATGGCGCTCGGCATCGGGCCGGGCGATGAGGTGCTTTGCCCGAGCTTCACTTTTTTTGCCACGGCGGGCTGCGTGGCGCGAGTCGGCGCAAAGCCGGTTTTTGTCGATTCGTGCCCGGTTTGTTTCAATCTCGATGTGCGCGACGCGGCCCGGCGGACCACACCGCGCACGAAGGCGATTATTCCCGTGCATCTCTTCGGCCAGGCGGCGGAGATGGATGGTGTGCTCGACCTGGCTCGGCAACACGGCCTGCGGGTGATCGAGGATGCGGCCCAGGCGATGGGCGCGACGTATCGCGGCAAACAGGCCGGCACGCTCGGCGATTTTGGCACGATCAGCTTTTTCCCGACGAAGAATCTCGGCGCGCTGGGTGACGCGGGGGCATTACTAACCAACGACACGTCTCTTTTCGAGAAGGCAAAAATTCTCCGCGTGCACGGGATGGACCCCAAATATTATCATCAGGTGATAGGCGGCAATTTCCGGCTCGATGCGCTTCAGGCGGCGATGCTTTCGGTGAAGCTGCCTCATTTCAACGGCTACACGGCGTCGCGCCGCCGCAATGCCGCGCTTTACACGGAGCGGCTGGCGCAAATGCCCGGCGTGGAGGTGGCGCGGGCCGGGGATTGCGGGTGCGTGAAGGCCGGTGTTGCGGACACAACCGCGCGCGTGATTTTGCCGGTGGCTTATTCCCACAACGGCCACATCTGGAATCAGTACACGCTGCGCGTGATCGGCGTGGGCCGGCGCGATGCTCTTCGCGCGCATCTGACCGCGCGAGGTGTCGGTTCGGAAATCTATTATCCCCTGCCCCTGCATGAACAGGCCTGTTTCGCCAATCTCGGCTATAAGCCGGACGATTTTCCGTGGGCGCATCGCCTGGCGGGCGAAGTGATGAGTCTGCCGATCTATCCGGAGATACCGGCGGAGCAGATCGAGCAGGTTTGTGCGGTGATCGCGGAGTTTCTGCGGACCTGAATCAATGGCTCGATTGGGCGGAGGCCAGCGACGCGGAGATCTTGGTGTAGGTGCCCCGGATGGCTTGTCCCAGGGAGATCAAAACGGAGATGGCGACCACGGAAATGAAAGCAAGAATCAAGGCGTACTCGACGAGGGTCTGCCCCCTTTTACTCTTCGATCGGCTAAACAAGGTCTTCATTATTTTCAGCGTTTTGTCCAAGAAACCATCATTTTGCGCACTACAAACAGCATCAATCTTACCATGATTGACATGGAAGAGAGTGTCGAGCGAAATATTACGGATTTGTAATGTAAGTTAAAACGCCTTAAGGATAAGTGTTTAGTCGCTTACGGAAGGATCGAGAAAGCTCCACTGCGTCGGCAGAACAATCCCGGTGCGGATGAAGAGGAGGTAGCGCATCCGGCCTACCGGATCGAGTTGCTGGTACTTGCCGTCATGGAGGAGATGCACGGATGTTAGGTAGTCGATGATGGCGGTAGCCTGGCGATTGGCCGCCATGGGCGAAGCGTAGTAATCTTGAAACGAGCCCTGCTGCTGATTCAGGCTATGCACTTCATCCGGGGATAAAATTTGAGTTGCGAGCAGGTTGTCGGCCTGAGGCCCGGCGCCGAAGTTGTGGAGGTAAAGATAAGTCCGGATCGCTTCGCCTTTGTACCAGGCGTGATAAAACGGATCCATGAGATAGAGCCAACAGAGGCCGCAGCAGCCGATGATGAGCAGCCAGGGGGGCGTTCTCGGTTTGGCGCGGGGTCCATAACGGATGGAGTAGCCTTTTTTGAGATGAACAATCTCAGGTTCGATCAACTCGTAAGGAGTGGGCGCCGGGTTCTTCGGAGTGTCTTTATGGAACAGGGACTTCTCCATGGGATTGGGCCCTTACCTACTCAAGTAAACGAAACCTTGGGAACTTCGCGATCACTGGGATCGGCAATTTCATAGAGACTCGCTGGCGCGAAGTTGAAGATTCCGGCCAGGATGGAATTGGGAAAAATTTCGCGCTGGGTATTGTAAATCCGCACCGATTCGTTGTAGGCCTGCCGGGCCTGCGAGATGCGATTTTCGGTATCGGTCAGTTCGTTTTGAAGCTGGAGCATGGTCTCATTGGCTTTCAGATTGGGGTAGGCTTCCGCCACCGCAAAGAGCCGGCCGAGGGATTGCGTGAGGGCGCCTTCCGCCGCCACGACTTTCTGCACGGCGCCGGCATCGGTGGGATCGGTCGCGGCCTGTTGCCGCGCGGTCACGGCGCCATTGCGGGCCGCGATAACTTCGTCGAGCGTGCCCCGTTCGTGCGCCATATAACCTTTTGCGGTCTCGACCAGATTGGGAATGAGATCATGGCGCCGCTTGAGTTGCACATCGATCTGCGCGAATTGATTTTTGAATTCGTTGCGGAGCGCCACGAGCCGGTTGTAGATGCCGACTCCCATTCCGCCGATGATCAGCACGACGAGGATCGCGATTCCGAGAACGAGAAGAACGCCGATTAAAAGAGGTCCCATGTAACGTGCGTAGGATTGCCGGGGTGAAGATTAAATGCCTCTAAGAGCATCGCCAATCGAGGCCCAAAAGCAAGTTTGATCGGCGCAAGGCAGCGCGCGTGAAACACTACCGTAAGGACTTTGTTGTGCGCGGTCCGCCGCTGGCATTGTCGGGGCCAAGGATGATTCCCGCCACTTCCTCGCGGAGAAAATAAGCCACGAGTTGCTTCTGACCGAGATCGCGGTAAAAATAAATTTTATGATCAACCGCAGGGTCATCATGCAGAACTTCCGCCGTAACCTCATTTTTTGCCCCGCTGCGCATGACGACTTCATATACCCGCATGACTGGATAATAATCACGATGACGATTTATGTCCAGAGGCGCTTAAGTAGATGCAAGCGTTCAAGGATGTATCGTTTAATCTCACTATTTTCTTCATGAAAATTTTATTTATCCGCGGCGGCGCTTTGGGCGACTTTATCGTTACGCTGCCGACCTTGCGCCTTCTTCGCCAACGCTGGCCGGATGCGCATATCGAAGTTCTGGGGCATCCCCGTCTTTCCGAGATCGCCGTGAATCGCTATTACCTGAACGCCATTCGGTCGGTGGATCGCGGTCCGCTGAGCGCCTTCTTTACGCCGCGCGCGGTGCTTGATCCGGCCTGGATGGATTATATCGGGAGCTTCGATCTGGTGCTCTCCTATTTCTATGATCCCGACGGTCTTTTTCTGCTCAATTTGGAGCGATGCAAACCGGGGCAGATTTTGACCCATTCTCCGCGCGTGCCGGAAGATTTCCTTAGGCCGGCGGCCCGGCATTTTGCGGGGATCGTGGAACCACTCGGGTTGGCTCTGGCGGATGACGCGGCGAGCGAGCTCTTCCCCTCACCCGAGGATACCGCCGCCGCCCGCGCGTTTTTAAACGGGCTGAAACCGGGGACGCGTTTGGTGGCGATCCATCCGGGCAGCGGTGGTGAAAGCAAAAACTGGCCGATGGAATCGTGGGCTGAACTGGGGCGACGACTCGCTGCCGCTGCGCCCAATGTGAGCCTGCTTTTGGTCGAAGGCGAGGCCGATGCGGAGCCGGTCAAATTTCTTCTCGAGGCATGGAAAGACGTGCCGCATCTGCGCGCGAGGGAACTGCCGCTGCCGATCCTGGCCGCGCTGTTTGGGGAAAAGGAGACGGCGCTTTTTCTCGGCCACGATTCCGGCATCACGCATTTGGCGGCGGCCTCGCGGAGGAACCTGCCGGTCATCGCGCTCTTTGGTCCGACCGATCCCACCGTTTGGGCGCCGCCGCGAGCGGGCGTGCGCGTGCTGAAAGGCGTTCCGATGTTGAAGGATCTCGCCGTCGAGGAAGTTTTTCGGGCGGCACTTGCTTTGCTGGAGCGAGATTCTTAGCTTCGATTCCATGCCCATCGAACTCGACAAACAGGAAACGAAGGAGGTTCTTTCTTCTTTACAGAAATATTTCAGGGAGGAACTCGAGGAGGAGATCAGTGAGATGCGCGCGAAATTTCTTTTGGACTACATTCTCAAAGAGATCGCTCCCTTCGCCTACAACAAGGGAGTCAAAGACGCCGAAATGTTTTTTCGCGGTAAAATCGAAGATTTATCCGGGACCTGCTTTGAGGATGGCCTGACTTATTGGGTGAAGAAAAAGAAATAAGATCAAAAGGCGCATGTCAGAAGCCCCGAAGGGGCGATCCAGCCACAGCCCAGGGCAACGCCCTGGGAATAGAATTCGCGGATAGAAGAGCCCTGAAAGGGCGCTCTAAAATTAGGTCGCCCTTTCAGGGCTCGCCAAGAGAAGAACATTTTTCCCCAGGGCGTTGCCCTGGGCTGAAGCTAGGACGCCCCATTGGGGCTTAAGACGTTTTACTCTACGCCGAGATGGCGAGCGAGCTGCGCAATTCGCGGAGGCCGAGTGTGGAGCGGGCGATATTTTCCACGCGCTGGCGGAGGGCTTCGGTACGGACTTTACCTTGCAGGGCAACGATGCCCCGATTGGCTTTGACCCGGACGGGCAGATGTTCGGTCTCGCGCACGAGCCGCAGGCGGAAGAGCACGAGCGCCTGCTGTGATTCATCATCGATGAGGGGCGGTTCGGCCGAATGCGAGGCGGGGAAGGTTGTCGCGTCGCTGACCTTGAGCTGGGACTGAATTTCACCGCCAGCCGCTTCCGCGAGTTGTTCGGCCCAGTTTTTCTGGGCAATAGAACTGACCTCGCCTTGGAGAAGCAGATGGCTTTCGGAAAGGCTCGACTGCACTCCAGATCTCAAGGTCTGGTCAGTCGCAAATAAAAATTGGACCGATTCCCGGATCGCTTCGGGATGAGTGGCTTCTTTCGACGTGGTATGGGTCTCATCCTGGACATGCCGGATACCTTCGATCTGCAGGGCCAGAATGTCGGCCATGGTTACGAGGGCGCGGCTGGTCACCTTGCCGGAAAGAACCGCAGTTTGGCGGTTAACGACGATGCGCAGGCCGCCCGGCTGAAGAAAATGGCGATAGAGAAACGATAACTTGTAGAGGGCCTGACGCGAGAGGGGCGCATCCTGGGGCGAGAGCGAAAAGCTGCCAAAATAAATCGCGGCTACACCGAGGGGGGCAATGCGCTCGATGAAATCATCCTTGGTATCATAGAGGGAATGCCGCGCAGGGGTCGATTCTCCGACTCCGACGGAGTTGGCGGTTTCCAGAGAAGGATGAAGGAGAATAGAAGGTTTCATAAAAATTCCTTATTTTTGTGTTCGTAAGGTGTACGCAAGGTGTATACCGCTTTTTCTCATTCGGGGGGAGTCTGGTTAGACAAGTGTATTCCAAAATGCGATAAACACAACCTCTAAGTTATAATAATTAATGGTATGAGTGTCGCTATTAGTTTTGTTACGTATTTGACATGTATCATTGTGTATTAACGGGCCTATGGTGCGGGGCTTGAAACGGTGGCGGCATTGGTCCATTCAATTTGCAGGGCCTGCCCGTTGTGGCTCATGATTTCGTTCAGTCTTTGGGAGACCTGTTGTTCCGCCTCTGTTTTCAGGCTCGATTTTTCTGCGGCATCGTGCGCGGCTGCGTTGAGGTTGCTGAGGATTTGCGTTCGCTCATCGTCGGTGATGCGGTTCAGCAGGGCATCGTCTCCGTGGTAAGTCAGATCGCCGATTTGCTCGACGGATAAAATTTTGGCGTGAGGCATGACGGCGCGCAGTGCGTGCGTGACCGGATCAATCTCAACGGAGAACGGTTCGCGTAAATCAAACCCGGCCTTAAGGCGGTAAGTCGCCTCGGCGGTGAGCGTTTTTTCGGTCAGCGGAATTTGGAGGGACAATACTTCGAGATGTTCATTAAGACCGATGGTGACGAGTTCCTCCTTGGTCACGACTGCCAGCTCGGCAATGGGCGCCGTTTGGGTGAGCACGACGCGCTGGTTGAGCGTGACCTCGGGCTGCACTCGCAGAACCTGCGCGAAGGCGTCGCGGACATGGTCGACGGTCTGGTCGACCGCAGCGGTGCAGCTATGCAAGGTGAGAAGGCCGATGGCTGCCGCCGTGACCAGAACCATGCAAATGCCGAGGTAATGCTTCATGAGAGAAGGCTACCTTAGCATTTCTGTAGCGGCGGTCTATGACCGCCGTGGATAAACAATGCGCTTTCTGTTTCCGTCGGCGGTCATAGACCGCCGCTACAATTGAAGGCCGAAAAATAAATGCTAAAAATTTATTTTTTCGCTGTCGCTTGGGTGCTTGAGCGTCTTGAGGCGGCAATATATTCCCTTTGGGAGGAAAGATTTTCCGCACGGTTAAACAGGGAAGTCGATCCGTTCAAGCGTTCGGGAAAAGGATCGCTTAAGAGGTGAATGCCTGGTTTCGGGAGGCGGTGAGTGAAGAATTGCGGGGGATTCATAGGGCTCAAGGGGTTATTTCATGGATGTGTTTGGCATTGGCGATTCCTGATTATTGCCATTTCCATGCCAAGCTCGCGTTACCCAGAGGACCGCGACAATTAAAAGAGGTTGCAGAGGCAGCCGCGCCCACTGCATCCAGGGTTCGGAGGGAAAGCCGTGAATTTTCACGTGGGCCATCGCCATGTAGATGTTGGCGGGAAAAACCGCGACGAGGAGCAGGGCGAGACTCCAGCCGGTCAGGATTTGAATCGGGCGTACGGGAATCAGCAGGCCGACGCCGCCGAGCAACTCGAACACGCCGCTGATTTTGATGCAGGCCAGATGAAACGGAATCCATGGCGGCATGACCGGTAGGAAGAGTTCCGGATGGCGCAGATGGATCGTCCCGGCAAAGAGAAAGAGCGCGGCCAAGAGCAGGCGAACGAGGGTGCGGAAAAGCAAGGCGGGTTAAGATAACACATTTTGAGGAGAATATTTGATGCAAGTTAATTGCATATGCTAGGTGTCGCTGCGACTGTGACTCGATTCGCAATCCCCTCACCGCTTGTCGCTCGCCCTGGCTTGCGGTAGTCTTCGAGCTTATGTTCGAATATCCCAAGGCCTACGACGTGATCGTCATCGGGGCGGGCCATGCCGGCGTCGAAGCGGCGCTGGCGGCGTCGCGGATGGGATGCGAGACGCTTCTGCTGACGATGAATCTCGACACGATCGGCCAGATGTCGTGCAACCCGGCGATCGGCGGGCTGGCCAAGGGGCAGATCGTGCGGGAGATCGATGCGCTCGGCGGCGAGATGGGGATCAATACGGATGCCACGGGCGTCCAGTTCCGGATGCTGAATGCGTCGAAGGGGGCCAGCGTGCGGGGTCCCCGGGCCCAATGCGACAAGAAAGCCTATCAATTCCGGCTCAAGGCGACCTGCGAACGGCAGGAGCGGCTTGATGTCAAGCAAGGGCATATTGCCGAGATACTAGTTGATGGAGAACGAGTTATGGGAGTTAGCACGCAGCTTGGCGTGACCTTTCGCAGTCGGACGGTGATCGTGACCACGGGGACTTTTTTGCAGGGGTTGATGCATGTCGGTTTGCGGAATACGCCGGGTGGTCGGATGGGGGATACTGCGAGCGGGCTTTCGGCCTCGCTGCTGAAGCTGGGGTTTGAATTGAAGCGGCTGAAGACGGGCACCCCTCCCCGCCTGCTCAAGAAGAGCATCGACTTCGGCCGAATGGATTTGCAGGAAGGTGACCGGCCGCCGAAACCTTTCAGCTATATGGCTGACACGCTACGCAAAGGACGCGACGATATTTTCACGTTGAACGAGTGGCGGGATGGAATGTTCCACGTGGAACAATTGGCCTGTGCGATCACTTACACGACGGCCCAGACGCACGAGATCGTCCGCTCGAACCTCAACAAGTCGCCGCTCTATTGTGGACGCATCGAGGGGGTTGGTCCGCGCTACTGCCCTTCGCTCGAAGACAAGGTCGTCCGCTTCGCCGACAAGGAACGACACCAGCTTTTCCTGGAACCTGAGGGCCGCCACACCGATGAATACTATATCAACGGCTGCTCGACCAGTTTGCCGTTTGAGGTGCAACTGGCGTTCATTCGGTCGATCCCAGGGCTCGAAAAGGCCGAGATCATGCGGGCAGGGTACGCGGTCGAATACGATTTCAGCCCGCCCACGCAGCTTCAGCCTTCGCTCGAAACGAAGCGGGTCGGCGGCCTTTTCTTTGCCGGCCAGCTCAATGGCACGTCGGGCTATGAGGAAGCCGCCGGGCAGGGGCTTGTTGCCGGGATCAACGCGGCGCGACAAGTGCAGGGCAGGGCACCACTGATCCTGCGTCGGGATCAGGCTTATATCGGGGTGCTGATCGACGACCTTGTGACCAAGGGAACCGAGGAGCCTTACAGGATGTTTACGTCGCGGGCCGAGCATCGACTTTCGCTCCGGCACGACAACGCCGATCTGCGTTTGACCGCCATTGGGGCGGAAGTCGGCCTGGCCTCGCCGGAAAGAATAAATAAGCTGCACGCGAAGCAGAGTGCCCTCGCCGAGACGCGGCGCCTTTTGCAAACGCTTAAGCATGAGGGGCTTGCATTGTCGCATCTCCTTAAGCGACATGATGTTACATGGACTGATCTCCCCTCGCCGTTCCAAGCGGTTGATGCCGATGTTGCTTCGCAATTAGAGACGGAAATCAAATACGAAGGCTACCTGCGCCGCGAAGAAGTCCATATCGAACGCAACCGTGCCGATGAGGACCGGACCATCCCCGACTGGATCGACTTCGATTCGGTGCCCGGCCTTAAGGCCGAAGCGCGGGTGAAGCTGAAGAAGATCCAGCCCCGGACTTTTGGCCAGGCGGCGCGGATTTCGGGCATCAACCCGACCGATGTCGCCCTGCTGCAGGTCCACACCAAGCGCGGCAAGACGGCGGCGGCGCTGGCCAAATGACCCCTGCCCGCTGGGAAAAGCTCAAGGCGCGCGCCGGGAGCGTGATCGAGAAGACCATCGGCGAACTGCCGTCCGAAGTTTTGGCCGAGGCGCGGAAGGTGCCGGTTCTGTTTGAGCAGCGATGCGTGGAGGACCCTGATATTCTCGGCACCTATGGCCATTTTACGTTGAACGAAATCGGCGAGGCGAATGGCCCGATCATTCTTTATCTGGCGACGATCGATGACTATTGCGCCGAGGAGAGCGAGGATTTTGCGGCCGAGGTCCGGCTCACCTATTTGCACGAGCTGGGACATCATCTCGGCTGGGACGAGGACGATCTGGAGGCGAGGGGACTGGGGTAACCAGGGCTCTTATTGCAACGACATAATCCGAAGATTTATCAGAGACCGGAATTGGAAATTTCACTCATGGTGTGATGGTTCGGATCGGAGCGATCGGGGCCCAGGCCCTGGGAATTGATCACATAGGTGAGATGGGCCGTGGTGTGATAGGTGGGATCGGAGAGGTCCCTCCTTAAGGAAAGGGTCGGCGAGGCGAGATTACCGATGGAGAAATGCGTCGCGTCGGAGGGATCGCTTTTCAGGGATTGTATGGACGAGGCAAGATCGTTGATGGAATGATGGGTGGCACTGCTGGACGCTGCTGTGGTGGATGCGACGCCTCCAGCATGAGTTGTGGATGGAGCAGTGCCAGTCGCGCCGGTAAGTTGAGCTTCAGGCCCGGCTTGCTGCATCTGCGAGGCCAGGTTCATCTCGGCCTGCAGGGCTTTGGCATTCGCGGCCTCATTCTTGACGCGCGCATCAGAGGCCAACTTGGCTTTGGCTGGGTCGTAGTTAAATCGCTTTTGGATGTCGGGAGGCAAATTTGCGAGGGGAACCGAGGCGCCACCATCCTTATGCAGGATCGTGACGGAATCAGGCTGCGAGTTGATGACCTTGACGTCTTGATAAACTTTGCCATCCGTGGTTTTCCAGTCCTCGGCCCAAAGTGAAGTTGCGGAAGAGGTCAGCAACGCGGCGGCGAGAAGGAGAGCCAGAGTACGGTTGGATTTCATAATTCCCGTTCGCGTAGATGCGTTAAGCAGACCCACTTTTAATGACGTTAGTGCAGAGCGTGTGATTACGCAACAATTTGAACTTGGCGAAAGCTGGCGACGAAAGCCTCTTGTTCAGTCCCAATAGGTTCTTGTCTTCCGTTCCGAAAAAACTAAGGTTTTTTAAAATTTTAAAAAATGAGGGAGAAATCAAAAAGCGAATAGAAACACTGGACGGTCTTCGCGGAGTGGCGATTATCATGGTTCTCATTTCCCATGCGTCTGGAACCCTGGCGTCCGGATATTCGGGCTGGCTCTATCCGCTTCGGTGGTTTTCCAATGGAGAATACGGTGTCGAAATTTTCTTTGTTCTCAGTGGATATCTGATCACTTCGATTCTGATCCGGGAATACGATGCGATAGGGAAGCTCGACATCAAGGCGTTCTACTGCCGGAGAATTCTCCGGATCTTTCCCGCTTTTTACCTCTATTTGTTTTTTATCGTCGCGCTCGACTGGATGGGGCTCATCAAGATTTCAGGAGCTGACTTTGGCTTCGCGGCCACCCATCTTATCAACTATGGGCAAGCGATAGTTCTCCTTTTCAAGATTCCGGATACGGGTTCGACCGATTATTGGTTCATCGGACATTTTTGGAGTCTGTCGATGGAGGAGCAGTTCTATTGGATGTGGCCGTTGACGTTGCTGCTTTTGCTCCGTACCCGATGGTACGGTGTCCTTGTGGCGGTCATTCTCGCCATGCCGCTCATTCGTTTCTCGTCGTACTATCTTTTCCCCGGGCTTCGGGGGCAGCTTGGGATGATGCTTCACACCGGCTCGGACGGCATTTTCAGCGGGTGTCTTCTTGCCATTTGCATGGCTCGGCACCCGCAGTTTAGCAAGAAGCTGCTTTTTTCCCCGTGGATCGTCGCTGGGCTGGTGTTGTACGTGTACGGGATTGCTCCCATGATCGATCATGTGATGCCACGTGGGTTTGGAATGGTTCTGGGGATAACCTTGGTGATCGGCGCGATCACGATGTTTATTGCCAACGTTCTTCTCCAGGAGGGGACGACTTGGTATCACTGGCTGCTGGAAAGCAAGGCCCTGGTCTTTCTGGGGAGAATCTCCTATAGTGTTTATCTCTGGCAGCAGGTTTTCCTCACAACGGAAAACTCTACGTTCTTTGGGAAATGGCCGATCAATCTGGTTGCCGCCCTCGTGACGGGCTGGATGAGTTATCGCTACGTCGAGCTTCCTTTTATCCGATTGAAGGACAAATACTTTCACTCGCATAAGAAAGCGGAGCCTCCCCTTCCGGTCATGCCCATTTCCGTTCCTAGCAGCTAGGTTCCACGATTCCAAGATAGAGCAAAATCGGCTTGCAAAATCATTATACTTATGTATTATATGAGTATGGAATTGCTCTCAAAAGCGCGAACAGGCCGAGGCGCGGTGCGCGATTTGCCGAACCGGTTCGAGAAGCTGGCGATGGATCTCGACCCGGATGTGGTGCAGGACGATCCGGGCGCGGAGGGCGGGTGCGGGGACGAGTCCCTACCCAATCCGAAGACGATTTTTTTGGAGGATCAGAGCGAGTCGATCATTGTAAAGAACGACAGCCCCGATGTGGGATTCAGCGCGGGGATCAATCCTTATCGTGGCTGCGAGCATGGCTGCGCTTACTGCTTCGCGCGGCCTTATCACGAGTATCTCGGCTTTTCGGCGGGGTTGGAATTCGAAACGAAGATCGTGGTGAAGCGTCGTGCAGCGGAATTGCTCCGCAAGGAACTTTCTAGGGAAAAATACGAGCCACAAGTGCTGGGGATGAGCGGTGTGACCGATTGTTATCAACCGGCAGAGCGGCAGTTTCGGATTACGCGCTCGTGCCTGGAGGTGCTCGCGGAATTTCGGAATCCGGTTACGCTCATCACGAAAAATTTTCTGATCACGCGCGACATCGATGTGCTGAAGGAACTGGCGACGTTCGACGCGGTGCATGTTTTCGTTTCCATCACGACGTTGAACGCCGACCTCGCCGCGAAGATGGAACCGCGCGCGAGCCGGCCCGCGCATCGGTTGCGCGCCGTGGAGATGCTTGCCCAAGCGGGCGTGCCGGTGGGCGTGATGGTCGCGCCGATCATTCCGGGCCTGAACGACCGGGAAATCCCGGCAGTGCTCGAAGCGGCGAAGGCGGCGGGGGCGTGCGAGGCCGGTTACACGATGCTGCGGCTGCCTTACGGCGTGAAGGATGTTTTTGCGGAATGGCTGAAGCTGAATTTTCCGGAGAAGCTGGAGCGGATTCTGGGAGGCGTGCGCGACGTGCGCGGAGGAAAGCTGAACGCGAGCGATTTTGGGTCACGGATGCGGGGCGAGGGGATTTACGCGGACCAGATCAACCAGATGTTCCACGTTTTTCGCGAGCGGCTCGGTTTTCCGCGCGCGCACATGGGCGAATTACGCACGGAACATTTCCGGAGGCCGGGGGAGATGCAGATGACGCTGGGGGTTTAGCGACGAACTAGCACACAGCGTCAAATGCGGGCATTTTTTCGATTTGAAATTAGACTCAATCTGCCATTCTAAATTTGCCTATCTCTTTCTTTCTCGCGATAAAATCTGCCCATGGTGAAAAACCTTACCTTTGCCTTGCGAATTTTTATAGCGTACGCAGTGCTCAGCGTTGGGTGCTTTTTAATGCTGCGGACAATTGTTGGCTATACCGCGTTTAGAGACGACGTCCAATTTTTGGCTCTTAAACAGTACTACGTACACAATGTGGTTTGGAAAACCGCATTCTACATTCACGTCTTTTCAGCGGTGGCGGCGTTGCTGGCGGGATTCACCCAATTTTCACCACAACTCCTGCGGGACAACCCCAAAGTCCATCGCCTGATCGGGAAAATATACGTTGCGAACATCTTGTTCATCAATTTTCCGGCAGGGTTGATCATGGGCGTATGCGCGAATGGAGGATTGCCCGGAAAGATAGCCTTCTTGCTGCTCGATGCTCTCTGGTTCTTTTTTACCTGGAAGGCATTTATGTGCGCCAAAAATAAACGATATGTTGATCATAAAAACTATATGATCCGCAGTTTTGCCCTCACATTCTCCGCCATCACGCTGCGGACTTGGAAATTAATTCTTTCCAACATCTTCGCGATTGATCTGGCCGAACTCTACGTGATCGATGCGTGGCTTGGATTTGTGCCTAACCTCGTGATCGCTGAGATCATTATCCGGAAGAACAATATACTGAAAAGGCCTGTCTAACGCCCAAAGACTACCATCGAAGCCATACCCATAAAGATGACGAGCGTGACAAAAACGATCACGAAAATGGTTGTAAATCCAACCAACTTTGATTGAGGGATTTTTTCCTTCCATCGCCTTTGGCAAATCGTATTTGCGATAAAATACGCTCCAGTACTGCAGAGCAGCACGACGACCAACAACATAATAATGCTAGGCAACATAATCGTACGCTAGGGAGGCTCTACTGAAATAACCGTAGGCCGAGGCTTGCATGGGTCAATATTTTCGTTTCACCGCTTATTCCTGATCGCTTATTGCTGAAAAGCAGCCCAAAATACGCCCGCTGGAGAAAGTGACGGTGCTGGCGTCGCGTTCGGTGAACCATTGTTCGTAGAAGGTGCGTTGGATGGTGAATTTTCTACTGCCGTCCGCAGGACCGTTGGACAGATTGCCGGCGGCGAGGAGCAACGCGAGCGCGCCGACGCCGTCGAAATAGCGGTCGTTGCCTTCTTCGCGGAACCAGTCGAGGAATTTCCGCGCGTCTCCCTGAGCGGCGCAGGTCCAGAGCAGCTCTTCCCAACCGGCGGTCGCTTTGAGCAGGGCGGGCGTGACGCGAAAGGGATGCTGGAAGCGCGGTCCGAGATGGCAGCCGTCGATGCTGACGATGATTCGTGTTTTTTCACCTCTCGCTTTTTGGAGCAGATGGGCCAGGGCGCGGCTGAGGCGGTGGAAATCGGCAAGATCGTCCCACTCGGCGAGACCTTCGACATATTCGTGCATGCCGCCGCAAAGGAGCGGGACAAAGCGAACGGGCTTTTCTGTTTGGCTTTTTGCGGGGTGAAGTTGGTGGAGCGCCTGGAGCCAGAGCAGGGCGAATTCGATGGAATGTTCGCCGTCGTGGGCTTTATGAAAAAAGTGGTGCGCGGGATCTGCTTCGGCGGTGAGGGCATCGACAAGTTCGGTCGCGCAGGCGGCGCGTCCCAGCGGCGTGAGGTAATCGCGCCGGTCGAAATTCCATTCGAGGTGCGAGCGATGGCCGACGCCGAGGATGATGTAGGCATCGGCAAGCGGTGCTTCGAGCAGCGGACGAAAGGCGGCGGCGTAAGCCCGCATGCTGACGCGAAAATCAATGTGTGGAGTGATTACGCCGAGGAGGGAACTTTTTTGAGGAGCGGCGGGCAGCTCATGCGCGGGACAGGAGGCAAAGGCGTTCCGAAAAAATGCGAGGGTTTCGACGGGGTCGGAGGGATAGCATTCGGGGTGATGCTGGGCGGATAGGGCGGTCACGAGAGGTCTCAGATAAAGGAGGTTTTCGCGGAAATCTTCAAGCTTTCTCAAAAAGCATCGACTGCTAACCAGAGCAATGACAACACTATTGTTAGGCTCTCTAACTCTTTGAGATTTATATGTTAAGAGTGAAATAAAGCACATTTTGCCGTAATTTACATAAAAAAGAACGGTAATTTCTTGCCTAATGGCAGAAAGTGCCTATAAATGTTACAAGATAGAGCACTTTCTACCTTTTTAATTGACTATATTTTACCTATGAGAGCCGAACGAATCTTGATTGTGGATGATGATGATGCCTTGCGACGGATGCTCGTCGATTATCTCGGTACCGAGGGATACACCGCTTTGGGCGTTCGCTCGGTTCAGCAGGGGGAAGAGGCGTTGAAGACGGATACGTTTGATTTGGTGATTGCCGATTTGCGGCTGGAAGACGGCAACGGTCTCGACCTGTTAAAGCAACTCAAGCAACTGGCGCCGCGCACCTACGGCATCCTCATGACCGGCTACGCGACGATGGATACCGCGGTGGAGGCGATCCGGATCGGGCTGTTCGATTACATGATCAAGCCGATCCTGCCCGCGCAGCTCGACCTGGTTTTGCAGCGGCTCGAGTCGATCAAACAATTGCAAAGCGAAAATTCCTACCTCCGCCAGCAGCAACAGACGGACGGGGAGGGGAGCGGCGTGGTCTGGGGTCGTAGCGAGCTCATGCAAAACATTCTCGAAATGGTGAAGAAGGTGGCGCAGACGCACGCGACGGTTTTGATTCAGGGCGAGAGCGGCACGGGCAAGGAAGTGGTGGCGCATGCGATCGTGCAGCACAGCACGCGGGCGCAAATGCCGTTCATCAAGGTGAACTGCGCGGCGGTGCCGGAGACGTTGTTGGAAAGCGAGTTCTTCGGACACGAGAAGGGCGCGTTCACCGGCGCGGTGCAACGGCGCGAGGGTCGCTTCGAAACGGCCAACGGCGGCACGCTGCTGCTGGATGAAATCGCGGAGATTCCGCTGAGCCTTCAGGTGAAATTGCTGCGCGTGTTGCAGGAGCGGGAATTCGAGCGCGTCGGCGGCAACAAGACGATCCGGGTCGACGTGCGGCTGATCGCGAGCACGAACCGGGATTTGCAGGAGGAAGTGCGGCAGGGGCGCTTCCGCGAGGATTTATTTTACCGGCTCAACGTGGTGCCGATCAATCTGCCGCCGCTGCGGTTGCGCGGAGACGATTTGCAGGACCTGGTCGAATTTTATGTCAACCATTTCGCGCGCAAGCACGGGAAGGTGATCGGGGGCGTGACGCCGCTGGCGATGGAGCGGCTGCGGGCTTATCGCTGGCCGGGTAATGTGCGCGAATTGCAGAATACGCTCGAGCGCGCGGTGATCATGGCGGTGCAGGACGGTCCGGTGGAAGTGCCGGAATTGGGCCTGGAGGAGAAGAGTTCCGGCGCCCGTTTTAGCGGGCTGAATGTGTCGGACGCGCTGCCGACGGTGGACGAGATGGAGCGGCGGCTGATCGGGAGCATGTTGTTGCAGACATCTCACAACAAGACGCGCGCCGCCGAGAAACTCGGGATCAGCCTGAGGACGTTGCGCAACAAGCTGCGGGAATATCGCGCCGCCGGGTTCGATACGAATAAGCCCGAGTTGTGGGTGGCGTAGGACGTTAAATTGCCGTGGCGCCACGGCAATTTGACGGAAATGTAAACGAAAAGAATCCATCAGCATATCGATGTGATGACGATTCACCAGTGGCTGCAAACTGGATTAAGACATTCATTTTCAAGAACTTGCGATATAGAATAGCAGGATAGCCGGACACACTAACGATATTTTATAGGTTACCATGCGGGTCGTTTTGCATGAATATTGGGGTCCTTTGATGAGGGCCGAGGTTGACACCGCGTAGTTAAGGGAAATACCAAACCCACGAATATTCATGACCACCCCACAAAAAAGACGCCGCTGGCAGTCGAAGCCTGCAATTCTCAAAAAATATAACATCGACCTATCAGACGGTTTTCGAATCGTTGCGGAGTACACATGGCTACGGGGCAAAATTACAAAATTTGCCTTAATTCTCATTCGCAAAAAAGAATCGGAGGACGGCTATCATGCTATCTGCCGATATGATACGGCACACGGCTTTGCCCATCTTGATCGGCTCGATTATAGGGGTAGAGTGATGGAAAAGGTGGCAGTTCCCGGAATAACGAGTTATAAAACAGCTTATACCCATGCCAAAGACGATCTCCAAAAGAACCACAAGCTCTACTGGCAAGCCTACCTTGAGGCGTCGCCTGAAGAGCCGCTCTAAAACAAAGGCTGTGCGTGTGATAGATTCCAGTAAAGGTAAGAAAAAGAAACTTGGCGTATATTCCATCGAAAAGGATCCGATGGCCCAGTTACTTATTGCGGATGGTTTTCGTGAAATGACCGATTCTGAATACGGAAAAGTGCGGCCCTATTTGATGCCGAAGAAAGCCAAGTAAACCGAATTGCAACGTTGCAGTTACGGATCACACCGGCAAGCCGGCGCGGAGGGCCTGAAGGGTGAGGCGGAGGCCGAAACCGGTCGCGCCGCCTTCGAGATGGGCGGGTGGCTTGGTGGTCCACGCCACGCCGGCGATGTCGAAATGGACGAAGGGCGTTTCCTCGGCCCAGGTCTTGACGAAGCTGGCGCTGATGCAGGCGCTGCCTTCGCGCGGCCCGATGTTTTTCACCGTGGCGATTTCGGATTGAACGCCTTCCTTGTATTCCTCGTCGACGGGCATGGACCAGACGAGTTCGCCGGTGGCTTTTCCGGCGGCGACGAACGCATCGCGCAATTTTAGCTCCGCGGTGAACATCCCGGCGCGGCGATGGCCGAGCGCCATGATGACGGCGCCGGTGAGCGTGGAATATTCGAGGATCGCGGAGGGCTTGTAGGTGAGGCGGGCGTGGGCGATGGCGTCGGCGAGGATGATGCGGCCTTCGGCGTCGGTGTTGAGCACCTCGATGGTTTTGCCGTCGCGGGTGGTGATGATGTCGCCGGGACGATAGGCGTCGGGGCCGGGCATGTTTTCGGCGGAGGGAATGAGGCCGATCAGATTGAGCGGGAGCTTGAGATCGGCGGCGGCGAGCATCATGCCGAGAACGGCGAGGCCGCCCATTTTGTCCCATTTCATTTCGTCCATTTGCGCGCCCGGCTTGATTGAGATGCCGCCGGTGTCGAAGGTGACCGCCTTGCCGACGAGCGCGATGGGGGTCTCGCGCTTTCCGCCGCCGCGATATTCGAGGACGATGAGACGCGGCGGATTCACCGAGCCCCGCCCTACGGCGAGGATGCCACCGAAGCCATCACGTGCGAGATGGCGCTCGTTCCAGACTTTGACGGTAAGCGCACGGCCCTTCGCGAGTTCCTGCGCCTTTTCGGCGAGGATCGCGGGCGTGAGCATGTTGCCGGGGAGATTGCCGATGTCGCGGATGGTGTTGGAAACCGTCGCAATGATTTCAGCGTCGCGAGCCTGCAAGCGGGCGCGGATTGTTTCGTTTTCTTTGACCAGGACCTGGAGCCGGGCGAGCACGCCGCGCTTTTCCTTACTAGCGTCCTTACCGAAACCCACGAATTTGTAGCTGGCGAGGATGGCGCCTTCGACGGCAGGTCCGACGTGATCGGCATAGGCGTTCAAATCAAGCGCGATATCCGTGCTGCCGAGCTTGAGTAATTGCTTGATGCCGGCTCCGGCGGCGCGGCGCAGCGTGTCGGGCTCGATTTTATCCTTATCGCCCAGGCCGACGACGATGGTGCGCTGGTTTTTATCGCGCAGGAGAACGGTGCTACACGTTGCGCCGTCGAATTCCGAGGCCGGAACGCCGGTGGGAAGGGGACTTCCCTTGACGAAAAAGGTGACGAGGTCGGGCGAGCCGACGGTGGTGGTGCGGATGTCGATTTTGAGGGAGGGCATAGGGGTGCGTAAAAACTCAATTAAAGGCGCGTCATGCCGAGGTTGTCGAGGGATCAGTTCAGGTTGGGTGGCCCGGGCTACTTGTTGCCCGGGTCGCCGCAGGCGACAGGAAGCGATAGGAATGAGCAATCAAAAGCATTCTCGAAAAATTGCAGTATTTGAGTAGAAGAAGGTGTGACTCATGAATTGATCAAAGCATGGCGCAAACAAGTTTGGGCTAAACGCCCTTACATATTTTGCGAGGACAAGGATATTCTTCC
>Ga0182024_10010104_pt1 | contig 19337 bp, 14 predicted proteins | sample P32metaG_FD_120480 | JGI IMG/M metagenome (GOLD analysis project Ga0182024, IMG submission 120480) | Permafrost microbial communities from Stordalen Mire, Sweden - P3-2 metaG (Illumina Assembly) | ecosystem: Environmental > Terrestrial > Soil > Wetlands > Permafrost | place: Sweden: Stordalen... | reverse complement strand
TTTCCTGATGGCGGCGAGCAGCGGGCTTTCCTGAATTTTTTCGCGTGAGACATTGAGCGGCAGATCGGCGCTGTCGACCAATCCACGGACGAATCGCAGATAGCGCGGCAGGATTTCCGCATCATCGGTGATGAAGACGCGCTTGACGTAAAGCTTGATCCGCCCCTTGCGGTCGGGATCGAACAGATCGAACGGACGCAAGCCAGGAACGAAAAAGAGCGACGTGTAGTCGTGCCGCCCTTCGGCATGGAAGTGGATGGTGAGCGCCGGTTCGTCGAACTGCCCGGCGATGCTACGGTAGAAATCAGTATAGTCCGCCGCCGTGATCGCCGACTTTGGTTTGGCCCACAGCGCCGCGCCGTCGGTGATTTCAGCCGGTTCTGTGCCGGGCTTTTCGACGATCGCGATCGGCACCGGCACGTGACCAGATTGCGCTCTGACCACCCGCTCGATGGTGGCGCGCTCGGTGTAGGACTTGGCGTCTTCCATCAAATGCAGCACGACGCGGGTCCCCCGATGCGGCGCATCCGCAAGGTCGGCGGGCGATACGGCGAAGGAGCCCTTGCCGTCGGAAGACCAGAGGAAGGCCGCATCCGCGCCGGCGCGGCGGGAAAGGACCTCGACGCGTTCCGCCACCATGAAGGCCGAATAGAAGCCGACGCCAAACCGACCGATCAGCGCCGTGTCTTCTTCGCCCTTTGCCGCCTCGATGCGATCGAGAAACGCCTTGGTGCCCGAGCGCGCGATGGTCCCAAGCGCTTCGACCATCTCGTCGCGACTCATGCCGATGCCGTTGTCCTCGACCGTCAATTGCCGCTTGTCCGCGTCGACCGCGAGCGTGATGCGCGGCTTTGAGTCGTCGCCGAGCAAAACCGGCTGAGCGATCGATTCGTAACGCAGCCGCTCGCAGGCGTCGGCCGCGTTGGAGATCAATTCGCGAAGAAACACCGACTTTTCCGAATAGACCGAATGCACCATCAGCTGCAGCAGCTTGGCGACGTCCGCTTCGAATGGACGGCTTTCCGATCGGTTCTCCTCGACAACAGTCATGATGGCATCCCCGGCAAAATTTGTGGCAACGGTTCTTGGCTACTGTCGCTGGCTCCGAAATGGAGAGATGCTGCCTTCAGGTCAAGACCTCGCGGTCACTGGCCTGCAGCGCTGTAAAATCGTCATGGCGCGGACATAACGTCCGGGGTGTGGATGTGCTCGGGCAGCACGCCCACGGCCAACAGACGGCCGGGTATGCGGCGAAGCAGCGGAATCATGTCGAACAATTTGAGCAACAGCGGCGGCTTCGGTTTTTGCGTGCTGGCCAGCGCCCGGCGGATGATCTGATTTTGCATTGCGAGCTGAATGGCCTGCGTGAATCGCACCGGGAATGTGCGTCGCGCCTCGACCGCGCGCAGGTCGTCGTCGCTCACCGTGCCTGCCTTGAGCGGCGCGGCCAGACGGTTGGCGGCGGCGACCGCGTCCTGGACGGCCAGGTTGATGCCGACGCCACCTATCGGCGACATCGCATGCGCCGCATCGCCGATGCACAGAAGCCCGGGCCGCCACCATTGCCGCAGCCGGTCGACGGTGACGGTCAGAAGCTTGACATCGTCCCAGCTTTTCAGCTCGCCGGCGCGGTCGGCCAGGAACGGCGACATCATCACCACCCGCTTGCGGAACGCGTCGAGCCCCTCCGCTTGCACGCGGTCGATGCCGCCTTTTGGAATAACATACGCGCACTGCCAGTAGTCGCCGCGATTGAGCATGATCATCATCGCGCCAGCCTCGATGTGGCCGAACGTTTCGGTCTCGTCGGTTTCCTTGCGCGGCAAGCGAAACCACAGCACGTCCATCGGCGCGCCGTACTCGTCGCTCTTGAAACCGGCCGCATCGCGCACTGTCGAATGACGGCCGTCGGCGCCGACAACAAGATCGGCGCGGATCGTAAGGTCGCCGTCCGGCGTTCCGGCGCGCAGCCCGACGACGCGCCCGCCTTCCTCGATCAGGCCGGTTGCGTCCGCCTGTATAAGTAAATCGAAGCCCTTGTAGCGCCTGCCGTGTGCGGCGATAAAATTGAGAAAATCCCACTGCGGCATGAGCGCGATGTATTTGCAGTGCGTCGGCAAATGCGTCAGGTCGATCATGCGCACCCGCTCGTCACCCACCTGGGCGGTCAGCCGCTCCAGCTTCTGGTGAGGCAGCTTGAGAAACTCGTCGAGCAAACCAAGCTCGTACATCAGTTCAAGCGTGGAGGGATGGATGGTGTCGCCGCGGAAGTCGCGAAAGAAATCGGCGTGCTTCTCCAACACCACGACATCGACGCCGGCGCGCGCAAGAAGAAAGCCTAGCATCATCCCTGCCGGCCCGCCGCCGGCGATGCAGCATTTGGTCGTGACCGTCGAATTGGGCATCACGGCTCCGGTCGCCGAGCCCGCGCTCGCGGTTTGCGGGGACGCGGGAGATGTTTAGGCCGGCTGCGGCGTCTGCGGCGACACGCCAAGCTTCTTCTGCAAGCTCGAAGATGACGTGGTGTACTGGAATACCAGGCGCTTCTCCGGATAAACGTAATGGTACGCCTTTTGAGCCATCAGCGCGCCCTCGTGGAAGCCGGAAAGGATGAGTTTGAGCTTGCCGGGGTACCAATTGATGTCGCCGATGGCAAAAATACCGGGCTGGCTGGTTTCGAAGCTCGCGGTCTCCACCGGGATGTATTCGTTGTTCTTGAGATCAAAGCCCCAATTGGCGACCGGGCCGAGCTTCATGGTGAGCCCGAAGAATGGCAGCAGCACGTCGCAGGCGATTTCGTAGACGGAGCCCTCGTTGGTCTTGACCACGGCCTTGCTGAGCTGACCTTGCTCGCCTTGCAGCGAGGTCACCTGGCCAAGCACGAAATCGATTTTGCCCTCACCGACGAGCGCCATCATCTTGTTGACGCTATCAGGCGCGGCGCGGAATTCGCTTCGCCGATGCAGAAGCGTGAGGTGGGTCGTGATCGGCGCGAGGTTGAGCGTCCAGTCCAGCGCGCTATCGCCGCCGCCGACGATGAGAACGCGCTTGTCCCGAAACTGCTCCATCTTGCGCACCGCGTAAAACAGCGACGTGCCTTCGTAGGGTTCGACGCCGGGAATCGGCGGGCGCTTGGGCTGGAAGGAACCACCACCGGCGGCAATGACGACGACTTTGCTTTCAAACACCTTGCCCTGGTCGGTCGTCACGCGGAACAACGGATCGCCGATCTTCTCAACCTTTTCCACCATCTCGCCGAGATGAAATTGCGGGTTGAACGGTTTGATCTGCTCCAAGAGCCCGTTGACGAGACCTTGAGCGCTGGTGAAGGGAATACCGGGAATGTCGTAGATCGGCTTCTCAGGATAAAGCTCCGCACACTGCCCACCGATCTTGTCGAGAATGTCGATCAAATGGCATTTCATGTCGAGCAGACCCAGCTCGAACACCGCAAACAGGCCGATCGGGCCCGCGCCGATAATGACAACGTCGGTCTTGATAGGTTCGTCCATGTCGTATCCGTGCTCGTCTTTGATAGATGGGCGTCTAATGAGGTGGCGAGTGTCTAGCGTGCTCGCTGCGGCAGGGGAAGAGGAAGCAAGGCGTCCGGCGCACGCGCTGCGCGCCGGATTTGTTCCAGTGGCGCTTTGTTTGTGCCAGCTACGCCTGCCGCTCCGGAGTTCGCACCGTCAGGCCGTCGAGCTCTTCGCCGACTTTGATCTGGCATGACAGCCGCGAGTTCGGCCGTACGCCATAGGCGAAGTCGAGCATGTCCTCTTCCATCGGCGACGGCTCGCCAACCTTTTCCCGCCAGCCTTCGTCGACGTAGACGTGGCAGGTCGAGCAGGCGCAGGCGCCACCGCATTCCGCTTCGATCCCCGGCACGCCATGCTTGATCGCCGTCTCCATGACGGTCGAACCGACCTCGCCCTCGACCGTGCGGGGCGTGCCTTCGGCGTCGACAAAAGTGATTTTGACCATGTGGAATAAAGCCAGACCTATCGGCCGGCAAGGGAGCGGCAAATATATCGTGCCGGCCGGCGGCTCGTCTTCTATCGGCTCACGCCGCGCCGCGCCAGTGCGACAAAGTATGAAAGATTCAGTGCTCGCGCGCTCGGTCGCCGAAAGTGTCGGCCGCAAGCTCGTCCAGACACTTGGCCAAACGCGCGCCAATCGCCGCGCACGCCTCTAGACCCGCAGCCTCGAACTCCGCCATCGCCGCGCTCATAGCGTCGTGGCCACCCTCATTGGCGGCGGCTTGCTCCAGCCGTTCGGCAGCATCAGCCACGCGCCAAGCTCCGATTCCGCGCGCGGAGCCTTTGAGTGTGTGCGCCGCGGCGCCAATACGCCGCGGTTCCGCTCCGGCGATACGCTCCAGTGTCAAGGTGGTCTGGCGCGCGAAAATCTCCAAAACCTCGCGTTCGAGGTTACGATCGCCCAGCGTCATGCGGCCGAGATGATCATCGTCAATGGTCATCGGCTTTTGTTCACGCGCCGGCACGGTCAACACGCTTGATTGGGCCATGACGTCCTCCCCGACGCTTTCATCTTGCACGTGAACGTCAGCATGCGCGCGGAGGGGCGAATACGGGGTAAATCCCGCCGCTGCCGGGAGATTTTGCCGCGCTCTTTCGGTTTGATGGGTAAGCAACTTCTTACGCAAAATCCCGCAATCCCGACTTTCCGGCCGAAACCCATAAACCTCGGGACCGGAACACGGCCCCTCGTCGGCCCCAGACCGGCCGCATTGTTGGCGACAGAATGGCGCTTCGGGGCCCGGCAATTGGAAAACTGAGGTTATGGTGACCAAACCGTTAAACCGTTAACGATGATTAAAGGGAGGTTACCACTCCGGTTTTCTTCGATCCGACAGACCGATAGGATGGGGTACGGCAGTATCATGTGAGGGCGGGGGAGCCCTTATGCCGATTTGGATTTGAACGATCACGCGCTCGTGGCGCGGCCTGGGTTCGCTCGGGCTGCCCTAGTCCGGCGTAACACGCGAGGCGACGACCGACATGGCCAACAACCCGAAGAAGATCGTTGACCCGACCGAAGCTGCGCTTTCGGCGATCCAGGAAGCGCTCAAAATCCGGGATGACGACGACCAGCCGGATCTTCGGTCAGAAAGCATTCCCGAGCCGCCCGTCAACGAACCCGATGAACGCTGGCGCGACCCCCCGATGGCGCCGGAACACTCCGTATTCGATACCGACGAGATTGGCGCTCCGAGCAGCGACTCCCGCGCCTTTGCTGCCGCCAATGACGACCAGCAGTCCATTGGACAGGTCCTGCACGCGCTGCAGAACCGTCCCGCGCGCACGTCTTACTTCGTCGCCGCGATATTTTCCGGCGCCTGGATTGTCGGTTGCCTCGGCCTCTCCTGGGCCTATCTGGGAGACGTCAACGCCGCCCTTGGCCCCGGCCACTCTCCGATCGCCATCCTGATGGGGCTCGGCGCCGCGGCGCTGTTGCCGATCATCTTCTTCTTCGGCGTGGCGCATATGGCCTGGCGCGCACAGGAGTTGCGGCTGGTCGCGCAATCGATGGCGAAGGTCGCCATGCGGCTCGCCGAACCGGAGGATGTGGCACGCGATTCTATGGTCAATGTCGGGCAGGCGATCCGCCGCGAAGTCGCGGCCATGGGCGACGGCGTCGAGCGTGCGCTGGCGCGCGCCAGCGAACTTGAGACGCTGGTGCGCAATGAGGTCGCCGCACTTGAACGCACCTACAGCGACAACGAAGTCCGTATCCGCGGGTTGCTTCAGGAACTTTCCAATCAGCGTGACACGCTCGTCGGGCAAGCCGAGCAGGTCCGCTCCGCGATCAACAACGTCCACATCGATTTGACGCAGGATCTTTCGACGATCAGCGATCTCGTCGGTCAGCAGGTCAACGAGGCGGCCGAGCGCATCACCCATTCGCTGGCCGAGAAGGGCGAGCACATCACGCTGACGCTGGGACAGATCGGCGACACCATGATCCAGCAGTTGAGCGTGCGTGGCGAAGACCTGATCGTACGGCTGGAAACCGCGAGCGAGGAAACCTCGCGTGCGCTCGCCGTCGCAAGCGATCAGCTTACCGCCAGCCTGAACTTCAAGACCGATCACATCGGCGAGGAATTTTCCGAAATAGCGCGCGGCCTGGAAGACATGATGACGTCGCGGCTCGACGGAGTCACCGACGGTTTCTCGGAAAAGTCGCTGGCGATCGTCGACATGATGGTTGGACGTTCGCAGGAGCTCACGGACGCGATTGTCAACACCTCAAGCCAGCTTGCCGAAACGATCACGACGCAGGCCGACGAAGTCAATTCAACCCTCAAAGCCTCCGGCGAGTCGATCATCCTCGATCTCAACTTGCGGGGCGGCGATGTCGCCAAGAAGATTGAAGCGGCCGGCACCCGGATCGCCGAGACCCTCATCGCGCGCACCGGTAAGTTGACCGACACGGTCCGCGAGACCGCCGAACAGGTTGCCGAGACCCTCACCTCACGGACCAGCGCCGTGACCGACACGCTACGCGAAAGTGCCGACCAGGTCGCCTGCGTCGTCGCCGCGCAGGGCGAAGAGGTCAAGCAGATGCTCGCGACACGGCTGAGCGCGTTCGAAGAAGTGTTCAACCAATCCGGCTCCGAGCTCGGCGAAAAGATTTCGCGCGATTCCTCGACGCTCGGCAACCTCATCACCCGGCATCTCGCCGAATTCGACCGGACGGTGAAAACCTACGGCTCGGAACTTGTCGAAAGGCTTGGCGCACGGACGCAGGATGTCTCTGAATCGATGCGCAGCTATGTCGACAGCTTCGACACCCGCGTCACCTCCAAGGCAACCGAGGTTACTACCGGCCTCGATCAGCGCCTGGTGAACTTCCAGGAAGCGCTCGACAGCCGCGCGCAGACCCTCACCGACGCGCTCGCTGCCCGCGTCATGGATATCGCCAAGACGCTTAGCGAGGGCGGCAGGGAAGTCGTCACTGCGGTCGATAAGCGGATTGCCGACGTCACCGCGGTCATCGACGCTCGGGGGACGAAGCTCGCCGACACCATCAGCCAGCGCGCTGCCGAGGTCGCCACGGTTATCGACACGCGCGGCGCCAAGCTTACCGAAACTATCGGCCAGCGCGCGCTCGAGGTCGCAACGATTATCGACCTGCGGGGTGCCAAGCTCACTGAAACCATCGGCAGGCAAGCCGCTGAGATCGCAACAATCATCGACACGAGTGGCGCCAAGCTCACCGAAACCATCGGCCAGCAAGCCAGTGAGGTCGCAACAATCATCGACACGCGTGGCGCCAAGCTCACCGAAACCATCGGAGCGCGCGCCGCCGATATCGACAAGACCCTCGGTACCCAAGCGCTGCGGGTCGCCAACACCCTCGACAGCCGCATCGGCCGGCTGGAGGAACTGCTCGTCGGGCGGGCCGAAGCTGTTACCCAGCAGATGGAGGTGCGCAGCCGCGCCGCGGCAGATTTGCTCAACGCCCGGCTCGAGGAACTTTCGGAATCGATCAAGACCAATTCCGGAAATGCCGAGCAGTCGCTCGGTCAGCTCGCCACCAGGACGGTTGAAGCGCTCGGCAAGACTACCGCGGCCAGTGCCGCGGCGACGGAGGCCCTGGGCCGCAGCGCCGCCGAGGCGACCGTGTCCCTCAATCGCAGCGCCGGCGCGTTGAGCAACACCATCGCCAGCAGCGCCGCCGAGGCGACTGTTTCGCTCAACCGCAGCGCGGGCTCACTCAGCAACGCCATCGCTCAAAGTGCGACCGCCGCCAACGATGCGATCGGCAAGACGACGTCGAACGCCACCGACCTGATCGCGCGAAGCGCCGCCGCCGCTAACGAAGTGATCGGCAAGACAACCACAACCGCCGCCGAGCTTCTCGCTCGAAGCGCCGCCGACGCCGACGAGGCGATCGGAAAAACGACCACAGCCGCCACCGGGCTCTTGGCGCAAAGCGCAGCCGCCACGACCGAAGCGATCGGGCGTAGCGCAAGCGAGGCCGAACGAAAGCTCTCCGCGGCGAGCGCCGAAGTTGCACGCAACGTCACCGGCCGAGCCGACGAGATTACCACCGCGGTGTCGCAGCGTGTCGGCGAGATGACGCAACTTCTCGATGAGAAGTCGAACGTGTTGCTTGTGGCGCTTTCCGGAAAGGGCCAGGACCTCGCCGGCGAGGTCAGCCGCATCACCGACCAAGCTGTGAAATCGATCGAGGCCAAGAGCTTCGTCTTTACGCAGACCATGATGGACAACAGCGAGGAGATAGCCCGGCTCATTAACGATGCGAGCCAGACCGCCACCGTCGCAATGACGCGAACGCTGGGGCAATTGCAGGAGGGCGCGCTCAACGTCAGCGAATCCGCGAAGACGACTGTCACCCGAACGCTGGAAGATCTCCACAGCGCGACTAGGTCCGCGGTCGAAGAGTCAAAGCAAACGGCTGCGGCAACGGTTGCCGATATGCTCGAAACTCACGGCATGTTGCGGTCAGACACCACCGCGCTTTTCGAACGGCTGCGCGAAGCCAACATCCTGTTGCAGGAGGTGCTCAGCGGCGCTCACGAGAACATGAGCGCGCTAGAGCGCACCATGGTAACGCGCGTTTCCGAATTTGTCTCCGCCATGAACGATCTCACGATCAAGAGCGACACCAGCGCCGGCATGGTGGAACAGCATGTCGGCACATTCAACGCCGTCACCGCCAAGGCCCTGCGTGAGCTCGGCGAGCTGACGTCGCAGTTCGGCATACAGGGGCGCTCGCTCGCCGAAGCGGTGGAGCTTCTGGAAAAGAGCAATCGTCGCACCGACGAGTCGGTTGCGAACAAGCGTGCAAACATCGAAGCGCTGGTCACGACCCTGGACTCGCGCACCGATGACTTCGCGCTGCGGCTCCAGCGTTTCGCTAGTCTGCTGGACGAGTCGCTCGACGCGGCAACGACCCGGGCGCGCGAGATCGCCGGCATCATCGCCGAGACGAGCAACGACAGCGTGCAAACCATCGAACAGCAATTCGAGCTCGTGCGCTCGACCTCGGAGGACGAGCGCAAGCGTACCAGCGAAACCATGAACGCAGTGTACGGCGAAGCGACCGCCCAGGCGCACACGATGTTCAATCAATCCGCCGAACGTTTCACCGATATCATGCAGGGCATGAAGCAGATGGCGGCGGAAATGCAGCAGGAGCTGGAAACGACGCGCGCCGAATTGCGCCGCGGCATTTTCGAGCTGCCGCAGGAGACCGCCGACAGCGCGGCGCAAATGCGGCGCGTCATCGTCGACCAGATCGAGGCCTTGGCCGAGCTCAACCGCATTGTTGCCCGCCATGGACGCTCTCTCGACACCGTCGATCCGGCGCGAGCCGAGCCGGTGCGATCGGAGCCGGCGCGACGCGAGCCGGAGCCGGCCTATGCTGGCGGCGGACGCGCTCCGGCGCGTCAAACGCGCGGCGACATCACCGGCGCGCCGCCCCCCGCGACGCGCGGCGACATAACCGGTGCACCACCGCGGCGGCCGGAGCAGCCGTCCCAGAATGGCGGCGGCAATGGCCGCAACGGCGGCTGGCTGAGCGATTTGTTGACGCGCGCCTCGCGCGAGGACAGTCCACCGATTGCCCCGCCCGCCTTACGCGACGCTGCGCGCGGCGAGGAGCGGCCGCAGCGCGACAACGTCGAGTCGCTGGAAACGCTTGCAGTCGACGTAGCGCGCATGATCGACCACGAAGCGGCCGCCGATCTGTGGGAGCGTTATAAGCGCGGCGAACGCGGCTTGTTCACCCGGCGTCTCTACACGGCCCAGGGCCAAAAAGCGTTCGACGAAATTCGCCACAAATACCGCGCCGATCCCGAATTCCGGCAGACCGTCGAGCAATATATCCACGAGTTCGAGCGGTTGCTCGACGACGTCGCGCGTGGCGATCGCGGTTCCGCCGTGGTGCGCAATTACCTGACCTCCGACACCGGCAAGGTGTACACTATGCTGGCGCACGCCGCGGGACGGTTCGACCAGTAACGTGCCGCGTCGATGACGAGATAGCCGCTCGCGGCGCGCAAGCGGCAGTGCCGATCGTTCCGCCGCCGCCGGCACAACAAGGCCGAAAACGTCGAGGACGGCCTTGCTTGCCGAGCGATCGCGGCGTTACCGTCCGCTCCATGGAAGCCCCAGTTTCCTTGCCTACCGCCGCCGATGTCGATGCGGCCGCCCGCCGCCTCGCCGGCGTCGCCTTGCGCACGCCGCTTCTCACTTCGGCTGCACTCGACGCCATGACCGGCGGGCGCGTTTTTCTGAAGGCCGAGACGTTACAGCACACCGGCTCGTTCAAGTTCCGCGGCGCCTATAACAGACTCGCGGCGATACCGCCCGAGCAACGCGCGGGCGGCGTCGTGGCGTTCTCGTCGGGCAATCACGCGCAAGGCGTTGCCGCGGCGGCACGGTTGCTCGGCATGCGTTGCGTGATCGTGATGCCGCATGACGCCCCGCGCGCCAAACGCGAGCGCACCGCGGCGCTCGGCGCCGAGGTGGTGCTCTACGATCGCGCGCGCGACGACCGCGAAGCGATCGCCGGCGAGATCGCGGCGCGCCGCGGCGCCGTTCTGGTGCCGCCCTACGATGACGCGCTGATCATCGCCGGCCAAGGCACCGCCGGTCTCGAAATCGTCGAGGATCTGAGCGCGCTCGGCCTTGTGCCCGACGTGGTGGTGGTGACCGCGTCCGGCGGCGGGCTCACCGCCGGCATCGCGCTCGCGGTGCACGCGCGCGTGCCGACGGCCGCGATCTATACCGCCGAACCGCAAGACTTCGACGACCACGCGCGCTCGTTTCGCAGCGGCCAGCGCGAGCAGAACGCCGCGCTGAGCGGGACGATCTGCGACGCGCTTATGGCGCGCACGCCGGGCAAGCTCACCTTCGCCATCAACAGATCGCTGGTTGGAGCCGGTGTCGTTGCAAGCGATACGGAGGTCGCTGCCGCAGTCGCGTTCGCATTTTCCGAATTGAAGCTCGTTGTCGAACCGGGCGGCGCCGTAGCGCTCGCCGCGCTGATGACCGGCAAAATAGACATCACCGGCAAAGTCGCGGTGGCTGTCCTTTCCGGCGGCAATGTCGATCCGGAACTGTTCTCGCGGCTTGTCGCCTAACAAACAGCCCGCCGACCATCACCACTATTCAACCCGCCGCCACCACGCAGGCGGCGAGGATTCATTTTCATAAGACGCTATGCTGCCCTAGATTCCCGCTGGCGCGGAAATAAGCGGCAAAGGTCTATGCGCCGGCGCCCGGCAAGAAGCAACGGATCTGTGTCGCTCCCTCCGAGTCCATATAGGGCCAAACCACCGCTGGACCGAATTTGTTCGGCTCGGTTACGACCGCGGCCTCAGGCACTAAAACCCATTCATCGTGCAGCCGGACGCGATAGCGCCCATCCTGGGTATCCCAATCGACGTCGTGGATACTCACACCGTCGGCGAAGGAGCAACACAGGCCTTTTCCACTCGCCAGTTGATCGAACCACGCGTGAAGTGGTTCATTGGCGTAGCGGCCGTCATCACGCGCCGATACATTGCCCGAAAAAAAAGCACTCATGCACAACGCTACAACCGTCAACGTAGGACCGGTGAGTCTGTGCATCGTGGCCTCCAGATGATCGTGTTACGCGGACCGACAACAAAAAGGTCCGGCAGACCTGGAGAGAACAAATTTGCCTGCGCGTCGTTGTTGATCCGCATCGACTCATGGAAAGCAACTTCCGTGCCGTTTACCGAATCACTCTCATGGAAGCGCATCTCTGATTAACAAATAATGAACAAGCGCACGATGAAAGAGTTCCGTCGTGAGCCGATGCGAGTTCCGAATCGCTTTTGAGGCGCGCGGGTGGTAGCGGCGAACCGCTAGCTAAAAAGCGCGATGAGCTCTTCTTCGCTCAAAGCGCGCAGAGCCGCAAGCGGATCGTATGACGCCGCGGGTGGAACCGCCGTCGCCGCCGGAGTCTCGTTGACAGGCGATTGAAGCGAAGGCGCCGACGTTGGCGGCGCATGGCTTTCCTTTGCGTCAGACACAGCGTCAACAGACATCGATGGTTCGGTCGACACAAATTCGCTCGCCACTTCACCTTCGTAATCGGGCGCGCGCGGCGCTTCTTTGCGCCCATCCAATGGACTCGGGACGGGCAGCCGCGCCGGCTCGAACAGATCTGCCGAATATACTTTGGATCCGGCTGGTGCGTGCGTATCGCGCACCGTCGGATCCATGGACATGGACTGGAGCAGCGATCGAACATCAACCACGCCGGGCACTTGCGCGTCGACGAAGTCGGTCGCGGACGTTTGCGCGGTATCGTCGAACCGCTCGGGGGCGGAGTCCCAGGCCGTTTCAACATCCGGGAGCCCGTCAACCGGATTCACGTCAGGAACAGCAACCCTGGCGGCGAGGGCAATCATGTCGTTGACTCGGCGCGCCACATCCCCAAGCAGCGCAGCTGCGCTTACGGCGTGCCCTGCTGCCGCGTCGTTGCTCACGAGCGCGTCGCCGACTTCACGTATTGCCGCTTCCAGCGTATCGCACAAAGCCGCCTCGACCTCACGCTGCCGTAACGCCATGGCGATGTCCTGGATGCGCTCGACGGCGAAATGCGCATCGGGAGCTTTGGTCCCGCCGGCCAGCAGAAACGCCTCAATCTGCTCGATCGTGGTCGCCAAATTGGCGAGGCCACGCGCGAGCGCGGCCGGTATCTGTGGGTGTGGATCGTCGTGCATCACCGCCTCGAGGCGGGCGATCGTGCTGACAAGTCTGTGCGCATCGGGGTGTCGATTGCGGTTGGCGTATTCCGCAAGGAAGCGGCGCCCTCGCTCGGTCGCCATAACATCCGCGTGAACGGCTTCGTAGTCCGCCTCGTTGGACGGCGTGGCCAAAATGTCCGGTAGCGGCAGAGGATCGCTGGGCATCGTTCCCCCGGGAAACCCGATTCAAACAGCACAACGGCCGCGACCCCGCAATCGGCTTACAACCGTTGTCCCACTATTCCCAGAGTGCCGCCCCTGCCCTCACCCCCACAATGCCGGTTCGGGCGGATAAATGAGGCTTCCATCGTAGCGCAAACCGTCGGAGCGGTCCTTGGCGAGCAGCAGCGGGCCGTCCAGATCGACCAGGCGCGCACGCTGCGCTACGAGCATAGCCGGCGCCATCGCCAGCGACGTAGCGACCATGCACCCGACCATGATGGTAAAACCTCGCCGCTCAGCTTCGGCCGCAAGCGCAAGCGCCTCGGTGAGACCGCCTGCCTTGTCGAGCTTGATATTGACCGCGTCGTATTTGCCGGCAAGCGCATCCAGCGAAGCGCGGCCGTGCACACTCTCGTCGGCGCATACCGGAATCGGCCGTTTGATGCGCGCCAGCGCATCGTCGCGGCCCTCGGGCAATGGCTGTTCGATGAGCGTGACGCCTACGTCGGCGCAGGCGGCTAGGTTTTGCTCAAAATTATCCGCGTCCCAACCTTCGTTGGCGTCAACGATGATTTCAGCCTGCGGCGCCGCGCGGCGCACCGCAGTGATCCGCTCGCGGTCGTCGCCTCCGCCGCCAAGCTTCACCTTGAGCAATGGCCGCCATGCCGCCCGCTCAGCCGCCGCCGCCATCTTCGCGGCGGAGGAAAGCGAGATCGTATAGGCGGTCGTGAGTGGCGCGGGAGCGCGAATCCCCGCCAATTCGTAGGCAGGGTGGCCCGTTTGCTTGGCGTTAACGTCCCAGTAAGCACAATCGAGTGCATTACGGGCCGCGCCGGCGGTCATGGCGCCCTGGAGAGCGGCGCGGTCCAGGCCTCGGCGTAGTGTCGGACGCAAGCCGTCGATGGCTGCCACAATACCGTCCGGAGTTTCGCCGTAGCGTGCGTAGGGGACGGACTCCCCGCGGCCGCGGTGAGTCCCATCGCTGAGTTCGACCACCACCACGACGGCTTCGGTCTTACTGCCGCGGCTGATCGCGAACGCGCCGGTTATCGGCCAGCGCTCAATCCGTACGGAGAGCTCCATGCGAGGGCCACTATGACCGTGCTTTTTCGGCCGGCTCAAGGGGTGCGCGCCGCGTTCCCGCTCGCGTGGAGCATGACATCATGAGTTCAGTTTCGCTTACCGCCACGGCTGAGGGCGAGCGCTTGGCGCTGGCCGCCACCGGCGCCTGGACGGCCGAGCGGGCGGCCGAGATTGAAAGAATCATCGACGAAACCACGCGACGCCACAAGGACGCGCGCAGCGTCGATATCGACCTCGCCAAGCTCGAACGCCTGGACACCTTCGGTGCGTGGCTCATCGAGCGCCTCAAACGCGGCTTCATCGTGCGCGGTTCGAATGCCCGCATTGTCGGCCTCTCGGATGCCGATCGCGGCCTCGTGGAGGAGCTGCAGCTCGTCAACCGGGCGCCCCAGCAAGACCGCACCCCGGCAAACCGTGTTCTGCTTGCGCTCAATGCCGTGGGACGCGGCGCCGCCGAAATCGGCTGGTCGCTCGTCCTTCTCGCGCAGCTTCTCGGCGCGCTAGCCACGGCGGTGGCGGGAACGATCGCGCACCCGACACGGCTGCGCCTCACCTCGATTGTGCATCATCTTGAACGCGTGGGCTGGCGCGCAGTGCCGATCATTGTGCTGAGCACGTTCGTCATCGGCGCCATTCTTGCCCAGCAAGGCATTTTCCGTTTCCGCACCTTCGGAGCGGACGTCTTTGTCGTCGACATGGTCACTGTGCTGGTATTGCGTGAAATTGGCGTGCTGATCGTCTGCGTGATGGTGGCTGGCCGCTCCGGCAGCGCTTATACCGCCGAGATCGGCTCGATGAAGATGCGCGAGGAGATCGACGCGTTGCGCACCATGGGGCTCGATCCCGTCGAGGTATTGGTGCTGCCGCGTATCGTCGCGCTTGTGCTCGCGGTGCCGATGCTGACTTTTCTCGGCTCGATGGCGGCGCTCTTCGGCGCTGGGTTGGTTTGCTGGCTCTACGGCGGCATGGCGCCCGACATTTTCCTCGATCGGCTGCGCGAGGCGATCTGGCCGCCCACATTCGCGGTCGGCATGATCAAGGCCCCGTTCATGGCGCTGACGATCGGGCTCGTCGCCTGTGTCGAAGGCTTCGAAGTGGAGGGCAGCGCCGCCTCGCTCGGTCTGAAGACCACGGCTTCGGTCGTCAAATCGATCTTTCTCGTTATCGCGCTCGACGGTGTGTTCGCCATGTTCTTCGCCGGCATCGGGATGTGACAGATGACCAATAACCCGCCGGTGATCAGCGTTCGCGATCTCGTCGTCGGCTTCGGCGAGGCGACGGTGCTCGATCATGCGACCATCGACGTGTTCGAAGGAGAAATCCTCGGCTTCGTCGGCGGCTCGGGCGCAGGCAAATCGGTGCTCATGCGCGCGATCATCGGGCTTGTGCCGAAGCGCCACGGCAAGATCGAGGTATTCGGGACCGACCTTGCGGCGCTCAACGACCGGGAGCGACGTTCGATCGAGCAGCGCTGGGGCGTCTTGTTTCAGCAGGGCGCGCTGTTTTCTTCGCTCACGGCGCTGCAAAACGTTCAGTTCCCGATCCGCGAATATCTCGATCTGTCGCCGCGCTTGATCGAAGAGATAGCGCTCGCCAAGCTCGAGATGGTGGGCTTAAGCGCCGACGTGCGTGGAAAATATCCCGCCGAGCTTTCCGGCGGCATGATCAAGCGCGTCGCGCTCGCGCGCGCACTCGCGCTCGATCCCGATATTGTTTTCCTCGACGAGCCGACCTCCGGCCTCGATCCGATCGGCGCCGCGGAGTTCGACGAGCTGATCCGCACCTTACAACGCACGCTGGGGCTCAGCGTTTTCATGGTCACGCACGATCTGGACAGCCTGCACGCGGTGTGCGACCGCATCGCTGTCCTCTCCGAAGGCCGCGTGATCGCCGCGGGGCCGATCGAGACAATGCTCGCGTCGGAGCATCCTTGGCTCAAATCCTATTTCAGCGGCAAACGCGGACGACAGGTTCAAGGCAAAGTCCAAGCCCAGCTTCACCACTAGACGCGTGAGACCATTCATGGAAACCAAGGCCAGCTATATCGTGACAGGCGCCTTCACGCTTGCCGTCATCGTCGGTGTGTTCGGCTTCATCTACTGGTTTCAGAACAGCGGCGGCGGCGCCGAGCGCTCCGTCTACCGCGTGGTGTTCGCCGGATCGGTGTCCGGGTTGCGCAGCGGCTCGGCGGTCTTGTTCAATGGCGTGCGGGTCGGCGAGGTGACCAAACTCGCCCTCGACGCCCACGATCCGCGCAAAGTCGAGGCGTTGATCGCGCTCGATCGCGCAGTGCCGGTGCGGGCCGACACCAAGGTAATGCTCGAGTTCCAGGGGCTAACAGGGCTGTCAGAGGTTTCGCTCACCGGCGGATCGCCCGACGCCGCGCTCATGGTCGCCGACGGCGGCGGCCCGCCGACGATCTACGCGGATCGGAACGCCGGCACCGACGTGACCCAGGCGGCCCGCGCGGTGCTTTCGCGCATCGATGGCATGGTCGCCGAGAACGAAGAGGCGATGCGGACGTCATTCCACAACATCGAGACGGTGACGGCGACGCTGGCGCAGAACTCACAGCGCCTCGACAAGGTCATGGCCGGCCTCGAAAACCTCACCGGCACCGCGGACAATCACGGCGAGATCGCCCAAGCCGCCGAGGCAATCCGCAAGCTCGCCGACAATCTCGACAAGCGCACGGACGAAATCTCGGCCGGGCTCACGCGCTTCACCAATTCGGGCCTCAAGGAATACGAGGCGTTTGCCGTCGATGGCCGACGCACGCTCGCAGAGCTGCAAAAGGTGCTCAAAGGTATCGACGAGCACCCGTCGCGCTTGATTTTCGGGCACTGAGAACGGTCAAAGCGCCTTACGCGGCGATTTCCGTTTCCTCGTCCTGCTCGATCAGGCGCGGGCCGGAAAGCGGCTCCTCGACGCCGGTTTCGAACCAGGGGATGATCTCGAATCGCCCGTCGGCGTGCTCGGCAAGCGCCGTACAGCTCTCGACCCAATCGCCGCAATTCATGTAGCGGATGCCAAAATTGTCGTGAATTACGGCGTGGTGAATGTGGCCGCAGATGACGCCGTCGACATGATGGCGCTGTGCCTCGGAGGCGAGCGTCTGCTCGAAGGCGCCGATATAGTTCACGGCGTTCTTGACCTTGTGCTTCGCCCATTGCGACAGCGACCAATAAGAAAAGCCCAGCTTGCGGCGAATGGCGTTGAAATAGCGGTTCACGAAGATCGCAAAGTCGTAAGCGGTGTCGCCAAGGAGCGCGAGCCAGCGCGCGTGCTTGACTACAAGATCGAACACGTCGCCGTGGACGACCAGATAGCGGCGGCCGTCCGCGCTTTCATGGATCGCCGTCTCCACTACCTCGATGCCGCCAAAATGGGTGCCGTAATAGTCGCGCAGGAACTCGTCGTGATTGCCGGGGAGATAAATGATGCGCGCGCCCTTGCGCGCCTTGCGCATGAGCTTCTGCACCACGTCGTTGTGAGGCTGCGGCCAATACCAGCCCGATCGCAATTGCCAGCCGTCAACGATGTCGCCGACCAGATAGATCGTTTCGGCATCGTGGTAGCGCAGGAAGTCGAGGAGGCGTTCAGCCTGGCAGCCTCGCGCGCCGAGATGAACATCAGAAATGAAGAGAGTACGGAACAGACGCGCGCCGTGCTCAGGTGTCACGATGTTTGATCTCTCTCAGGTCCGACATGGGTAAGCGTATAGGTGCGTCGCATTGCAGCTTGATGACAACAAACGTTAACGCGCCGCACGGCACCAACAAACGTTAACGTCTGACAGCAGATATAACGAGCAAATGGCGGCGTGTCCGGCTGAGTCACAGCGCTGTCACGGCATAGCGTTAAACGATTCGGCGATGACAGCGCCGATTCTCGCCGCAGCGTCTTTCTGCATCGCCACCGCCGCCGTTCACGTCGCGAGCCTCATGATCGCGGCGCTGCGCTTGCGGAGGAGCACTCCCGGCGAGCCGCTGTCCAGCCAGAAATTCCCTCCCGTCAGCCTGGTGCGCCCGCTCTGCGGAATAGACAACTATGCCGCCGACACGCTGCGTTCGACGTTCGTGCTCGATTATCCGCGTTGCGAAATCCTGTTCTGCGTCGCTTCCGCAAAGGATCCCGTCGTGCCGTTCATCGAAACGTTGATGGCGGAACAGGCGGCGGCCGGCGCGAGGCTGCTCGTCGGCGACGAGAGGTTGAGCAATAATCCGAAACTCAACAATGTGCTTAAAGGCTGGCGCGCCGCAAGCCATGATTGGATCGTGCTTGCGGACAGCAATGTTTTGATGCCTCGCGATTACATCGAGCGTCTGTTTGCAAGCTGGCGAGCCGATACCGGCCTGGTCGCGTCGCCGCCCATCGGTTCACACCCGGAGGGAATCTGGGCCGAACTCGAATGCGCGTTCCTTAATACCTATCAGGCGCGCTGGCAGTATATCGCCGACGCGTTCGGTTTTGGCTTCGCCCAGGGCAAGACCATGCTGTGGCGCCGCGCCGACCTTGAACGCGCCGGCGGCATTGAGGCCCTCGCCAAGGAAGTCGCCGAGGACGCTGCGGCGACCAAAGTGGTGCGCGGCGCCGGTCTGAAGGTACGGCTGGTCGATCGGCCTTTCGCCCAGCCGCTCGGCTATCGCAGCGCTACCGAGGTATGGAATCGGCAGCTACGCTGGGCGCGACTGCGCCGCGCCAGCTTCTTCGCCTATTTCCTGCCGGAAGCATTGTCGGGCGGCGTGTTGCCGATGATCGCGCTTGCCATCGCCGCGCCCGCCTTTGGCCTGCCCGTGGTGCTCAGTGTCGTGTCGTTCGGCATCCTTTGGTATAGCGGCGAGACGTTGCTTGCGGCAGCCGCCGGCTGGCACCTTTCGGCGCGTTACCCGCTCATCTGTCTCGCGCGCGACCTGCTCTTGCCAGTCCTTTTCGTCAGCGCCCTGCGCGGCGACGACTTCGTCTGGCGCGGCAACGAAATGCAAGTCGAGCGTTTGCGTTTGCGGCCGCGCGGCATGATGGCGCTGGTTCGGCCGCGGCTTAATGAGCTTGCTCCGGTGGCGCGCCGGCGGTTACGCTCACTGCGCGCGCGAATGTCGTGATTGCGCTCCAATGCGAAACCGAGGCTAGCGGCCCGCCTCGTAAACGCCAGCACAAAGCCACGCCAACAGCACCGAACGAATGTCCGGTATTGCGCCGATGACGGCGGGCTCACTAGAACCCGCCGTTATCGCGTTGTTCACGTCAGGCCGATCGGTACGCCCGGCGAGCCGGTCGCACCCACGATTGGCGCCGGCGTGAAGACGTAGACGAACTGATA
>Ga0182024_10010103_pt1 | contig 19337 bp, 20 predicted proteins | sample P32metaG_FD_120480 | JGI IMG/M metagenome (GOLD analysis project Ga0182024, IMG submission 120480) | Permafrost microbial communities from Stordalen Mire, Sweden - P3-2 metaG (Illumina Assembly) | ecosystem: Environmental > Terrestrial > Soil > Wetlands > Permafrost | place: Sweden: Stordalen... | reverse complement strand
CCACCCGGCGGCGGAGTAGTTATCTCAGTGTACCGCAAGGAGTCGGGACGAACAATGCTCGATCCAGGGATGCCCTACTGCTGCTCTTTCGGCCCACCCACAATCGTCGACGCCTTCAACTTGGTCAGCTCGCGCCGCGCAATGGCCGCCCACGAGCTCGATGGATCGAGCTTCAAATACAATTTCCAATGGCGCACCGCGTTCAGTGGCTGGCCGATGGATTGATAAAGCAGCGCGACATTATAGTGCGCGTCGGCATAGTTGGGGTGGATCTTCAGCGCCGCCAAATAGTGATTCAAGGCTTCCACACGCTCGCCGCGCTCGTCATAAAGATTGCCGAGATTGAAGTGCGCCAGCGAATACTTCGGATCTACTTCGATGGCCTTGCGGTAATTTCGTTCGGCCTGTTGCCAGTCCCGCGCGTTGAAGTGGACCGTGCCGAGATTCACCAACGCGCCCGCTGAAGCGGGATCCATATCGCACGCCTTGCGATACGCCTCGATTATCTCTTCCAGAGGCGCGCCGGTCTGCTCCAGCTCCAGGCCGCGCTCGAACCAGTGCTCGGCTTCGCGCCGGGCTTGAGGGGTGGGCGCCGCGGAGTGCTCGCCCTGTCCGGGAAACGACAGCAGCTTTTTGATCTCGGCTTCGTCGAAATCGAGCAGCAGTTGCCCTGAGATCGGCTCCATCCTTTTTCCGGCGAACTGAACTTCTATCTTCTTGCCCTGCGAATAAATCCTGACCTCGGTGAGTGGATTGTCGAGTTCCCCCATCTTGCTCTTGATGGCTTCAATCGCCCTGCGGATCTGTGTGCCCGAGACGTTGCTCTTTCGCAGGCCGATCAGCGTGCGCAAGACCAGAATGTCGGAAAACGTGAACGAACCGCTGGAGGAAACCAGGTCCTGGTCTTCCCAACTCCGTAGCTGGCGCTTGGAGACTCCAAGAAGACGAAGCACCTCGTCGCGGGAATAGGCCTGCTTAGCTGCTGTCGCGGGCACGGACAAAGTGTAGCAATGGGAAGTAGCGACTGGCTACTCTCGGAACGCGGCGCGTCGCCGGTTGCCGGGCCGGCCGCTATCGCGCAGCCAGTTGATTGGAGAGCTTTTCAAAGCGCTGGCGTTGCTCAGGGGTGAGCATTTGGACGATCCGGTTTCTTCCGGTTGCTCGCACATCTTCGATCTGCGCCTCCAGGTCCTGATGATACTTGGCGAAATCGTCCAGAATTGTTTTGAGGCGCACGGCTTGATCGGGCGTAAGATTCAGTTCCTTTTTCAGACGGTCGTAAGAGAACTCGTTCTGATCCTCTTTCCAATAAGTGGCAGCGCTGCGATGCAGTTTGTCGTGCAGGCCGGAACGCATCGTAATAGCACCGGCCAGAGCGCCGCAAAGAAAAACCATCACCAGGGTTGTCAGAATTCGCGGATTTTGCCAGGATGTGCGGTCGCTAGCGAACATAGCAGCTATTCGTGGTAACTGGCCAAATCGACCAGAACCGCATTGCGCTGTTGCTGTTGAGCCTGAGTATCTTGCTGGATGGCGGCGTCCTCGATGACGGGGGCGGCGCCTGGATCGCTGGTCAGCACTACTGCCGATTGAGGCGCCAGTTCCAGACCGCCCGGTTCGGTGGTCACCAAGTATGTCGCTAGAAGCAGGACCAAGGCCGCCGAAGCGACCGCCAGACGTCTGCCGAAACGCGGCTCCAGGAATACCGACCAGATGGAAGAGCGCCGCTGGTCGTCAATCCGCTCCATCACGCGAGCGTAAAAACCGGCGGGGGAATCCATCTCGTCATGGGGCTCTTCGGGGGGCCGCAGGGTGCGCAACATCTCCGACTGCTGCTCAAGCAACTTCAGCTCGCTCGCGCAACCCTCACAGGCTCTCAGATGGGCATGAAACTCTTTAGGAATCCGTTCCCTGCAACCGTTGAGATAATCCTCAAGGTTGCCCTTGATTGATTCGTGCATAACTTCTTCCCTCAAAAGATCGCGCTCTTAAACTCTTACGGATCATATCGTCCGTTTCGTCAACTTTGAACAGTTGTATCACATTAAAGCTTAGTCTGCCGTGTTCCCCGTGTTAACCGCTGTGCCGCTTTCACCAGTTTTTGGCGGGCGCGGAACAGTTTTACCTTGATCGTGTTTTCGTTCATTCCGGTCATCTGCGCCAACTCCTCTACCGAATGTCCTTCTACTTCCTTGAGCAGCAGAAGACTACGGTCTTGGGTAGAAAGTCTGGCCAGAAGCTTCAGCACTAAATCCTTTTGCGCGAGCTGTGTATCCACTCCCGGCGTTTGGTCGCTGGCAGTATCGGTGTTCTGCATGCGCTGAACGTCTTCCTCGGAAAAATCACTCTCATACACCAATTTTCGGACGCGCTTCTTCCGCAGATAGTCATAGCACTCATTCACCGTGATCTTGTAGATCCAGGTCAACAAGGAGCTGCGAAAGTCGAAACTTTGGATGGAGAAGTAAATCTTCGAAAAGACCTGCTGCGCGATGTCTTCAGCGTCGTTGCGATTGCGCAGGATCCCGTAGATGATGGAAAAAACCTTGGCCTGGTATCGTTCCACCACTTCCCGGAACGCCATTTCATCCCTGGCTTGGACGCGGCGAACCAGGGCGGCTTCTTCAGATCCGCGGTGATCCACTCTGGTCTTGGTCCGTAATCGGGTGCTCGATGCCGGAAACGGGAGTGCGCCAGCAAAACCGCTCATATGCCCTTGGAGACGTTTGCCAACCTCCTACGGTTCCAGGGAGTTGGCCGCCAAGTCGAGTCTTTGTGGGGGACCTTTGCATCCTATGAGGGAGTTTAGCATCCAACACTGGAAGCTGTTCAAGGTGGGCGCGAAGCCTTGCGAATTGGCACGTTTCAGGGGATAATTAGATTTGGTGATGAGGGAGGCCCTATTTCAATGGTTCAGTTGACGGAAACGGCGGTAACTAAGGTCAAAGAGATTCTAGGCACACAAGAGCCCCAGCCGGCGGGACTCCGCATCGCGGTGGTGGGCGGCGGGTGTTCCGGATTCAGCTATTCTATGGCGTTTGAAAACACGCCGAATCTGCTTGACAAAACATACCAGTTCAACGGCCTGAAGATATTCATCGATCAGGCCAGCATGCTGTATCTGGATGGCGCCGAGGTCGATTACGTCGAAACGCTAGAAGGCGCGGGATTTAAATTCAACAATCCGAACGTGAAGAACACCTGCGGCTGTGGTAGTTCCTTTAGCGTCTAACCACTCACAAGTACACGACTTTGTTGAGGAACCCTGGGCGTCGGGAGGTAAGACTTCTGACGCTCTTTGCATTTTTGATCCCTGCTTTCATTAACATGTCTTCATGAGCCTTCAAGGCCTCCTCACAGAGCAGTTGAACCCTGCATCTCAGGGAATTGACGAGCGTCCGACCCTCGATATACTGCAGATCATCAACCGGGAAGACCAGCAGGTTGTGTCGGCCGTAGCCGCTGAGATTTCTAAAATCGCTCAAGCGGTGGATCGTATCGCGGCGGGGATTCGGAACGGCGGCAGACTGTTCTACATTGGCGCCGGAACCAGCGGCCGCTTGGGGATTTTAGACGCCTCCGAATGCGGCCCCACCTTTCAAGCGCCGGTGGAAATGGTGCAGGCCATTATGGCGGGGGGCGAGGAGGCAGCGGTGAGGGCCACCGAGACGTCTGAGGATGATCCGGAATCGGGCCGGCGCGATTTGATGGCGCGCCATTTCACCTCCCGAGATGCATTGGTCGCTATTGCCGCCAGTGGGAGAACACCCTACGTTTTGGGCGCGGCGGAAGCTGCTCGAGCCGTGGGTGCGCTCACCATCGGCATCAGTTGCACTCCGGATTCTGAGCTCTCGCGTCGGGTGGATATCGCCATCACCCCGCTCACGGGACCGGAAGTGATTGCCGGATCCACCAGGATGAAAGCGGGCACCGCCACCAAGCTGGTCTTGAATATGATCAGTACGGCGGTGATGATCCGGCTTGGCTTCGTTTACGGCAATTTGATGGTCAACGTACAACCCAAGAACAGCAAACTCGAGGATCGGGCCAGGCGCATCATTGTTGCCTCCGTGCAGGTGAGTTACGAAAAGGCCGGGGAGTTGTTGAACGCCGCGGAGGGCAGCGTGCCGACGGCGATTGTGATGGCGCGGCTAGCCGTGGATCGCGCGTCTGCCGAGGCCAAACTGGCTGCCGCGGGCGGACGGATTTCGGATGCCCTAAGGATGTAAGATGGACAAATTCCAGATTCAGGGCGGGCACCCGCTGGCAGGCGAAATCGAGGTGAGCGGAGCAAAGAACTCCGCATTGCCGGCGCTGGCCGCTTGCCTGCTCACCGAAGAGCCGGTAATCCTGCACCGTATACCGATCGTTCGCGATATCCGGACCATGCAGGAGCTGGTGGAGCATGTGGGCGCGCAAGTGGAGGTGGAAGGAACCTGCGTCCGCATCCGCGCCGCTAAGGTGGACCAGCCCGAGGCTCCTTACGATCTGGTGAAAACTATGCGGGCCTCCAGTTTGGTCTTGGGTCCGCTAGTTGCGCGGACGGGACGCGCGCGCGTTTCCATGCCTGGCGGATGTGCGATTGGAGCCCGCCCAATCAATTTGCATGTCGCCGCGCTGGCGGAATTAGGCGCTCAAATTTGCCAGACCCACGGCTACGTTGAAGCCCAGGCGCCAGGGAGGCTCAAGGGTAAAATGGTGCACTTCGACCGGATCACCGTCACCGGCACCGAAGATGTCCTCATGGCGGCGGTCTTAGCCGAGGGGGAAACCATCATTCAAAATGCGGCGCGCGAGCCCGAAGTGCAGGATCTGGCCGCGCTGCTGAAAAAGATGGGCGCGCGTATAGAAGGTGCCGGCACTCCCACCATTCGTGTGGAGGGTGTGACCAAGCTGCACGGCGCCGAACACACCATAATTGCCGACCGCATTGAGGCTGGAACGTTTCTGATCGCCGGCGCCGCGACCGGTGGTGAATTGCTGATTTCCGGCTGCGTGCCCGAGCACTTGGACGCGCTGGTGGTAAAGATGCGGCAATCCGGCGTCGAAATTTCGCAGATACGGCCGGGCGTCCTGCGCGTCCGCGCCTCGTCTAAACTTCAGGCTACCGACGTGACCACCGAGGAATATCCAGGATTCGCCACGGACCTGCAGGCGCAATACATGGCGCTCATGGCGCGCGCGCAGGGCATTTCCTTCATCACCGAAACAATCTTTGAAAATCGCTTCATGCATACTCAGGAATTGGCGCGCATGGGAGCCAATATCCGAGTGGAAGGACGCCAGGCGATCGTCGCCGGAGTGGGCGAGTTGACCGGCGCGCAAGTGATCGCTTCCGACCTTCGAGCCAGCGCCTCGCTGGTTCTCGCCGGCCTGGTAGCTCGCGGGGAGACGATAGTGGACCGGGTGTATCACATCGATCGCGGTTACGAGAGAATCGAGGAAAAACTGGCGCGCGTGGGAGCACGCATCGAAAGGATAAATTGAGATGGATGCACCGAAGCATCACAATCCCGGTTTCCTGGCTCTGGTGGACGATGCAAAATCGCGGATTCGCCAGATTGATATTGGCGAGTACCAGCGAATGGTCGCCGGGCGCGTGCCGCATCGTCTTGTCGACGTCCGTGAGGATAGCGAGTGGAGCGCTGGTCACGCCGCGGGATCGCTCCATCTGGGGAAGGGAATAATCGAGCGTGACATCGAAACCAAGGTGCCCCAGAAGGACGCTACGCTGGTTCTGTATTGCGGCGGCGGCTACCGTTCGGCGCTGGCCGGCGACGCGCTCCAGAAAATCGGCTACACCAATGTGATCTCGCTCGATGGCGGTTGGCGGGCTTATCAAGCTTCCGGGCTCCCGGTAGAAAAATAAGTTACGCCATTACCATTTTTACCGTAAGGTAGATGATCCCCCCGAGCACTCCGATCTCGAGCAGCTTCACAAAGGCGACAAATCGCTCACCCATGAATTCGAATCGCAATAGGAGCGTTAAACCGCAGCCTGTGGCGAGCAGCCAGAACGGCACGCTTCCCTCGATAGACCGCATGTAGGCGATCGCGACGATATAGAAAAGGACCGGGATGCTGCTCTGCAGCCAGTTCTTGAGCCGGACATAAATTACGAATAAGGCAAAGGCCGCCACCAGCACACTCGTAACTGAGTAAGTGTTAGCCGTGAAAGTCATGGTTCAGAATGGCACGTACAACTGCGAGCGGGCATTGCGGTGGCACGAATGGCCCGCGCTGCGTCCTAGATAGTGAAGGGTTGATGCGGGCGGAGCTCCTAGAGTGAGGGAGCAGAAGACCATAGCGAGTGCGCTCCTGACATCCCGCATCTCCTCCACTAGATGAGCAATCTAAAAGGCCACGCTCAAGCCAGCCGAGAGGACGAAATCTGAAAGCAACCCTCCGACCTTGGAACCCTCGGCGGGTGCAATGACGCTCTTCGGGAAGGGGGTGAGAAAATCATGTGCCTCCAGCCGCAGCCAAGTGGATTGAGTGAGGCTGAATTTCAGACCGCCGCCGACTGAGATGAGCGGTTCGAGCTGAGTGGTCTTGGTGAGCAGAGCGATATTCGAGAGCGGTTGGTAAAGCTGTTCGGTGCCCGTGCCTGCGTACATCTTCACGCCAGCTCCACCTTCGATGAAAGGCCGTACGTGAGATTCACTGGGAGCGAAGTGAACCAGGAAGTCGTAGTGAATGGCATTGGTGCGGCCGGCAAAGCCGGCGTTGGTACCATTCGAGGAGAGCTTTAGATCAGCCGTTTCAAAATCGTAGCGCAGTTCTCCGCCGAGAACATTGTTGACATTGTTTGCGAGCCAGCCGCTGGCGGCGAACCCGGGGCTGAATCCGGCTTGCGCATTCCCAACTGGATTGGTGACGGTTTCCGAGGTGAAAAAACTGCCTCCTCCCGCCGCGCCGACTTCCCATCTTTGGGCGAATGCCGCCGAGGCGAGTGTAAGTGCAAAAAACGCAATGCTTAGAAAATGTCTCATGTGTTGTGTCCTAATTTAATCTACGACCCGTACCGAAACTTCTGTGGAAGTCGTACCCTGGCCGATGACGAGCGGCACGGAAAGACCGTCCGGCACATTGCTGGGTACCTCCACATTGATCTGATTTACGCCTACCAGGCCGGGCGCCAGGCCAAAATAGAGCAGCGGCAGTTGCACTCCGCCTAAGGTAACAGTCGGTTGCGTGAGCGCCGTGGCTAAAGGACTCGTAGGCGCTGGCATGCCGGTGGCCACGGCCGGGTTAGTCTCGCCTAGACCGGTTAAATAGATCACCAGAGCAGTGCCTGATTCCCGGTGAATGGGATGCGAATCGGTGACGAGCAGGCCGTCATCGTTCCGCACCACAGTTGGGATATTTGTTTCGGGCCCGGCCACGCCGGACAGGAATACGCTGGGAGCGTTGGGCAGGACCACGAGATTATAGTTGTTGCTGGTGCCTCCCGGAGTCCGCAAAACCAGCGTCACATTGCCGGATGCCTGAAATGGCATTTGCGCATTGATCTGATTGGGCGACACGAAGAGCACCGGAATCGGTTGACCGTTCACGCTCAGGCAGCTGTTGGCCAGTGCCGTCGGAAGTGGGATTTCCGATGTGGCGAGGTTCACCGGGCTGAGCTGGTTGCCGAACACCGAGATTAGACCTCCCGGCGCAAGGGCGGCGCTGAAGTCGGCCGCGCTGACCACGCTGTTGACCTGAGGCGGAGCGACCGAAGCTGCGTAACTCCAAGGCAGAACGGTAAATCCCGAGACGGTCAGGTTTATGATCGCAGTCTGGTTATAAAGCGGTGCAAGCGTACGGGTGAAGGCTGCTCCGGTGCTGCCGAGCAGAGGCGCCTCGACCATCTGCGTGGCGAGGGCTACGCTGTTGGGCGTGACCGCGTTGACCTGCTCGATAATTCCCGGCGCGGTGCTCTGGCCGCCTCCGGAAGGAGCTGGTGCCATCGTACGGTAGCCGGTCTGATTCACGAACGCGAATCCGGAAGGCGACCCGCTGGTGGTTTCTAGCTGCGCGGCCGGGACCAGCGAGGAATCGAGCAGGTTGTTTCCCACTACATACTGGTTGAAATTAGAAGCCGCGTACGCGCCCGATAGAGCACTAAAATCTTTCCGCGATACCGTAAAGGTATTGCTGTTGGCGTCATAGAGCATGGTGCTGCCATCTGATCCCGCCAGAAGTATGGAAGAGCCGTTGGCCGAAGCTGCCATTACGGAGTTCAGCGCGACTTGATTTTGAAAAACGCCCAGGCTGGGTAGGCGCGTAGTGCTTCCCGCGGCCAAATTGACTTGATGAATAGTCGGACTACCGCCCGACGCGTTGCGCGTGACCGCTAGAATCGCGTTTGAGGAGGCGGCCAGGGATTGGACGTAGTCCCCGTTAAACACTCTGACCGGGGAGACCTCCTGCAAAGTTTGCAGATTGAAGACGCTGATGTACTGGGAACTATCGTGCCCTACCAAAAGGTATTGTTGATCGAAGGTGATCGCCATCCCTTTGGGTACGTTCTTGGTCCGAAGAGTTGCGATCTGCGTGTTATTGCTGCCATCGAAAACCAACACCTGGTTTAGGTCCTGGCGCAGAACATAAAAGCGGTTCTGCGTAGGATCCGGCAGGATATCCACCAGGGTGCCCGGAATGTCGACAAAGGTGCCGCGTTGAGCGGGCTGTTGCGAGTTAATGAGCACGCGTACCGGAGGAATAATATTCATCGCCTGGCCGGACTGAAGCTGCAGTTGAGCCGTCACGGTGCCCTGCTGGCTCGCAAATACGTTCGGGTCCACCTGCACGGTCACGGTCGCCGGCGTCACGCCGGTGCTAGGAGTGACGCTCAATCCCGTCGTATTGCTTGCTATGGAGAAGGCTGTGTTTCCTCCGCCTGGATCGACGATGGTCAGGGTTTGAGTGGAAACCGAACGGTTGCAGAAATTACCACGGAATACCAGGTCCGACTGAGTGGTGGTAAGTTGATGCGCGCTCGACAAGGATCCAACCGGAAGAACCATCACGCCGCTGTCCGAAACGCCATATAACGTGTTTCCATCGCTGGTTAAGATGCTTCTGCCGGCAAAATTTTCCGGCAGGCTAAGTTGGTTGCGGACCGTTAGATTGTCGGAATCCGTGATCTGAAGCACCGGCGACGTATTGGTCGCGCCGGTGGCGGGCGGCATTTGGGCGTAGATCAGGTTGTGCGCCGAGTCGATGACCGATGTGCCGATGTTCAAGACTCCGGACGGATTGGTGAATTCCGAGATGTCATAGAAGGACTGATCCTTGAGCGTCCATCCGGCCGTGAAATAAGAGCCGTCTTGGCTGACACTCAGGGTTCGAGGACCGAGCGGGGGACTGGCCGTGTAAAACCCCGAAGTAAGAGTTCGGGAATTTACGTCGTAACGGAACAGCAGGGTGTCACCCACGCCGTAGATAACGGTGCCGTCGCCCGAGGCTGATACCGAAGCCGCTACAATGCTGGGCGGAAAGGTAGCGGGAGGCTGAGGAAGGGTCTTCGAGGTGAGGCCCGCGATGGTTTCCAGTTCGACCGTGGTTCCAGACGCAGGGTCGAGCAGTAAAAAGTCCGTGGAGGTGACCACCAATGCCAAACCGTCGATGCCAAAGGCGAGGCCGAGCGGCGCGCTGCCGAGCGAAAAGGTCTGAATTCCATTGCTCGTGAGATCGATCACGGTGATGGCATTGCTCGACGATGCCGGCGGCGCTGCATTCCCGAAATGCGCCACTACCAAGTAGTGGCCGTCCGGCGAAAGAGCCAGCGCGCTCGGTTGAGCGGCCACATTGATCGACGTCTGGACCGTATTGTTGGCCAGCGACATCACGTCCACGCGATTCGCTGTGAAATTCGCGATATAGAGAACTCCGCGCGTCGCATCGAGCGCCAGGTCTGAGGCTTGTCCGCCGATTGATACTACCTGACCGAACGTTGCCCCCCAAGCCGCCGTGGCCAGCGAAGCTCCCAGAAAGATCTTCCAATAAGACTTACTCAGCATGACAGTTGACTCCCAGAAAACAGATTTCACCTTTTTGTGCTCAGCCTGTGATCAGGCGCGGCAAGCCATGGGCCGCGCCTCGATCTGTGATAAAGATTTCCATACCCGCCGGGCGCGTGCGCCGGAATCATTTCTCAAATGGCGCGCGCCGCCCTCGAATCGCTTTGAAAGTGCTATTCGGCACTCTTCTTGCGTCGCAAAACGATCAGCCCTAAAAACAGGACTGCGAGCACCGCGCAAACGATGCGAATCATTGAACTATCCATCGTCTTTCTCCTTTCTCGCGAAATAATTCCCGTTATATGTTGTTCATCATCGGGAGCAATTCCCGCACAATCTTGACCACAACCGGTCCTACCGTCACCACGAACAAGGAAGGCAAAATACAAAAAAAGATCGGAAATACAAGCTTCACGCCCAATTTGGCCGCTTTCTCTTCGGCGATCTGGCGGGCCTGGACGCGCATGTAGTCTGAGTGCGCGCGCAGGCTCTGTGCTACGCCAGTACCGAAGCGGTCCGCCTGAATCAGCACAGCCACTAGCTTCTTGAGATCCTCTACCGCGGTGCGGTCGGCGAGATTTCTGAGGGCCTCGGCGCGCCGCTTTCCGGCTTTCAACTCCAAATTGACGATGGCGAGTTCTTCGCTGATCTCCGGATGGGCGTGTTCCAATTCCTTGGCTACTTGTAGAATGGCCTGATCCAGTCCTAAACCTGACTCCACGCACACCACCATCAAATCCAGAGCGTTGGCCAAGGCGCGATGGATCTGCTTTTGCCGCTTTTTAGCAGCCATGCGGACATACTCGTTCGGCCCGAAGAAGCCTATCGCCACGGAAACCAGTAAAGCGCCGAACTTATTACTCTGCTGCAGGGATGAATTGAAGATTGCCGCTCCGGCTACGACCGGTATAAGAATTGCGAAGACGGCTTTAGCCCCATATAGGATCTTGAGAGCGTTGGGATTTCTGTACCCGGCTCGAATCAGTCTGCGCTGCATCACCGTTACGTCTTTGGGTGAGGCAGGAACCAGGTTTCCCAGACGCTTTACGATGTCATGGAACACCAGGCTGGGGTGAAGTGCCTCAGTTTCGTGTATGCCCACGCCGGTTCCCGCCACGCGCTCGATGGCCTCCTTGGGCTTTACGTAAAGGCGTACACCTGCATAGGAAAGCCCGGCCGCGAACAATATAAAGACAAGAAAGCTAAACACGAGAACGGTCATGCCTTAGACCTCAATCTTCACAATCTTCTTGATGATCCCGTAGCCGATCAACTGCAAGCCCACCGCACCTCCCAGCATCATGTTGCCGAGATCATCCAGAAAAAAGAACTTGACGTAGTCGGGGTTGGTATAGAACATGATGACCGCGACGCCGACTGGAATTAAGGTCAGAGCCGTTCCCGTCATGCGTCCGTGTGCGCTGATGGCGCGAATGCGACCTCGCAGCTTGAAGCGCTCCCGAATCACATAGGCCAGCTTGTCGAGAATCTCGGCCAAGTTTCCACCCGTCCGCTTCTGCAGCAAAACGGCGGAGACGAAAAAGTGCACATCCAGCGAAGGGATCCGTTTGGAAAGCTTCTGGAGCGCCACGTCCAACGGGAGGCCAAGGTTATGTTCCTCGAATGTACGGCGGAATTCGCCGGCCAGAGGTTCCTGAAACTCGCGGTGAATCATCTCCAGAGAAACCGAAAAGGCATGGCCGGCGCGCATGGAACGTGCGACGAACTCCAGACTGTCCGGAAAAAGCTCTTCGAACCTGCGCAAGCGAACGTTGCGTTTGTGGATTACATACAGCACCGGCAGAATGCCTGCCAGCAGTCCTACCAAGTACGAGAATCGGCGGAATTGACCGGGCAGTAAGAGCCAGGACATGGCCCAACCGGCTACCACGGCGGTCAAGCATGTGTTCACCAGCCGGTGCGTAGTCCATTTCATGCCGGCTTGTTCGAGCATCTCCTGAAGTTTGGTCTGGAGCTGGAAGCGCTGGAAGAATTTCGTTGCCAGTAAGCTGTTTTTCTCTTCCGCGTGAATCAGCGAGGCGTTGGGCCCACCAGCCTTGTTTTTCTTGGACTTGCTCGTTCCGAGCAAGCGTGTTTTCAGACGGTCGACGTCGGAGTGGCGAAACGCGCTCGAGCACAGCCACCAGATGACCAACGCGCAGGCCCAAATCCCGATCGCAATCAGCAAGAACATAGCTTCAGACCTCCGCTACCTCGTCAAACAGATCAGCGCGCAAGCGGATACCGGCCGCCAGTAGTTTTTCGTAGAACTTGGGCCGGATGCCGGTGGCAGCGAAGCGACCAACCACGCGCCCATCCGGATTCAATCCGCGCTTCTCGAAAACGAAGATATCCTGCAGGGTGACGACATCGCCTTCCATCCCGGTCACTTCCGTTAGGTTGGTCACGCGCCGGGACCCGTCGCTCATACGGGAAGCCTGCACCAGCAGGTGCACCGCACTGGCGATCTGCTGGCGGATCGACACCAGCTGCATGTTGGCGTTGGCTAGCGACACCATCACTTCCATGCGCGAAATGGCGTCCCGGGGGCTGTTGGCGTGGATCGTGGTGAGGGAACCGTCGTGGCCGGTGTTCATGGCCTGCAACATGTCCAAAGCTTCCTCGCCGCGAACTTCACCGACGACGATTCGATCGGGGCGCATACGCAGGCTGTTCACGAGCAGCTCGCGCTGACGGACGGCCCCGTTGCCTTCCAGATTGGGGGGACGCGTCTCGAGACGCGCCACATGCGGCTGCTTCAACTGCAGTTCGGCCGCGTCTTCGATGGTGACGATGCGCTCTTTGGGCGAGATGAAGACCGACAGAGCATTCAGCAAGGTCGTCTTTCCGGAGCCCGTGCCGCCGGCGATGATGATATTCATTTTCGCCTTGACGGCCGCTTCGAGCAGCTCCATCATGCCGGGAGTCATCGCGCGTCGATCCACCAGGTCCGGGGGCATGAGCTTGTCGGTGCTAAAGCGGCGAATGGACAGCAGCGGGCCGTCCACGGCCAGCGGCGGAATGATGGCGTTGACGCGGGATCCGTCGCTTAGGCGAGCGTCCACCATGGGCGTGGACTCGTCCACGCGCCTGCCAACTTGAGAAACAATTTTGTCGATGATCCTGAGCAAGTGCTGGTTATCGCGAAAGGTAACCGTCGTTAACTCCAACAGGCCTTTGCGCTCGATGTATACCTGCTTATGGGTGTTGACCAGGATGTCGGAAATACTGGGATCCTGCAGCAAGGGTTCTAGCGGACCTAAACCGAACACCTCATCTAAGACTTCGTCGCAGATCTGCTGCTTTTCTAGCGAGCTGAGCAGAGTCGGCTCGGAGTCGATCAAAGAGATCAAGGCTTGGCGCACTTCGCTGCGGACGCGCTGGTTGTCGATTGCAGCCAGCGCCTCGAGATTGATCTTGTCGACCAACTTACGATGCAGGGTGAACTTCAGCTCCTGATATTCGGGTTTGAGCGCACCCTTTGACTTGGTGCCGTTCTTCAACAAACGCTGCTCCCAGCTGACTTGGGGCGTCGATTTGGTTTCAAGGTTAGGAAACATAGGCGATTTTTAGACCATGGACGGGACGGCATTCAGGTCCGGCCCAACCACTCTCTTCCGCTCGTTGGCTGTATTCCCGGATAGCCTCCTCGCTAAGCTTTCGATGGCCCGGCCGAGCTCGCAATGGCCCTCGACCGGTTGACCGAGCGTGACGGCGCGATGCAGCGAAAAGTAATCGTTGGGAATGCGGGCATCCACGCCGCAGCTAAACAGCCGTTCAATATCTGAGCCAGCGATCTCGTCCCGCCGGTTGATGCGGTTAATCATGATTTGAAAGCGTTCCTTCGGGAATCCAAGTTGCTCGAGCAGAGTGACGGCTTTGCGCGCCAGATGCAAACTAGGCAACTCGGACGTAGTGACTAAAAATGCGCGGTCGGATTCGGAAATGGTCATCAAGCTCAAACGCTGGAAAACCAGCGGCAGGTCGAGAATGATCCAGTCATAGTACGTACGCGCATGTTCGAGTACGGCGTGCAAACGTGCTCCGTCCACCGATCCTGCATACGGCGTTTCTGGGGCTGGAAGGATGTCCAACCCATCCGCCATCGCGACCAGAGAGGGCCAGACCCCGTCATTGAGCCTCTCGGCGGAGTGAAGGGCATCCAGCAGCGACTTGGTATTGGTCAATTTCAAATAGAAGCCGATCATGCCGCCCATGAGATCGAAGTCGGCGAGCAAGATTCTCTTCGAAGTCGCGCGGGCCAGCGCGAAAGCGGTCTGCGCGGCGAGCGTGGAGGCGCCTGAGCCCGGCTTAGCACTGGCAAAAGCGACCACGGTGCCAGGCTCCAATCGCTCTTCTGGGCTAGGTTCCAGCAGGCGGCGCAGGCGCGTGGCGGCTTCTTTTTGAACATCCACATCGAAGGGTGCGTATAGAAATTCGCTCGCGCCCATGCGCAGCGAACGAAGAACGGCCTCGGAATCGTTGCGGACATGCAGCCCGACCACATGGGTTTGAAAATTCAGCGACGACACGCATCGAATCAACTCGCAGGCCGCATCCAGATCCGTGGCAAGATCCAGCAGAATGACATCCGGCTTGGTTTGGCGCAGCCGAATTTCGACAGTCTGGTGGGAAGGATACGAATGGAACTGCGAAAGAACCTGAAAAACGCCCGTGGCGGCGATGGCAGCCGAGAACTGGCTCGCCAGCTCAGGGTTGGAAATAATGGATACCGCTGTTAGAACCCGTCCCCGAGTGGTCATCGCATCGTCCTCATAACCAATCCCAGGCCTTCCACTTCTACTTGGACCCTCCGTTGGATTTGCTCTTGGTGGTCTGGAACGGACTCTGCGGATTCGCCGGAGTGATGAGGAAGTCACGCGGCATTACCGGACCCGGCTTAGCCTCGTTGGGCTGCAGAGGCATGGTGACTTCAGGAGTCACCGTGACCACCAACTCAGTGTTGCTCCGATTAATCGATTTGCTCTTGAACAGATTTCCCAAGACCGGCAAATTAGATAGACCGGGAATTCTGGCGATCGTCTCGGTTACTTGGTTGTCCATTAGGCCCGCGATCACAAAACTTTGTCCCTCGCTTAACTCGACGTTGGTCTCCATTTTTTTCGTTGCCAGGGCGGGAATCGTGAAACCATTGAAAGACACCGCGTTGGTATAGTCGAGCGATGACACCTCAGGTTTAACGTACAGCCGGAGAGTGTTATTACCGGTAACCACCGGGTTGAACGTAAGTCTTATCCCGAATTCCCGAAACTGAATCGTGACCGCCCCCGAGTTAGCTCCACCCTGCAACACCGGAATGGGAAATTCTCCGCCGACCAGAAAGCTGGCTTCCTTGCCGTTGGTGGTAACCAAATTGGGCTCGGCCAGGATCTGGAGCAGATTTTGTTGCTGTAAAGCTTCAATGAGCGCCCCTAGATTGAGATCGGGGCGAAAGGCAAAAATATTGAGAGCATTGGTGATATTAAACGCACTTCCGGCTGCTCCCACGCCGCCCTGGACGCTGCCAATCGAAGGAGGGCTAAACTGACCGGTAGAGACGCTGCCGATGGTATTGGTCGCCCCGGTGGAAAGAAGGTTCACTCCGAAATTGGCGGCTGCCGAGCGATCCAGTTCGGCGAACTTCACGCGCAGCAGGATCTGTTTCTCTATGCCTGGAGCCGCGAGTTGGAGATTATTTACGACTGTCTTGGCGAATGGCGTGGCGAGCGCTGTCGCCCGGTCCGCGGTCTCCTTGCTAGAGACATGCCCGGTCAGCGCGAGCGAATCCCGCGATGATTGGACCTGGATCTCTTCTTTGGGGAAGGTGTCCTTCAGGAGTCTGCGGAGCGGCTCGAGATTTTGCTCTACCGTGATGTTGTAAAAGTTGCGCTGGCCGCTTTTGCTCCACACCACAAGCGTCACGGTTCCGAACGCCTTGCCATGCAGCAAGACTTCCCGCGCGGTTACCGGCGAAGTATCCACGATATCGGGATTGCTCGTGGAAATACGCGCAATGTCGGTAGGGTAATCGATGACAATGCTCTTTCCAACGGTTAGCCGGATTTCTTCCGGCCCGCCCTGGGCAAACACCGAACTTGCGGCTGCTATGCCTAATAGCACTAATGTCAACTGAACTCTTTTTGTCCCACGCATCTCTACTTACTCCCGTCTCCTGGGTGACTGACTCCAACCACTTCGACACTCTTCTGGGTTCCCCGAATCACCACGATTTGATCCGGCGGCGGCGGTGGCGGTGGCGGAGCCGCTGCCACCACGGTTTCCACGGGCCGCGCGCGCGGCCTCGGGGGGGGCGCCTCTTCGGCCGGCTTCTTGTGCACTGGACGCGTGCCGTAAAGCTCGGCGATTTCGCGTCCTTCGGTTTTTTCGATGGTCTGATCGCTGCCGTTTCTGAGGACCAGTTGAATGCGACCCTCGTTATTGGCCAGCGTTAGTGTTTCTGCTTGTTCCGGCGTCGCGAGCAGCGTCACGGTGGCGGCTGGGATGGCATTGCCTCTTTGGTCCGGCTGCACCGCAGTTCCCGCCGACAGCACCAGCATGTTTTGCAACGGAGTCACGGTGACGGTCCCGTCCGCGTTGGGCGGGTGGCCGGTCACCAAAACATCCACGCGCATGCCGGGCAGCACGAAGCCCGCAATTCCGGTTACATCGTTGACCCGTACCGTGACCGCCCGCATCCCCACCGGGATGATCGGCGCCAGACCAAGACCGCTGCCCCGCGCTGCTAGACGGCCTTCTAGAATGGGTTCGTCAATCAGAACGTTGCTGATCACGGGCCGGTCGACCACCTCTTCTGGCTTGGAGAAGGCGCCCTTGGGGAACGCGCTGGTCGGCACTTTGCTGAGCCGAATATCAGCCGGTTTCACCGTAGTCCCCACCGATAAAGGCCGGGCAGCGACCACCAAGTCGCGCTGATCAGTTGGCTCGGACTTCTTCGAACCGCTAGCCCGCGCCGTCATCTGATAAAAAACACTCGATATTACGAGCGCGAATAGTAAACTCACGCCCAACACCGTTAGAAATCTACGATCCATATCTCTGTCTCCCGCCCTGCTTCAGTGAAGCGCAAAAATCTCCGGTCATGTCTTTGGCACCAGACTTAGCCACACCCCGGCCGCAATGGCAGGAGCGTAGGGGATGGATTCGGTTCGTTTAGGCTTCCGAGTGCCCGGATCCGAGTTGTTCATCGCCTGGTCCGCAAGGGAATGCTTATTTGTCCAGAAGCGTTTCAGGGAACTTGCGGCTATCACCGCTACCGCCATCAGGCCGCCGCAGCCAGCGGTCCAAAGGGATGCCTCTAAGAGCCGAGGAACCCCGAGGATGGCCCCGAAACCCGCCATCAGCTTCACATCTCCTCCCCCCATGCCACCGAGTAGGTAGAAGATGAGGAAGACGCCCGCCCCGCTAACCGTGCCTAAAAGCGCCGAGACGCCACCCCGCCAGCCGGTTTCGGCCACTTGCAGGATCAAGCCGCCCACCAAGGCGCAGCTTGGAATCCAGTTCGAAATTTTGCGGCGCGTGAGGTCGTCGACAATGGCTGCCACGCCAACCGCACCCGCTAACCAGGCCTGTGCTGTCACTGGCTATTGCCTCCGCCAAAGTGCTTGGTTGCCGAACGCATTCGGGTGGCTTTGAGAGACCCTCGGGAGCCGGCCCGGCCGCTTCCGAATCGCTCAGATTGGAAAAGTAGCGGCGCCAAAAATCCAGCTTGCAAAGCAAATTCAGCGAGTGCTTTCCCCGAAGGCAGGCGCCAACTGCCAGTGTTCAGCCACTCCACCGGCATTTCCGTTACGCCCAGTTTGTGCGCGGCGCCACGTTGAGCTGGATCCTGCAGATTATGGTTGCTTCTCATGGCACTCGCTCTCCTGCTGTATTGCTTCGACAAAATCGGAGGTTTTCATTAGCCTCGGTTTCCCCTTTTCTCTAGTACGAACAATGGGCGGGTGGGTGCGGATTTACCTATTTCTCAATGGCCTGCCTGCCCTGATGCTCAAACAGAATGGCTTGGTTATCGCCTTCGACTAGGTGCCAGGCCGGATCGAGCTTCAACATTCCAGCCAGCGGCCAGTTCGCCGGCAACAGCGCCAGCTCAAAGCCATGCTGCTTCAGAATGGCTTGCCAATCGCTAGCCCCTAGGAGTAAGTGGAGGTATTGATTACCCAGCGTTTCCCCGTAGAAGTCGCTGCGCCCGTCTATGAACACTTTTTGCCGCGGGTAAAAGCAGTAGATGATGTAATCGGCCCATTGATCGGTGGTCAATAGCCGGTCCGACTGCAAAAGCTTGGCGTTGCGGTGAACCATGGCCGTGGGGAAGCCTTCGCTCGGAAAATCGCGGGGCCATTGGACCGGCGAATTCACCGCCGCCAACGCCACCACCAGCGCTGCCGGCCAAACACTGTTCCGGCGAAAAGTCGACCCGATATCCTCCTCCACGCTGCGAAGAATCTGCCGGAGCGACGACTTTTTGCTGCCCGCTGTCCAGCCTTTCCACCAGCTGGTTATTTCACCCGCAACCAGTGGACCCGCCACGGCGGCGAAAATCGGTGCATGCCGCACGCTGATCAGCGATGAGTGAGCCAGGAACAGGATCCAGAACGCCTCCGTCACGCGCCTCTGCTTCAACAACAGACCGGCCACCACTAACGCCATCAGAAGCAGTGCTTCGAACTGAAGCTGACCCTCGTTGCGAAAAGTGGGGGATTGAAACTCCTGGACCAAGTCTCGGATCCAATCTGAGCGCAGGTACTCATACACGTGAACGTGCAACCCAACCCCGTAAGGATTGACCAGTGACGCCGCCGCGCACGCGCCGAACAGCAACACGTATCGGCCGGAGCGTGTCCACCCGCTCGCCTCCATCCGTTCCTCGATCACTGTTCCGGCTACCAACACCGCCAGACATGCAAGGAACAGAAAGAATCCACCGTGCAAGTTAGTCCACAAGATACTAAGTGGCACCAGGATCCAGATTCTCCAGGAGGGTTTCCTGCGGTCCGCTTCCACCAACCAAATTCCCACCGGAAAGAAAAACAGAGTCAACAAGTGCGGGCGCGCCAGAAAGTGCATGGACGAGCCGCCGATGACCAGCAAAGTAGTGAACGCCGCCACCAGCGCGCCGGCCCCCCGCCACACCGAATAACGCAGGATCACGGTGGCATAGGCTGCCACCACGACGCCGGCGAACAGCACTACCGCCTTAAGGCCAGCGGCCCAAAACAGCGCCGCGTAGAGCACGTCGCTCAGCCATTCCCACGCAAACCAGGGCGCGCGCGGCCGTGAGGATAAAAACAGGTCGTAGTGCGGCACGGCATG
>Ga0182024_10010102_pt1 | contig 19338 bp, 12 predicted proteins | sample P32metaG_FD_120480 | JGI IMG/M metagenome (GOLD analysis project Ga0182024, IMG submission 120480) | Permafrost microbial communities from Stordalen Mire, Sweden - P3-2 metaG (Illumina Assembly) | ecosystem: Environmental > Terrestrial > Soil > Wetlands > Permafrost | place: Sweden: Stordalen... | reverse complement strand
CGCCGCGAAAGTGAACGGCAAGTAATGGAAGATGCGATCCTGCCCAGCCGGTACCGACGACGAACTTGACATCAACTGTTCCAACCGCTCCGCCGTCCGATCGAGCATGAAGCCCACATTCGCAGCCGTGAGCACTACGCCCTTGGCCTCGCCCGACGTGCCAGAGGTGTAGATAATCGTTACGGGACTGTCGTTGCCAACCTGCGGTCGATCCAACGGAACGCCATCCACGCCTGCGAAAATTTCGTCAAACAAACACTGCGGCGGGGCTTCTGGCCAAACCTGTGCAATTCCATCTCGCAAAGCCGCATCGCCGCAGCACACCACCGATGGCGTAGAATCTTTCATCATTGCGACCAACTCAGCCGGCGCCTGCCGCGAGTAGAGCGGCACTACGATCAGCCCTTCGGCCATGAGCGCCAGGTCCACCGCTACCCAGCGAATGCTGTTCGCTGCCAGTAGCCCGCACCGGTCGCCCTTCTTCAGCCCTTTCGAGGCGATAAAAGTTCGAGCCTTATGCACTAATTCCAGTAATTCACCGCCGGTCACGCCGGTGATTTCGCCGTCACGAATCTCGGCAAGAATGCGCACGTCCGCGCTGGCTTGCAGTTGCGAAAATATCTCTCCGATGAATGGAATGAGTGTGCTCAAAGTATGAACTTCCGAACGAAATGCTCTGATCTTCTTAGCGACTTTTGGAGATTTTTTCGCGCCCTTTGCGGTCAAGGGTTTTTAGCCGCGCGAGACGCGCTTAGCTATACGCCGCCACCAACTCCCGCAGGCCGGTGCTCATTGGCGGCAAATAGTCTTCCCAACTCCACTCTCCGCGGCGCGTCTCAAACTCCGGATATCTTCTTTGCACTTCCTCTTCAAAATAGACTCCCATGCGCGCCATTACTTTCAAATTCTTCACTACCGTCTGCGCGATACCCGCAGCGATCGCTTCGCCCTCACAACTCAACTTCTCCAGAGCGATCAGCAGCTTTCCTTCAAGCTCGGGGTCGTCCACGGTCATCAGCAAATCCTGATGTCCCCGCTCCCGCATTAAGTTTCGAATGCGTTCATCCATCGTAATTCCTGCTGACGGGACCAGCCCCGGCATCGATGTCACAATGCCGTGATAGCGCGACGAAGCCATCATATGACACGCCCGCAGCACGCTGACTAATTCGTACATGTTGTATTCGTCGGAGGTGAGAACCGGCACTCCGCCCAGTTTCTCAGAGATTCGCCGGGCCGGGCGCGCATCCAGCCGCTCCGTCGCCGCCAGAATTACGAAAACATTGTTCTTCTTGCGGAATGCGTCAACGGCATTCGCAATGGCCGTCCAATACTTTTGATAGGCCTGCTCCGCGGCCGGCCCTGAGTTGTGAAAATACACCGTGCGGTAATGGCTGTCTTTGTAGGCGCCGGTCAAAGTTCGCACCGCATATTTCGCCACGGAAGCTTTCACGGGCCATTCAAACGGATTAATCGGGCACACCACGAGCACCGGCGTCCGCCCGTCCCAGCCAACTTTCTTCAGAACGCTCTGCCCGTATTCAGGCGGCCGGGGTTCAAAGGTCCACGCGGTATCGGTTCCCAACTCCGTTGGGACGCCCAGTTCGCGCAACACTCCTCGCGACTCTTCATTTCGCGTAATTACAAATGAGCTCCTGCAATATCGTCCGCACATTTTCGCCACCAGCGGATCCATATGCCCGGCTTCAGCGCCATATCCTACGGACAATTTATTCTGCGCTGCGGCAATTCCTAGCGACCCGATCATCATCGTGGTCAAAGCGTTGGCGAATTTGCTTTTGAACATCGACCCTTCGCAGGCCACTACTCCGTCGTGCTTCGGAACTTCGTTGGCTAGAAAAGGCGGGAAAATATCCGGGAGATGAACTTGCTTTGTGCCTTCAAAGTATCCGCGCGAGAAATCGAAGTTCTGGCTCATCACGCTGAACTCCACGCGCTCCGCGCTCAGAATGTGCCGGATCTGCCGCAGCATCTCTTCGACCCGCACATCCGAGCCCATATTCCGCGTACCGTTGTAGCCGGCAAACAAAAGCTTCAGCTTTTCGCCCGGCTTCCAGCGTTCGCCTTCGCCGAGCATCCATCCGGCTTTGGCGCGCTCGATCGAACTGCTGACCCAGGCTTCCAATACAAAATCCATCATGCCGCAGTTCCTCCCGCGGCCACCGGCCAGGGAAGGTACTTGTACGCGAAATCATTCTCGCGACTGAATTTCAGCAGCGGATAGCAATAGTCGGAAAACGGCACCGGCTTCTTGCCCAACTCTTTTGTGACGCGCGTGTTATCGAAGACCGTGTTCCAAACCAGATACGGCATGAAGACTTTCATCAGCGACGCGCCTTTTCCGATTGCCCCGGCGCGACTCGCCAGAAAATTTACCGACCCTGCAAATGGGCGCTCCGCGACCGGCACAAACACTGGGGCGCGCTTATTTTGTGCCGCCGCCAACGCCTTTGTAATTTCCTGAAACGTCTGCGAGCCGACTCCCGACGAGAGATGATACGTATCGTGCTCGGGATGATCTTTCTGATGCAGCGTCGAAATTGCCTCGGCTACAAAATCAACATTCACAATGTCGATCTTGTCGTTCGGACGAAACGGCAGCACGGGCAACCCAGCCAGAAAAACAAATGCCTTCACCATGTCGAATTGCGTGGTCTCAGCATAGCGGCTGTCGCCGAGAACGATGCTGGGCCGGAAGATTGTCTTCGGCGTCTCCGGAAGCAGCACTCGCATCATGTGTTCGCAGAATTTCTTGGTCCGTGCGTAGGGATCGAAATCCGACAGTTCCCAATCAATCGAGCGGTCCTCAGTGACTACTTCATTCTGCCGCTTGCCCGCCACAGCGACCGTACTGACCTGGCTGAATCGGCGCAGCCCGTGATAGTGCTCCGCGTGCCGCGCCAGCGTGAGCACTTCGAGCGTGCCTCGCAGATTCACATTCAGACAGCTTTTCTCCGACTTCCTGTTCAACGAGGCTGCGCAGTGAATTACTGAATCCGTGGTATGAACGAGGCGGTCATATTCATCGCGATCGAGACCGAATGCGGGCTCTGTCAAGTCCCCGCGGAACACGCGCACCCGCGTCTGCAGAAATTCATAAAACTGCGGAAACTCCATGTGCAATTGGAGCGCCTGCCAAAGCCGACCCTCGGCCTCGTTCACATCGCGCGCCCGCACTAACACATTCAATGCTGCGCCATGATCCCGCAGCAGATTCGCCGCCACATGCGCACCAATGTATCCTGTCGATCCTGTCAGAAATATCGCCATTCAATAATTCCGTTTCCCTGTCTTGCTAAGCGAGGTGCGCGGATTAAGTCCCCGTCTTCACCGCTTCTCCATTGTGCAAACTCCGCGCTGGGCGCGCCTCTAGCGGCCGCCCTTCGATCAGCGGATAAGTCCATTTCCGCAGCGCCGGAATATGCACGTTGATCCAGTAGTCCCACCAGTCGAGCATTCGCGCCTTGTACCCGAACTCTTCGCGCTCGTCTTCCACCAGAGCATGAGAGAGCTTCTCAATATTGTCGGCCGCGAAATCGTGCTCATTAAATAGGATGAACGGCTCAAACAACTCAATCAATTTCTCCACCCGCTCCAGACTTCTTTCTGCTTTTACGAGTGGCGCTTTTTTCAGCGGCAGCGGCGACATGATGCGCTGAATCGACTGCACTATCGCCTTCTGTGCCGGAGCCGACATGCGCTGGTAGCGCTCCTTCGATACTGAAATCGCATCGAAACGTAGTCGCAGCCACGATTCCAAACCCTCCTGCGCTCGATAGTGTTTGCGATGTGCCAGCGAAGTTAACTCGATCGACCGCCCCATGTCGCATGGATTTGTGGCCGATGTTGCCAGATGGTAAAGCGAATCGTGACGCCGCTCGACAATTGCCGCCGCAATCAGCGTCATGCCAGCGCACACTGCGTCGACGGGAATAATATCGAGCCGCTTGCTCTCGTTAGAAGGCAGTTGCCGGAAGTACGTGCCCAGTAAATAGGAGAGCGACGCCGAAGTATTGATCCCCTCATTCCACCCCAAGAAAGGCTTTGCTACCGAGGTCTCCACAATCGCCGGACGCACGACGGCAATCGGCAGTCCCGCTCCGTGTTTCACGATCAACGATTCCGCCAGGCTCTTGGTCAGCGTATATGTATTCGGCCAGCCCAACTCTTTCGCACGCCGCGAGCCTGCCTCGGTCAAGTATGTCTTCAACCACCGGATGCGGTTCTTGCGGATCTGATTATCTAACGCCGCACCCTGCAAACCCTTGGCCGCATGTTCCTTCGAGAGCGACTGCATTTTCAACCCGGCGGTCACGTCCGCGCCTTCAGCCTCCGCCTCGGCCTTCGCGATCAACTCGTGCAGAGACCGCAACTCCTGCTCTGCATCGAAGTTCGCCACGCCATGCGGAGTGTAGTTCGGAATCATTTTCTCGGGCACGCGCCCATCTCGCTCGCCCGCCACGTAACACGTCGATAGGTGCAGCAGTCCCGCGTGATCGGTCGCACGAACAAACTCGAGGATGTTCATCGCTGCATCAGTATTGGTCGTGAGCGCATCCCGCAAATCCGGATTGAAGTCCGTCAATCCTGAACTGTTCACGATCAAATCAAGATTTCTATGCAGCCGCCGCGCCACTTCCGCATTCAGCCCCAACCCTGCCTGCGTAACGTCACCTTCCACCACTTCCACTTTGTCCCGTAAATAATCCCCAAGGCTGGCTTCGTACCTCTCGAAGAGCGGATCGAATACCGGCGACTCTTCCACGATCTTTTCAAACCGCCGAGTTGCAGGATTCGACTTCTGCCGCCGGATCAGCAGATAAATCTTCCCGATCTCCGGCAACTCCAGCAACGTATTCGCCAGCCAAACTTTCCCGATGAATCCTGTGACGCCGATCAGCATTACGTGCTTGCCCGCCAGCGCTCGCCTCACGGAAAATCCCGCCGCCTGTTGCCGGCCCTCGAAATGCACAATCGGATGCTCCTGCGCCACCGACTCCCGGCCCGCACCAATCACCGCTCCACGCAATTGCTCCACCGTTATGTCCAGTTGCCGTGCCAGCGTCTTTGGCGCGCGCCGCCCATCCGGACTCTGCTCCCAGATCAGAGCAAATCCTCCGCGCGGCCGGATCACCGGCTCCAGCAGCCTTCCCGTAGCCACGCCATCGCGAAACTCCAGCCGGTTCGCTACGATCCGCTTGACTCCAAGATGCTGGGCCAGCGGCTTCATCACATGCTCGAGGCCCTGGCTCACCAGCACCACATCCGCGCCCGCGCGCACCAGCGCCTGCACTTTCTCCAGCCCGCGTGGCTTCAGCTGCGGTTTCAATTTGTATAGGAAATATTCCTCGCCCAGCAGGTCCAGCCGGTCGCGCGTCACACCACGCAAAGTCATGTGAACGACGCGCGTCGCGAACTTCCGGTTGGTCGAATACAGAAGCGGACGCAGCGCCGCCATCACGAAGATCAGCCCCCGCCTCCACCACCGCTCCGCAAAAGTCTGAGAGTTCCAGGTGAAGAACGCCACCGGCTCCACCACCGTCAGGTCGAGCAGGCTGCCTTCAACCCGCCAATAAACGGCAGGGGACACCCCGGCCCAGGCGTCGGGCTTGTGGTTTGACGGGTCCAGTTGATTTGTCTGTTCCAAAGCGTTCTTCGTCGGCTTTTTTTCGTGCCTACGAAAGGCTTCTCCTTACTACACGCACACGAATCTTCTATTGTAATCAATGCGGTCACGTCTGCGAAGCCTCGCTCCGCCAGGGAAGCATCAGTTCGCCGGCTGGCTAAATGATACGGTGGGAATCAGTTCAGGGCTTTCAGCCATCGATCCTGGCCTCACGCAGTTGCTTCACTGCGGTCTCGGAGCTGACCGGCGAATAGTAAACTTCTTTGAAAGTATAAGAGCGAGCCTTGGCGGCGATGATCGGCATGATCTCGATGTGCCAGTGGTAGTCATCGTCAATCGTCTTCCAATAACCAAGCGTTTTCGAGGGATGCAGACTGTTCGGGGAAGTGTGCAACACCAGATGGAAACCTTCCGTGAGCGCCCGAACCCGTTGCAAAGTTCGCCGTAGCAGTGCCGCAAGATTCGTTCGCAATCCCGGCTTGGATAATCCCGTGCGCTCGAACGACGCGTCGTGATTACGGGGGATGATCCAGGTTTCGTAGGGCACGCGCGGAGCGTAGGGACCGAGCGCTACGTAATCGCCGTGAGCTTCGATCACGCGCGTGGCCTGGCGTTCCTCCTGGGCGAGAATGTCGCAAAAGACACAGCGTTCTTTGGCTTGGAAATATTCGCGGCCCGCGCGCAGCTCGTAAAGCACTCGCCGCGGAACAAACATGGTGGCTGTCAATTGCGACGTGGGATGGGCAAATTCCTGGCCGGCGTTGGGTCCGTGATCCTTGAACAGGCTGACGTACTTCACGCGCGGGTCGCGCTTGAGATCCAAAATGCGTTCGGAGGCCAGGCGCAAGAACTGTCCGATCTCTTCGTCGCTGGCATGCCAGAGCTGGCGGTCATGTCTGGGATTTTCCACCAGAACTTCGTGCGCTCCCACTGAACTCATGCGGTCGTAAATGCCGTCTCCGCGGCGTCCGGGCTCGCCTTCGATGTGGTAGAGCGGCGTGGGATGAACCACCGATTGCGCCGACCAACTCACGGCGTTGGGCGCCGCGGCGATCACCTGCGTACGATTGGGAGAATCCGGGCAAAAACGGCAGGCGGTTTCAGGACGTGGCACGCCATCGGCAAAATCATCTCCCGTCATAACCCAGGAGCGAGTGATGGGATCTTTCCTTAGTTCCATGTATCAGCTAAACATTGAGGGAGAAGCTGCGTCAAGAAGGTTTCGAAGTGCAAGGTTTCAAAGTGGCAAAGTTTCAAGGTCGCAAGGTTTCAGGGTTTCAGACCTTAAACGTTTCACATACGACTGCAGTGCAATGTCGCTTTCGGCACTTGAAACCTTGAAACCTTGAAACCCTGAAACCTTGAAACTTTGAAACCTTACTACTTTGAACTTGTTATAATCCGCGCCAAGCGCGCACTCTGACTTAACCGATGACCGAGCCGTCCACTCCGCTAATGCGGCAATATGCAGCCGTCAAGAAAGAGCATCCGACTGCGCTATTGTTTTTTCGCTTGGGCGACTTTTACGAGCTCTTCTTCGACGACGCCATCGTCGCATCCAAAGAGCTGCAGATCACGCTGACCTCGCGCAACAAGGAAAAGGGCATCGCCGTACCCATGTGTGGAGTGCCGCACCACGCTGCGGAAGGCTACATCGGCAAGCTCATCCGCAAGGGCTTCAAAGTAGCCATCTGTGAGCAGATGGAAGATGCGCGGCTTGCGAAGAAACAAATCGGGACAAAGCTGGTACGGCGCGAGGTCACCCGCGTAGTCACGCCCGGGACGGCGGCCGATTCACTGCTCGGCTCCGAAGAGAATAATTTCCTGGCCGCCCTGGCTCAGGTCGGCGAGCGCGTAGGGTTCGCGGCGCTGGATCTTTCGACCGGAGAATTTCGTGCAACGGAATTTTCGGGCGAAGGCGCTTTGCGACGAGTGCAGGAAGAACTGGAACAACTGCGGCCGAAAGAGTTGCTGTACGGGTCAGCGGCGCCGCTGTTCGACGCCAGAACAAGCCGGCCCTTGCTCAACCAGCCTTTGCCAACGCAAACACCTCAGCCTCGGGCGACCGGGGCCGCGTGCGCGGAGACTCCGCTCGACGACTGGATCTTTGCTCCCGACCACGCGATTCCGCTCCTCGAAAATCATTTCGGAGTTTTGTCGCTTGAGGGATTCGGCTTGGCGGGACGCTCCGCCGCTGCGGCAGCGGCGGGTGCGATTCTCTACTATGTGCGTTCGACGCAGCGCGGATCGCTCGATCACGTCGATCGCATCGGCTGGTACGAACGGCAAAACTGCCTTGTGCTTGATGCGGTGACAGTTCGCAATCTCGAATTGATTGAACCGCTGTTTGCCGGAACGGACGCGGGCATTACTCTGTTTCGCTCGATCGACGCTGCGGTTACGCCCATGGGTAAGCGCCTGCTGCGCGCATGGTTGCTGCGGCCGTCGCTCGATCTCGCAGAAATCAACGCCCGCCTGGATGCTGTGGAATCTGGCGTGAAGAATACCATCGCGCGCGAAGAACTCCGCCGCGCACTTGATGGCGTGCTTGACCTGGAGCGCCTTTTGAGCCGTGTAACGCTCGAGGCGGCGAATCCGCGCGACGTGCTGGCTCTGGCCGCGTCGCTAAAAAAGATTCCCGCGATTAAAGCTGCAGTCGCGCGGTTGTCGGCAGAGCGGCTGAATGCTCTGCATGAATCGCTCGACGAGCTAGGCGATCTGCGCGACCGCATCGAAACTACAATCGTGCCAGAACCGCCGCTGAGTTTTGCCGACGGCGGTGTGATTGCCGCGGGCGTAGATCGCGATCTGGACGAACTGCGCGAGCTCTCCCGCAACAGCAAGCAGGTACTGGCGCAGATCGAACAACGCGAGCGCGGGCGCACCGGCATCACTTCGCTCAAGGTGAAGTTCAATTCTATTTTCGGCTACTACATTGAGGTTTCGAAGCCGAATCTGCATCTGGTTCCGCAGGATTATGAGCGCAAACAAACTCTTGTCGGCGCTGAGCGTTTCACTACGCCCGAGCTGAAAGAGTATGAGGCCAAGATTCTCGACGCGCAGGAAAAGATAGTCGAAATCGAGCGGAGGCTGTTCACCGAGTTGCGCACCGCGATTGCATCCGAGGCGAAGAGAATCCGTCAGACTGCGCTCGCGCTGGCCGAGGTCGATGTGCTCGCTTCGCTGGCGCACATCGCGGCGCTACGGAATTACTGTCGACCGCTATTGATAGCATCGGCGGATGGTGAGGCCGGCGATCTCGAAATTGTCGAAGGCCGCCATCCGGTGATCGAGCAGCAAGAAATGGCCGGAGGCAGCGAGCGCTTCGTCCCCAACGATCTTTATCTGAATGCAACGACGCATACGATTCTGCTGCTGACCGGGCCGAACATGGGAGGCAAGTCCACTTATCTGCGGCAAACGGCGCTGATCGTCATTCTCGCGCAGATGGGCTCGTTCGTTCCCGCCCGTTCAGCGCGCCTCGGCGTGGTCGACCGCGTCTTCACCCGTATTGGCGCGAGCGATAATCTGGCTCGCGGCCGCTCCACCTTCATGGTAGAGATGACGGAGACGGCGGCGATTTTGCACACGGCAACGCCGCGATCTTTGATTCTTCTGGACGAAGTAGGCCGAGGCACTTCGACCTATGACGGCCTCGCGATCGCATGGGCCGCAGTCGAATATCTACATGCGCGTGTGCGGGCAAGAACTTTGTTCGCTACGCATTATTTCGAGCTAACAGAATTGGCCGAGCAGCTTGCAGGCGTAAAAAACTATCACGTCTCAGTAAAGGAAACTGGAGGCGGCATAGTCTTCTTGCGCAAAGTCGAACCCGGAGCGGCCGATCGCAGCTACGGCATCGAAGTCGCCAAGTTGGCTGGCCTGCCGAATGAAGTAATCGCACGCGCGCGAGAGGTGCTCGCCGAGCATGAATCTGTGGAGCGCCTTGCAACGGACCATCTTTCACCGGGAGCTACTCCTCCGCCAACGCAATTAACGATCTTCACGCCGCTGTCGCAGCCGGTGCTGGAGAAGCTGCGCGAAGTAGACTTGAACCGGCTCACGCCGCTGGAGGCTTTGAATCTGCTGGCGGAGTTGAAGAAAGAAATCTAACCGCAGAGGACACAGAGTACGCGGAGGAATGAAGGTTCAGGAGTCGTTCGCCATTTAACATGTCAGCCAAGAGCAAGCGTTCAAACATTCCAATCGGCCAGCTCCTAATCGTCGGTTTCGACGGCGCAGAGATGACGCCGCGCCTCACTTCCCTGCTCAAGCGGCTCCAGCCAGCGGGCGTGATCCTGTTCGCGCGAAACATAAAAACGGCCGAGCAGACCTCGCGGCTCCTGCACGACTGCCAGAAATGCGTTTCAACGCCGCTGTTCGCCTGCGTCGATCTCGAGGGCGGAAGCGTCGATCGCTTTCGCGACCTGCTTGGTCCAACGCCCTCAGCCGCAGAAGTCTTCTCCACCGGCGACCGCAAACTCTTCCGGAAGCATGGACAGTTGATCGGGGACAACTGCCGCGCCCTCGGATTCAATGTCGACTTCGCACCCGTGCTCGACCTGGCATTCGAGGTTTCGAGCGCCGTGATGGGTTCCAGAGTAGTCTCCATGAATCCACGCGAAACAATCGCCTATGCACGTGAATTTCTGGCTGGCTTACGCGGAGCAAGTGTGCTGGGATGCGGCAAGCACTTCCCCGGCTTAGGCGAGGGCAACCTGGATAGCCATCACGCCCTGCCGGTGATCGACAAGCCTCTGAAAAAGCTTTGGGACGAGGATCTGCTCCCTTATCGCACGCTCCGCGCCGAGATGCCGATGGTGATGATCGCACACGCAGCATATCCGAAGGTCACGCGCGTTCAGACTCCAGCATCGCTTTCGAAAGTGTGGATCGCCGATATTCTGCGCAAGCGCATCGGCTATCGCAATCTGATCGTGTCCGATGATCTCGAGATGGGCGGAGTCTTAGCGGTCGCGCCGATAGGCGAGGCCGCGGTCGAACACATTCGCGTGGGTGGAGATATGTGCATGGTCTGTCATCGCGAGGATCACGTTGTGCAGGCTTACGAAGAATTGGCAAAGGCGGCAGAGAGAGACGCGGCGTTTGCCGTGCTCGCCGAAAAAGCTGTGGGACGAGTGCTGGCATTCAAGAAGAAGTCAGCGAAGATTTTGCGCCAGTCAAAGCCACCGTCCGCCGCAACAGTTGAAAAGCTTTCTCGCAAGCTCTGGGAATTCGGCGAGCAAGTGCGTCTGGAATCTCTGAATCGTGGAGAAAACGATTCCAAGGAAAGCGTTCGTCGCTCGCGAAGATGAAGAAGAAAGCCATGATCGTAGCCGGAGTGATGAGCGGAACTTCAGCCGATGGCATCGACGTGGCATTCGTGCGAATTGAAGCGCGTTCGCCCACAAGATTCGAATTGCTCGGGCACGCTGAATACCCTTACCCGAAGAAAGTTCGCGCAGCGGTGCTTGCCGCGATGAACGCTTCGCATGCCAGTGTAGCCGATCTGTCGCGGCTGAATTTCTTGCTGGGCGAACTATATGCCGAAGCCGTGCTCGCCACCGAGCGCCAGGTCCGCGTCAAGGTTGATCTAGTCGGCTGCCACGGGCAAACGCTCTATCATCAAGGCGAGCCCCAGCGCTTTCTCGGGCGCAAGCTGGCAGCCACGTGGCAGACCGGAGAGGCAGCGATCATTGCGGCGCGAGTCGGCGCGCCCGTGGTTTCAGATTTTCGCCCAGCCGACATGGCGGCCGGTGGTAAAGGCGCGCCGCTTGTTCCTTTTCTCGACTACATGCTGTTCCGCGATGCGCGTGTGGGCCGGATTGTGCAAAACATCGGCGGCATCGCGAACCTGACTGCCATCCCCGCTGGCGCAGCCCCGGCCGATATATTCGCTTTCGACACCGGTCCCGGCAATATGGTGATCGATGCTGTCACCGACAAATTGTTCGGCCAGCCATTCGATCGCAGCGGCAAAATCGCAGGTTCCGGGACGGTGCTCGATGAAGTCATCCAAAAAACCTTACAGCGATCTTTTTTCAAGAAGCATCCCCCCAAGACCGCAGGGCGCGAAGAATTCGGCCGCGAGTTTGTGCGCGACTTTCTTCGAAGATGCGGACGGTGCCGAAAGCAAGATGTCGTCGCAACAGCTACTGCGTTGACTGCGAACTCGATCACCGATGCGGTGCGCCAATTCGTGCTAAAGAACTTACAGTCCGCACGTAAGCCGGCGTTTCATGAAATGATTATTTCCGGCGGAGGAGCAAGAAACTCCACGCTGGTATCGATGTTAACCAGCAAACTCGCGCCGCTAGGAGTGCGGCTGCGATTCTCCGACGAATTCGGCTTGCCATCGGCAGCGAAGGAGGCTGTGGCCTTCGCCGTTCTCGCGCACGAAACCTGCCACCGGCGCCCGTCCAACATTCCTTCAGCAACTGGCGCGAAGCACGTGGCGGTTCTTGGTAAGATTTCCTATCCCTAGACTTCCTATGCCGATTTACATCTCAATGCTTCGCGGAATCAACATCGGCCCGCACAAGCGAATCAAGATGGACGATCTTCGAAAGTCGTTTGAAGCTCTGGGGTTCGAGCAGATCAAGACCTATATTCAAACCGGAAACGTCGTCTTCAAGACCAAGAAGACTCCTACATCCGTCTTGTCGATGAGAATTGAAGAGAAGATCGTGAGCGACTTTGGTTTTTCGGTTTCCGTTATTTCACGAAGCAGCGAGGAAATGGCCAAAGCGATTGAATGTAATCCGTTCTTGCACGATCGCGGCTCCGCCAGTGAAAAGATCGATCCGGAAAAACTTCACGTAATGTTTCTCTCCGAGGTTCCAGTTCCGTCGGCTTTGAAAAAGTTGTCAGAGCTGATCGAAGTGCCAGACCAGTGCCGCTCCATCGACAGAGAACTTTACTTCTACCTACCTAATGGAGTCTCCGGAAGTATCCTGATGAAGGAACCCGTTGACCGCATTTTGGCGGTCGTCACTACTATGCGTAATTGGAAAACCGTCAACAGCCTGCACCAGATGGGCAAGGATTGTCTTTGATGCGTCGCGTCTCCTCCGCGTTCGCCGCGCTTGCGCTCACCTTATCGCTGCTCTCATGCTCGGCGAAGCCTGATCCCGCGACGCTGGTAATGATCATTGAATCGAGCCCCACAAATCTTGACCCGCGCGTCGGCCAGGATGCGCAGTCGCAGCGCATCTACAATCTGATCTTCGACGATCTGCTCTCCCGCGGCGATCACCTCGATGTTGCCCCCGGCCTCGCCGAGCGCTGGGAGATCCCTGACCCGCAGACTTATATCTTTCACCTGCATCACGGCGTGAAGTTTCATGACGGCCGCCCGCTCACCTCCCGCGATGTGAAGTGGAGCTTCGATTCCCTGCTGACCGGCAAGATTCGCAGCACTAAAACGGCAACGTATCGCTTTGTCGATCGCATCGACACGCCCGATGACTTCACCGTGATCTTTCACATGAAAGAACCGGACGCCGCGTTGCTGTGGAACGCCTCCGCCGGCGCGATCGGCATTGTGCCTTACGGCAGCGGCAATGAAATGACGGCGCACCCGATCGGCTCCGGGCCGTTCAAGTTCGTCAGCGCCGAGACCGACAAGGAGGTCGTCATCGAGCGCAACGGAGACTACTGGGGCGAGAAGCCGAAGCTCGCTCGCGTGCGTTTTGCGGTAGTTCCTGACGCAACCACGCGCGCGCTCGAACTTCGTAAGGGCAGTGGCGACGCTACGATCAACGCACTTACTCCAGATACCGTCCTTACTTTGGAGCGCGATCCGGCGCTAGCCGTCGAAAGGGCTCCTGGCACAGTTCTAGCGTATTTAGGATTCAACCTGCGCGATCCCATTCTGAAAGATGCACGCGTGCGGCAGGCGATCGCCTACGCACTCGACCGCCGTCCTATGATCGAATATCTCTGGCGCGGCGAGGCGCAACCAGCGCGCAGCATTCTTCCCGCGCAAAGTTGGGCCTACAACGGAGATGTAGCAGTTTACGACCACGATCCAGCAAGAGCCGAGGCGTTGCTCGACGCCGCCGGCTATCCCGCGATCAACGGCGTGCGTTTCCACATCACCATGAAGACCTCTACCGACGAGAACACGCGCCTGATGGTGGCTGTCATGCAGCAGCAGTTGCGCGAGGTCGGGATCGCACTCGACATTCGCAGCTTCGAGTTCGCCACATTCTTTTCCGATGTGACTCACGGCGCATTCCAGCTCTACGGCCTGCGTTGGATCGGCGGCAACGAAGATCCCGATATCTTTACTCTGTGTTTCCACTCATCGCGCTTCCCGCCGAACGGCGCCAATCGCGGCTTCTACTCGAATCCAAAAGTGGATGCGCTGATTGATCAAGGCCGCCGTGAAGTCGATCCCGCCAAGCGCAAGCCGGTCTATGCCGAACTGCAAAGCATCCTCGCCGAAGATCTGCCTTACATTGATCTCTGGTATCTCGATAACGTTCTCGTGCACAATAAGCGCGTGGTGAATCTGAAATTGAATCCGGCGGGCAACTATGATTTTCTGCGCACGGCAGAGCTGAAAACAGGCACGAACTAGCGCTCGCTCCTTCATAAGAACTGCAAACAGCGTGTTACCATCGAACCTCGGCGTAGCGCCGGCGTCTCGTCGGCTTCGCCGCAAGCATCCATGCGCATTCTCTTCATCGGCGACATCTTCGGACGCCCCGGACGAACCATCGTCAAAGACCGGCTGCCGGGCATTGTTCGCGACCACGCCATCGATCTCATCATCGCCAACGGGGAGAACTCGGCCGCCGGTTTCGGCATCACTCCTGCGCTGGCCGAGGAACTGTTCGAACTGAACATCGATGTAATCACCACGGGCAACCATGTTTGGGATAAGCGCGAAATCCTCGATTACTTTCAGATGATCGAAGGCAATGGCCACGGACCGCAGCGCCGCGTGCTGCGTCCCGCAAACTATCCCGCGGACATGCCCGGCTGGGGCGTGTATGAAGGCCACAAGGTCAAAATTCCTTACGCCGTGATCAACCTGCAAGGGCGCGTCTTCATGGCCTCGAACGACGATCCCTTCCGCGTCGCCGACCAGCTCTTAAAAAAGATCGAAGCAAAGATCATCTTCGTTGACTTCCACGCCGAAGCAACTTCCGAGAAGATTTCCATGGGCTGGTATCTCGACGGCCGTGTAACCGCGGTCGTAGGTACGCACACCCACGTCCCCACAGCCGACGAGCGCGTTCTGCCTCAGGGAACAGCCTACGTAACCGACGTGGGCATGACTGGACCCTATGACGGCGTGATCGGGGTGAAGAAAGAACTCGTAGTCAGCAAGTTTCTCAACGGAATGCCGGTGCGCTTTGAGCCAGCCACAGGCGACGTCCGGCTGTGCGCGGTCGTGATTGACTGCGACGAGAAAACCGGCAAGGCACGCAATATCGAGCGGCTGATGCTGAGTTAGCTTGGACCGGCGAAATCTCTGGCCAGCCCTTCACTCTATTCGCACTTGGGACAATGAGCGCTCTCGCGATATTTTGCCAACAATCGCCGTAAGGCTCGAATACAATTCAGCAATGAGGGGCCGACACATTCCGTGGATCTTCCTGTTTTTGTGCTGCGTGGACGTTGCCAGTTTCGGCCAGAAGGTGACGATTCGGGTCATCAATCTCGACGGGTCGCCGTTCAAGAACAAACAAGTTTATGTTTCTGGGTTAAGCGCGCACCCGGCCTCGAAAGAGGACGAGAGGATCAAACTCACCAGGAAGCCGATTCAAGCGGACCTAAGCCTCCTGACCAATGGCAGCGGCGAAGCCTCGTTTGATCTACCGAATCCTCCGCCTGCTCACGTCTACGTTCGGCCTGTATTTAGCCAGCGGGTCTGGGATTGCACCTGCTTTGTGAGTGTCGCCACAGACGCGCTCTTCAACAAGGGGATTCTTATGTCGTTCGCTCCACGGAACAAAAGGAAGCCATCGATTCAGCCTAAGGCAGGGGAAATCCTATTTGTGATGGCGCGAACACCATTATGGTGGCAACTTCTCTACCCTGTTGAGAAGGGTTAGCTCGCAAGGCGGTTGGCCTTGACCGCAGGTTCCATGAATAGCTGTCGCCAACAAGCGATTTCGGCCCGTCGATGCCTCGCCGCTGGGTGGGAGCAAACAGCAAGACCTTGGATTAATATGCCTGCAAGAAAGGGCCAGCGTCTCGTTCTCATGAAGCCGACTGCTCCAGCCTAATCCCCTTTAAACCGAAGGTACGCACACCACTAGCTATTCGCGGAGAGCACGCGGCAGGTTAAAATTGAGAACAATGCGGTGCGCGTGGTCCATTCTCGCAGTATGTCTTCTGACGGCCATGCCAGTTGTTGCGGCATTTGCGGGAGACGATGCGCCCGCTGCGAAAGTCGCTTGCAGCAGCGGCGCGCCCTGCGCCATCAACTGTGTTTCTTCCAAGGATGATCTCAAGCAGGCCCACAGCGCCTATAACCGTGGGCGCAAGCTGCAGGAACAGCAGCAACTGGAAGCATCGCTCGACCAGTTCGACCGGGCGGCGCGCCTGGCTCCGCAAGATTTGAAATTCCTTTCCGCGCGCGAATTGACCAAGGCACAATTGGTCTTCCAGCACACCGAGCGCGGGGACGCGCTCCTGGCCGATGGTAAGCGCGATCAAGCGGCCGCGGAGTTTCGAGCCGCGCTCGAACTCGATCCGGACAACGACTACACGCAGCAGCGCCTCGCCGACGCGGTCCGCGACCCGGCCGCGCCAGCCTTACGCGGAGTTGATCAACTGCTGGCCGACTCCGTCGAGATTCATCTTCAGCCCAAGGCCGAGCTGGCAACGTTTCACTACCGCGGCGATGTTCGTGGCTTGTTCACCGAACTGGCTTCGGCTTATGGCGTCACCGTGCAATTCGACGAGTCGGTGCAAGCGAAGCAGGTGCGTTTCTATGTGGACGATGTCGACTTCTTCACTGCGCTAAGCCTGGCGGGCCGAGTCAGCAAAACCATGTGGACCGCGCTCGATGCCCACCAGTTGCTGATCGCGGCAGACAGCACGGAAAATCACAAACAGTTTGACCGCATGTCGCTCGCTACATTCGTCGTGCCCGGCGCGACCACACCGCAACAAGCGACGGAACTGGTCACTTCCCTGCGCAACATCTGCGACTTCCAGAAAATCACTTCAGGACAAATCGGCACCGTCGAAGTTCGCGCGCCGCAGGCGACGTTGGCTGCATGTACGAAGTTGCTGCATCAATTGACGACCGATCGACCGCAGGTGTCGATTGATGTTCAGGTGTTCCAGATCAATCACATGTTCACCCGCGAGATCGGGATGCACATTCCGAATACCTTCAACATGTACAACATCCCGGTGGCGGCTCTCGCGGCGCTGGGCGGGCAGAGTATCTCGTCGCTGGTGAACCAGCTGATCTCTTCCGGAGGCATTAACGCCGCCGGTAGCTCAGCTCTGTCTGGGCTTCTGGCGCAACTGCAAAACCCGACAACTGGGCCGTTCAGTCAACCCCTGGCTACTTTCGGTAACGGCCTTGGCTTCTCCGGAGTGAGTCTTGATCACCTTACGCTGGCGCTCTCGCTCAATGAATCGTGGGCGCGCAGTCTCAGTCATGTCACTATGCGTGCGAGTCAGGGCAACGATGCGACCTTCCACTTGGGCGAACGCTATCCCATTCTGAACGGAACCTACGCGCCCATTTATAACTCGTCGGCAATCTCGGCGGTGCTGGGCAATCAGAGCTATGTGGCGCCATTTCCGTCGGTGAGCTATGAGGATCTCGGACTCAGCCTGAAAGCGAAGCCCGCGATCCACGGCAACGGAGATGTCAGCTTGACGCTTGAGTTGCAAGTGCGCTCGCTGACCGGGCAAAGCGCGAACGGTGTGCCTGTGCTTTCGAATCAGGAATACAAAGCCAGCATAAGGCTTCGCGATGGCGAACCCGCCGTGGTTGCGGGCGAAATCACAACGAACGACCAGCGCTCGATGGCCGGTATCCCGGGAATTGCGGCCATCCCCGGTCTCAACTGGGCGGCCAGCGATAACACGCGAACGAAAGAAGAAGACGAACTGCTGATCGTCATCACGCCGCACGTTGTAGCCCGCCGGAATCTATCCACGGATGAAATCTGGATCAGCGAGAAGTAGCGGGTGCCAGGCTTCCGGCTGCGGGCTTCCGGCTCTACAGAATTACCTTCCCGTCCAGGCTGCCCGCGGTCGGTAAAAAAGCGATAGCCAGACGCCGGAAGCCGGCTTGTTTCCCGAAGCCCGTTTTCACTTCCCTTGCTTCGCGGCGAACTCTACCAGGCCTTTCAGCGTGTCGGCGGGAACGCTAGCCACATTTCCGATTGTGCGGCCGTTGATATAGAGAGTCGGGGTGCCCGTTACGCCCACTGACTTTCCCAGCGCGATCGAGGCATCCACGTGGGCTTGGGTGACGGGAGTGCTGGCGCAGGTCGCAATGTCCGCGCCCTTCACGCCTGCGCCATCGGCCAGAGCGGTCAACTTTTCATCGGCGTTTGCAGCTGTAATGTCGCCTTGTGTCTCATAAGTTTTGGCGACGAACTTCCAGAACGCGTCGTTGGACGCCTGCCCAACACAGTCGGCGTAAGCGGCGCCCTTGGCCGCCCAGTTGTGCATCTCCAGCGGAAAGTTCTGAAAGACGAAACGCGCACTCGGTTCAGCCGCGACGAGGGCCTCGATTGCGGGCTGCGCGGCTTTGCACGCGGGACACTGCAAGTCTCCGAACTCCACAATCGTAACCGGAGCATCTTTCGGTCCGCGCGACGGGCCGGTAATTCCCTTCTCCAGCTTCTGCTTCACCGGATCGTAGGGCTTGGCGCCGAACGGAATGATGTCGCCCACCACCGCGTGTTCGCCATCAGGGGTGACGTAGAACCGGCTAGCCGACGGGCCCTGCGGAGTGGACATCACGATGTCGACCTCCGCGAGGCCCGGCGCCGGCGCGGGTTTGATCGCGGAAATCTTCCAAGTCATTTGCGGCTCGTAGCCGAATGTCTGTTGCATGAACGAATCTACGGTGGCCTCCGAGGGAAGTGTGGTGGCAGCTGCGGTTGAAGTTGCTTGATCCGCAGGCTTCTTGGTTGCCGGCGTTTGGGCTGTCAGAATGCTGGCCAGCAGGGAGACGACAATGAGACTGATAAGACTACGCATAATTTCCTTTCAATTTACGATGCTTATGAAAAGCCACGCTGGAATTCTACGACGAATCCCTTCAAACCTCGCTCTTCGCGGCGATGGGAAAGCGGCGGCCGTAGCCGAAGGCCTTGGCGGAAATCTTGATGCCCGGAGCCGCCTGTTGGCGCTTGTATTCGGCCCGGTCCACCATTCGAACTACGCGCCTCACCACTTCGAGATCAAACCCATGATCGGCCGCAATCTGCTCGGCAGACTGCGCGACTTCCACATAATCTTCGAGTACTGCATCGAGGATCTCGTACGGGGGAAGCGAGTCGCTGTCTTTCTGATTCGGCCGCAACTCCGCGGAGGGCGGCTTCTCGAGCGTGGCCTCCGGAATTACCTGGCTCCGCGAATTCACATAGTGGCTCAGCCGGTAAACCATCGTCTTCGGCACGTCTGAGATCACCGCGAGGCCGCCTACCATATCCCCGTAAAGTGTACAGTAGCCCACGCCGAGTTCGCTCTTGTTG
>Ga0182024_10010101_pt1 | contig 19339 bp, 21 predicted proteins | sample P32metaG_FD_120480 | JGI IMG/M metagenome (GOLD analysis project Ga0182024, IMG submission 120480) | Permafrost microbial communities from Stordalen Mire, Sweden - P3-2 metaG (Illumina Assembly) | ecosystem: Environmental > Terrestrial > Soil > Wetlands > Permafrost | place: Sweden: Stordalen... | reverse complement strand
GTGCCCGGCGCACGATCGCTTCGTACATTGGAAAATCGTGCCCGGCGGATATGGTCACATCAATGGCGTGGGCGCGCAGGCGGCCTGCAATGCGCTCAAGCGCGCACAGTTGTTGAGCGCACATTTCGCGCTCAACGTCCGCCAGACTCGCGTTTTGGAGCCTGAAGATGTCGGTGTAGATGGTCGTGGCAATTCCGTGGAAGAGCTCTAGCTCAGCGCCCCAGGCCCGCGCAAGCTGCGCCGCCTTCATGACGGCGGGTAATGATTTCGATCTCGGATCTTTGACGGCGACGAGAATTCGACGAATTGTCGGCATGACAGCCTCCAGGCTCCCCTTGGATGTGCCCCTTTGGGGGTCGCAGCGGGGGATCCTATGCCATAGTTGGTGCCGCTCGCGATTGGTATCTGTGCGTATAGCGCTCAGTGGGATTGCGCATCCACCTCAAGACGGGCATTTGATGGCGGGGGCCATTGCTGGCACTTTGTATCGGTCCATTTGCCGGACTGACGTTCCTCCCCGCAAAGTCGGTATTCGGACGAGGAACCTTAAGAGTGCACGGCCGCCACGAGGGAAGTCGCTAGCAGCGACTTCAGAATTCCGAGCAGCTCTTCGGCGTTGACGGGCTTGCTTGCTAACCGTAGGCTGGCATCGCTTCTCAGGTCGCGGATGGCGGAAGAGGTGTCCCCGGTCACGAGGACCGCCTTCAGCGTGGGCCCCAGGGCTTCGCGGAGCGCCGTGATGACCTGTATTCCGGTGTCTTCCCCCTGGAGATGATAGTCAGTCACGACCAAATCGATGTCGTGACTTTCGCGCGCCTGCTCCAGTGCTTCGCGTAGCGATGTCGCTGTACTGACGCGATAACCCTCCACGCGGAGCAGCATGCGAGTGGCATTCAGCACCGCCGGGTCGTCCTCCACGAGCAACAGGTGCCGAGCGAGCGGGAGTCGACTACTGGACCCATGAGGCGGCGGGTTCGCCAAGTGACCGTACTGGGTTTCACGCGCGGTCCCGGCAGGCAATTCGAGGGAAAACGTCGAACCTTTGTCGACGACCGATTGAACGTGGAGCTTGAGATCGAGTAGCTTCACGAGTCTGTAGACTATGCTCAGACCAAGGCCGTACCCGTGACGTGAGGTGTTGGTGGCCACGCCGACCTGGTAGAACTCATCGTAGATGTGCGGCAGTGCGTCAGCGGGTATTCCAATGCCAGTGTCAAGAACTTCCACGCGCACAGATGCTCGGTCATGCAGACATTGCAGTCGCACGCAGCCTTCTCGCGTGTACTTAATCGCGTTCGAGATGAGGTTTCGGAGTATCTGTCCGACAAGTGACGGGTCGGAATGAGCGTAGTCCGTACATGGCTCGACGCTCAGCTGCAAGCCTTTCTCCGCGGCCAACCCTGCAAACTCAATGCGCAACTCCGCAAAGATCTCGGCGACCTTGAAGTCGGTTACCTCGGGCTTGATCGCGCCTGACTCAAGCTTGCTGATGTCGAGCAGCGCATTAAGAAGGCGCGACATTGCGCCGATCGCCTGTTCCTCCTGCGACAGCGCTTCGGCGAGCTCGGAATCGTTGACCATGCGGCGTATGGCGCCGTTGAGAAGCGCGAGTGTTTGCAAGGGCTGGCGCAGATCGTGACTTGCGGTCGCCACGAAGCGGCTCTTCGCTTGGTTCGCTCGCTCGGCAGCCTCGCGTGCTTCCTTTAGCTCCTCTTGTATCTTGCGACGATCAGAGACATCGCGAATGGCGGCGACGGCCAACAGCTCGCCTTTGCTGGGCATCGGGCTCAGGCTAATCTCTACGGGAAACTCAGTGCCGTCCTTGCGCAAGGCGAACAAGTCGAGACCGATGCCCATGGGGCGGATTCGCACGTTCTGCGTGTAGTTCCGGCGGTGCGTCATATGCCTTTGGCGAAAGCGTTCGGGCAGGAGGATTTCGACGCTTTGACCCTCTATTTTGCTTGCCTCGTACCCGAAGAGCTCCGCAAATCGATGATTCGTGAATACGATCGACCCGGACGCATCAATGATTACCATCGCGTCGGGTACGGAATCGAGCACACTACGTACGAGGTCGGAGGAGAACATTGCGGCCAGCTTATAGAGCGTGCTAAGTTTGGTCCGTCTACTAGCGAATCGTTCAACTCTACGCGAAATTGGATGCTATCGTTCGCGGGTTGCGTGTGGCCCGTGTTCCCGCTATTGGACGTACCTTTCGTTCAGGGGCGTATAACGGCTCCTTGAAGGCTGCAAGCCACTTACCCGACTATCGCGGCCCAGAGTTCTGCGACCGACGTAGGCTATTGAACGCGGAGGGCTTTTCGTTTCTCCTGACCTCGAATCCTTGCGCTTCAGGAAGGTCTGTGCTCCTGAGGTTGCCCCCGCGCGCGATCGGCGTCGCGTAGGCTCGAGGCATGGTCATAAGGGAACTCCTCGGCTACCTAATGTTGAGCGATCAGTCGACCGAAACGGCGGCGTATCAAGCTTTGCTGAATGCGTCCGCACAGGCTTCAGAATCCCGAGCAATTATTCGCGTTGATGGGTTGAGATTGTCTTTCGTGTGGAGATTCAGCGTCCGGTGTGGCGTTACGGCTCCGCGGCTTTATTGGTATTGCGCGAAATGGTCGGGCGATGGCCAATGATTTCCCTGAGCATTTGCGCGGGTTGCTGCGGCCCGCGGCTTATCCGCATCCTGTAAGAGCCATTGAGCTCGTGCAGACGCACATCTCATGGGTGCTTCTGACCGGTGAGTTCGCGTACAAGCTCAAGCGCCCGGTTCGCTACCCGTTCGTTGATCTCAGCACCGCCGAGCGCCGCGAGTTTTCGTGTCGCGAGGAACTGCGCCTCAATCGGCGCTTTGCGGCGGAGCTATATCTCGATGTTTGCGCCATCACGACCACGAATGGTGCTGCGCGGATCGGTGGAGTTGGTGAGACCATCGAACATGCAGTAAAGATGCTGCAATTCGACCGTGCGGCTGAGCTGGACCAGTTGCTTGCAGCACAGGCGATCGCACCTGCCGAGCTCGAAGCTTTCGGGCGCGAGCTCGTCACGATTCATGCCCGGCTGCCGAGGATCGCTCCCGCGGATCCATGGGGGCGTGCCGAGAACATACAGGCAATTATCCTGCAAAATGTCGACGATTGCGCGGCGGCGGCGGCACGTTTCGGGTCCTGGTCTGGCCTGGGGGACTTGCGCGCTCTTCTCGCGGCGCGACTTTCTTCTCTCGCGGAGTGCATGTCAAAGCGGCGCGCCGGCGGCTGGATTCGCGAATGTCATGGCGACCTGCATTCAGGCAACATCGTGCGACGAGGTGCGCGCCTCGTCGCCTTCGACTGCATGGAATTTGAGGCGGCGTTTCGCTGGATCGATGTCGCCGACGAAGTGGCATTTCTGCTGTCCGACATGGCGGCTCGCGGCTGTGCGCTGCACGCCCATGCATTTCTTGGCGCTTACCTTGCGAAGGGCGGCGACTACCAGGCTTGCCGGCTCCTCCGCGCCTATCAGGCACACCGCGCGCTGGTACGGGCTAAGATCGCGGCCCTCAACGCGGCCGGCGCCCGCGACCCAGAACTTGAAGAATTTCGCGGGGCGTTCACGCGCCTGGTTCATTACGCGGCTTCCGTATTGAGCGCGCCGCGGCCGCGACTCTTGCTGACCTTTGGCTTCTCGGGAGCAGGCAAGACTTGGCTCGCGCGACAGCTTGCGGAGCGTTTGGGAGCGATACATCTGCGCTCGGACGTGGAGCGCAAGCGTTTGGCGGGGCTTGCAGAAAACGCCCGATCGAGCTCTGCGCTCGGCCAGGATCTGTATTCGGGCTCAGCGAATACGCAAGTTTACGCGTCGCTGCGCCGCGACGCTGAGGAGGTGCTGCTTGGAGGCTACGACGTCATCGTTGATGCGACTTTTGGCCGACGCGAGTACCGGGCTGAATTTCGGCAGCTTGCCGAACTGCTCGGCATCCCAATCTTGCTGATCAATTGTCACGCCCCGGTAGAGATTTTGCGCGCTCGGATCGAAGCGCGCCGCGCTGCAAAAGGAGAGGCCTCCGAAGCGGACGAACGCGTGCTCGAGTGGCAGATTGAGCACCACGATGCACTCGATTTAAATGAGGGCGCGCGCACGATTAGCGTGGATACCGCCCATTCGGTTGCAGTCGAACAGGTCATCAAGGACTTGGACGCTCGCGACACATTGATATGACTGCACGCGCGCAAGACATGTGTGCATCTTGAGCGTTGTGAGTCAACGTCTGCTATCGCGGGCTACTTGGCTCGTGCACGACGTGAATATTGAATGTCGTGCTGGATGGCAGCACCTTCGGTGGAGGATCCCACGGAGGACAGTAGATGTCTGCAGCCTGGCAACGGTGGATCGGTGCCGCTGGCAAGTACTGACTTTACTTCGTGAGCGTTCGCCACGTCCACGAGCCGTCGGCAGCGAGATCGAGCACTGCATCGTAATTGTCGGGCGGTTCGTCGGGCATACCTATCACGAGATAGGTGATACGCGATTGGGTTAGCAGGCTCAGCACGTATTGTGCCTGTGCGGTGTCGAGCGCGACGCTCATGCGGTCAAGAAACACAAATTTCGGCTTAGCTAGTAACACGCGCGCTATCAGCAGAAGTGCTTGCTCGCGAATGCCGCAGGCATTGCTCCAGTCGCGCTCCACGTCAAGACCGCCCGCCTGTTGGACTAAGGATTCCAGATGCAGTAGGCCGAGCACCTGCCTGATGTTCTCATCGGCGCTTGAGGACAAGCTCGATGAGTACAGCAAGACGTCGCGTAGGGTGCTCTTGAACAGATGAGGACGCTCGGGCAAAAACATCATGCTTTCGGAGTCTGGTCGGAGGATACGGCCTTGGCCTACACACTGAAGCCCTGCCGTAGCCCTAAATAGAGCGACTTTTGCATACCCCGATGAACCGGTAATCAGCACTCGTGTATTGCGGTTGATGGTCAGAGTCAACGCGTTGATCAGAGAACGGCCTTCGGAGTTGCACAGTGTGACGTCGTCAAAGGAGACACGGTCCGGCTCGCCGCGCGTTTCGATCGCCAATCGCGGGGCCTTACGCTTCCCGTCGCCCATCGCATCCATCAGCTTGCCGAGGCGTCCGACCACCGCCGCGTATGCCGAGATGGACTGGAACTGGGTGATGGCGAGCGAAAATGCGCCCATTAGCATCGAGAAAGCCATTGCAGCCTGCGTAACCACGCCAAATTCAATTTGGCCGCGCATGAACAACGGCGCAACTACCAATGCCGGTATGATCTGAATGAGATAGTTGTACCCGTTCGTGAAGAACCCCAGATTGCGATTTACTGCAATCAATTGGCCTGTGTTGGCAATCAACTGGTCAAGTCGCTGCAGCACCCGGCTGTGCACATAGTCTTCACGATGCAGCACGGCGATGGGCTCGAAATTATCGCGAACCTGTATTAACTCGGAGCGGAAATTGGCTTCCCTGTCGAGCTGCAGTCCGTTCAGGCCGATCAGGCGCTTTCCAACGATTGCAGCGAGCACGGATCCGATCAGCGCGTAGACGATTGCTACACCCAAGAGAAGCGGACTGATTGACCACAGCACGCCGGAGAACGCCAGCACCGTGAATGAGGCATTGAATATCATCGACACGAACGACAAGGAGGTTGCCGTAAAGCTGCGAATGTCTTCGGCAATGCGTTCATCGGGATTAGGCAGCTCGCCTTCATCCTCCATCCGATAATAGGCTCGGTGTGCGAGATATGAATCCAACACCTGACGAGTCTGCCAATTGCGCCACAGCAGGCCGAGACGTTGCTCGAGATAGGTGCAAATGACGGCGGCAACGGTGGAAAGAGCGAATACGCCGACAAAGAGCCATGCTTCCTCAATGAACGCTGTGCGGTTCTTGCTCTCGATTGCCGATATGAAGTCTCGGCCGACGTAGCTATTGAGCACGTTCAGTGCGTTGATGGAAACTAGAAACCCGATGAGACCTGCCAGCATCCACGATGCTTGGTGGCCGTCCCGCGATGCGAGAAAAGAGCCGACCGAGTGCTTGAAGCGGTTCCAGGTCTCCCGAGAGAACTTTGGGCTAGTCGCCGTCATTAGGAATTCACGCTTATGCTCCGCGGCCATTTACGGCTCGCCCGGTCAGCACGCCATTCTGACTCCACAACGGATTGTAATTGTGGAGTGCATAGACGGTATGCAGCGCGTCTTCGCGTGCTGCTCGGCCGAGGCGCGCGGTGCGCTAGGGCGGTCAGTTGCAACGAGCGCATGAATACCCGCGGAAAGGGCTTGGTCGTCCACAACCTGGGCAATACCCGAGTAGAATGGGGCGGGCGCGCCTAGTAGCACGAAGAGGACAATGATTCGGAGCATGAACGCTCTTGTGCGTCTATCTAGGTTTCTGCTCTTATCACTATTCAGTTTGTCATGGCACGACGCACTCACGACAGGCATGGTGGCATTGTGTTCCAAGATTCGGCATACGAAAGAATGCGTATGTGTGTGCAAGACGCTTCTTCAAGGGCCAGTCGGCGTATTCGACCGATTCTGACGGATCCGTTTAGCAACGGCGAGCGTGAAGCATCTTGTGCGGCGCTTTGGACGTATCTGCTCAGATGACCGACGGTACGGACGGGACGATGGCTGGCAGCTTGGCGCTCAAAGGAACGAACACCTTTGAGCGACGAAGGAATAAGCTCGTTAGTCGAGCTGGCGCTCGACTTGCGCTGGTCGTGCAATCATGCAAGCGATGAAGTGTGGCGTCGCCTCGATCCAGTCCTCTGGGAGTTGACGCATAACCCTTGGGGCAGTCCTGCAGACAGTCTCTCGGGAGCGGATCGCGCGAGAGCTAGTCGATCCCGCATTCCGCGAGAGGGTGGATGAACTGGTGCGGACCGGGCGGCAAGCGCTCGCGCGACCCGCTTGGTTTCAGCGGGCGAATACGCGGTGTCCGGTAACTTCCATCGCTTATTTCAGCAGGGAATTCATGTTTTGCCAATTTACTCAGGCGGCCTTGGCAATGTAGCGGGCGATCAACTAAAGGCCGCGAGCGATCTAGGCGTTCCCGTCGTGGGGATAGGGCTCCTCTACCAGCAAGGTTATTTTCGGCAGGTGATCGATCAGAATGGTGCGCAACAAGCACTGTATCCGTACAACGATCCGGGCCAATTGCCGATTGCCCCATTGCGACGCGCAAACGGCGATTGGTTGCGGCTGCACCTTAAGCTGCCCGGTCACGCGATCTGGTTGCGCGCCTGGCAGGTTCAGGTCGGTCGTGCAAAGCTGTATCTGCTGGACAGCAACGACGCGGCAAACTATCCGGCGGATCGGGGGATTACGAGCGCCTCATGCAAGAGCTTGTTCTTGGCATCGGTGGGTGGCGACTGCTCTGCGCACTCGGTCTCAAGCCAGAAGTTTGCCATCTCAACGAAGGCCACGCTGCATTCGCTGTGCTCGAGCGAGCGCACGGCTTCATGGCTGCCAACAGACAGTCCTTTGAGGTTGCGTTAACTGCCACACGGGCGGGGAATATCTTCACTACCCACGCGGCGGTATCAGCTGGCTTCGACTGCTTTGCTCCGGAACTCATTGAAAACGCACTCGGCGACTAGGCCCGCACGAAGTTGGGGATAACGCTCAAGGACTTGCTCGCCCTGGGGCGCGTGAATCCTCAAGACTCCGCCGAAAGTTTCAACATGGCGTACCTAGCTGCGCGCGGCTGTGCGAGGGTTAACGCCGTAAGTCGCTTGCACGGGAGAGTAAGCCGGCAGCTTTTTCAGGCGCTGTTCCCTCGTTGGCCGACCGACGAGGTGCCGATAGGGCACGTGACCAATGGGGTGCATACGCCCACGTGGGACAGCCCCGCCGCCGATGATCTATGGACAAAAGCCTGCGGGAGAGACCGTTGGCGAGAGACGACCGAGTCTTTGGAGCACCGCATTCGCGCCGTCGCAGACTCAACGCTCTGGCAGCTGCGCAATACCTCCCGCAAAGCAATGATCGAATATGCCCGCGCGCGATTGGCGCGCGACCTCCTCGCGTCCGGGGCTTCCACCGATGAGGTCCAAGGCACGAGTAGGATATTCGATCCAAACATTCTAACTCTCGGCTTTGCACGTCGTTTCGCGGCTTACAAGCGACCGAACTTGCTGCTGCACGACCCGGAACGGCTACTGCACCTATTGACCGACGCGCAACGCCCGGTCCAGCTCGTCCTCGCCGGAAAGGCGCATCCTGCAGATGACGCCGGACAGAGCCTGATCAGACAATGGATTCAGTTCATTCGGCACACTGCGGCTCGGCAACATGTGATCTTTCTCAGTGATTACGACATGCTCCTCACCGAGCGCTTGGTGCAAGGTGCGGATCTGTGGGTCAACACGCCTCGACGACCTTGGGAGGCAAGTGGAACGAGCGGCATGAAGGTGCTGGTCAATGGCGGGATCAATCTGTCGGAATTGGACGGCTGGTGGGCTGAAGCCTTCACGCCCGAAGTGGGTTGGGCGCTGGGCGATGGCGAGGAACACGGCGACGATCCAGCACAGGACGCAGCCGAAGCCGAAGCGCTCTACGAGCTACTCGAAAACAAGATAGTGCCGGAGTTCTATACGCGTGACGAGCAGGGTATTCCTGTAGCCTGGGTGGCACGGATGCGCAAGAGTATGGCGCAGTTGACGGCGCGATTTTCTGCTAATCGTGTGGTGCGCGAGTACGCCGAGCAGTACTGCATTCCGGCTGCTAAAGCCTATTGCGACCGTGCGACAGGCAACGGTTCGGCGGCCGTGCCGATCGTCGCGTGGCAGCATCGGCTCGCGCAGGCATGGAGCGCGCTACGTTTTGGTGAAATGGGAATACAGACAGCGGGCGGAGAACATATCTTCACGTTGAAGGTGCATCTCAACGGCCTCGACCCAGTGGATGTGAGCGTTGAGATATATGACAACGGACTAGGGGCAGACGCGCCGATACGGCAGGAAATGCAGCCTGCGCGACAACTCAAAAATTCGACTAGCCCCCCCCGAGTATCGGGCGCGCGTCTCCGCCGATCGTCCGGTTTCGGACTTCACAGCGCGTATTGTGCCGAAGAATGGCGCTGCCCCGATACCAATTGAAGCCCCCTATATCCTTTGGCAACGCTAGCTCACCGCCTCTTGGCGCCCCGCGCCGTCATCCTGCCAAAAGACCATTTGGCAAGATGCGCGGAAGGTCCGCAACGGTCTGACGTTGTTATTAGGTCTCCTCCAACGGTACGTATATTCCCCAATGACTCGGCGCGTTTTCCCTGCGATCCTTAGCTCATGTCGAAGCGAATTCTGCTCATTGACGGTCATCCAGACTCCCGCGCTGAATGTTTTGTCCATGCGCTATCCAAGACCTATTGGGACGGAGCTGGCTCCGGTGGCCATGAGATCAAGAACATCATTGTCAGTGAACTGAACTTTCCGATGTTGCGGACGAGCGAAGAGTTTGAGTCAGGGATTCCTAGAGAGGCGATCCGAACGTGTCAGGAGGCATTCGCCTGGGCCGACCACCTGGTGATTTTGTTCTCGCTGTGGCTTGGATCTATGCCCGCGCTTCTGAAAGGCTTTTTCGAACAAGCCTTGCGTCCCGGTTTTGCGTTCGCTGCGGGATTAGACAAAGGATTCCCAAAGAAGCTTCTAGTCGGCAAGTCCGCGCGCATCGTCGTGACCATGGGCATGCCAGCGTGGCTCTATCGTGGCTACTTTTGAGATGCGGTGGGCGATGCAAGTATCTAGGGCCGAACTTAAGTATTCCGAACACTAAGATAACCAACTCACCCATATGCAAAAACTAGTGTTGATCGCATTGTTCTGCGCTGCGGCAACGCTGCCGCTTTCGGGCTTGGCGGCATCGGTAGCGCAGCAGGAATTCGCTGACGCGTCCCGCCTTAAGCCGAATGCCGAGCACGGTCTGGAACTGTTCCAGACGTGCTCAAAATGTCACGGACCAGAGGGAGGTGGCTCACGCGCTATCGGCACGCCTGAAATTGCCGGCCAACACTTTCGAGTGCTCGCCAAGCAACTCGTGGACTACCAGCATGACAAGCGCTACGACATTCGGATGGAGCAGGTTGCAAAGCAGCATGATCTGACGAACGCGCAAGCCATCACGGATATAGCGACCTACGTGAGCGAGCTCGAGTGGAAGCCCGCAGGAGGTATTGGCGACGGCGAGCTCGTCGCTCACGGAGAAGAGGTATACGTGCAAAGGTGTCAGTCATGCCACGGGGCAACGGGCGAGGGCGCTGCCGAGAAGATCGTGCCGCGTCTTGCGGGCCAGCACTACGGCTATCTTCTCCGCGAGATGCATGATGCGGTAGAAGGTCGCCGACCGAACTTTTCGCTTAAGCATATTCGACTGCTGCAGAAATTAGATCGTGATGACTTCGTAGGGTTAGCCGACTTCTTATCACGGGCGAATCCGGCGCGCGAAGCACCCCGGAAGAGCGGATTCCCCTGATTCCGGACGCCGCAGCTAAATGGCTGGATTCATCTTTTCGCGCAGCGGCATCTGCTTACGAGGATTCTCTTCTGCATCGGCAAGCGCTGTATACATTACGGCAAGCGTCTCGCATTGCAGGTCGAGGTCAAAGTTTGAAGACGTGTGGCAGTTCGCCACTTGCGATCGCAGCGTCGATCTGACTCTCAGCAAAGAGCCAGTCCTGCAATTCATGCCCGGATTCAAATCCCCGATGCTCTGCCATGAAGTATGCGGCTTCCGAGATCATGGTCTGTCGCTGTTCAGGGCTACACGTTATGGACACGCGCTTGACGATGGCATTGGGCTGATGCCCAGGAGTCGCGGCGCTGGGCACGGCCAATACGGCTATCTTCTCGGGGGACGGATCCGCGCTGTGCAGGGATGCCTTTGCTCGAACGTTCATGTGCTTTCCAAATGGATGATGCGACAATAAGTGTCGAAATACTGCAGCGGATGCAAGGCGCACTCAATACGCACTTGTCGCAATGTCTCTCAAAGGTCCATGACATGGGGCTATAACCCAAGGTCGGCCGAAGATCACTACATCAAGATGCGCTACAGCAGAGTGCGCGACCGACAACAACTCTGAGCGATGTAGGGCACAGCCTGGAAAGGTGTTACAACGTTCACTGATCGGCTACTCACGAGGAGCTCAAACTACAAGAATGTAGAAGCGGCTCGGAAATTGTGCAAGCAATTACATTGCAACAAGACTTCCGCATTGATATTTTGGGGATCCCCAAACGCTTCATCGAACAGCAGGTCTACAGCGTTAGCTGTGGCGATGCCCTGGAACGCTGCGTGGTGTTTTCGATTTGCCTGCCCGATCTAGCACCGATCTGCGTTTCCTCGACTGCCACTATCGGCCGAGGCGCAGCGATCGGCCTCACACTTCTATGATGACCAGTCGCAACGCGGGTCACGCCAACCCTAATCTCAGGCCCCGGACGCGCCTGTCCGCCGAGTTCGCTTCTCACGCGCCTCACAGGAGTGTCGCGGCATTGATGATCGCCGCGACGGGGATTGTGTTTGGGGGCATCGGCACATCGCCGCTGTATGCCCTCGACCAGATCTTACTGGGCCACGGCGGCGTACCTCTGACTCACGAAAACGTGCTCGGAGGCATTTCCCTCGTGATCTGGACGCTCACGGTCATCGTCGCCATCACGTACGGCATCTTCGTGTTGCGCGCACAGAATGACGGCGAAGGCGGAGTATTCGCGCTCTACGGGCTGATTCACAGATATAAGAACCGCGGCATCATGTTTTTTTTATGGTCGCTGATGCTGGGGGCCGGGCTGCTCTTCGGTGACGGCATCATTACGCCTGCAATCAGCGTTCTGGCAGCCGTCGAGGGATTTGGGGTGGCGGCCCCGGCACTCGGCCGCGCCGTGATTCCCATCACGGCAATCCTGCTCACGGCGCTTTTCGCGGTGCAGATCAAGGGCACTTCCGGAATCGGCCGAGTATTCGGTCCGATCCTAATTGCCTGGTTTATCGTGCTGGGTATTCTCGGGGCCTATCAGATCGCGCATCACACGGAGATTCTGCAGGCATTCAATCCCGTCCACGGTCTCATGTTTCTCATGCGTGTCGGGCTCTTCAAGGCGCTCCTGGTTCTGGGCGCCTTGATACTTGTAGTGGCCGGCGGCGAAGCGATGTATGCCGACTTGGGCCACTTTGGCGCGCTTCCGATTCGGACAAGCTGGTTCACGCTGGTGTATCCCGCCTTGCTGCTCAATTATCTGGGGCAACGCGCCTACTTACTGAGCGGCGAGCCGATTGTTGGCGGCAAGATCTTCTATAGCCTCGTCCCAACGGCGTTGCTTTACCCTATGATTCTGCTGGCGACGGCTGCGACGGTCATTGCGTCGCAGGCCCTTATTTCCGGTGCCTTCTCGCTCGCCTTGCAGGCAACCGCTCTCGGACTGTTTCCGCGCCTACAGGTGCTGCACACTCATCATTCTCACGCTGGCCAGATCTACGTTCCATTCATCAACTGGGCTATGTATGTGGGATGCATCGTACTCGTCATCACCTTCGGGTCCAGCTACGCACTCGGCGCCGCCTATGGACTCGCGGTCTCAGGCGTGATGCTGATTACGTCGTTGGCGATGTTCCCGGTTTCCAGACTCTGCTGGGGCTGGGGCACGGTCGCGACCGGTCTTCTGTGGGGGACCCTGACGATGATCAATGGATCCTTCCTCTTGGCGAATGCCTTCAAGTTTCTGGAAGGCGGATTTGTTCCCCTGTCGATCGGCATGGCGGTATTCGTGGTCATGGCGACCTGGCGGTGGGGGCGCAAGGCGACCTTCGCCGCTTATTCTGCAAAGGAGACCATGACCGTTACGGAGTTGATTCAGCTCCATCGAAGGAGTCGGAATTTCATCGAGCGAACAGCGGTGCTAATGTCTCCGAAGCCGTTGCGCAACGAGTCGGACCGCACCCCGGCTTTGCTGCAATTGTTGTGGGACCGATACGGGGTGCTGCCCCGGAATCTGATCTTCGTCGAAGTCACGCACCGCAAGGTGCCGTATATTCACGATGATCGATATGTGGTCACAGTATTCGACAAGGAGAAGGACACTGGCACTATCATTAGCGTGGAGTTGAGTTTCGGCTTTATGGAGGAACCCAATGTAGAGCGCGCCCTCGAAGGTATGGCCCGCCTGAGGGAGATTGACCTACCTATCGACCGGCGGCATTGGATCGTCCACGTATCGAACGAAAATTTATTGCCAGCGCGGTCCATGGGACTGATCCAGCGACTCCGCTTTCGGCTTTTTATCTTGTTAAGGCTCGTCTCGCGACCCGCCTACTACTATTACGGACTGGGCGATGAAGTGCAGCTCTCGGCCGAAACACTGCCCGTTCGGGTACGGTGACAATGGCCCCGCGGCTCGAGCGCCAGATTTTTCGGTCAATGAAACTGATCCCAATCGCGCTTACGGGCAAACAGTCGCAGCGCAATAGCTAGCTAGCTGTTCAATACGTTGGTCAGTCATCGCATGTAGTCTTGGTATTCATCGGCTACCAAACTGCCACCCGCCGTGTGGATGAAGCGCGCCTTGTTTCCCTGCATGGTGGCTTAAAGTTGTGAGCGTGCGTGATTGGAATCGTCGTCGAATGGTAGTAGTACGCGGACCTGCCTAGCGCTAACGATTTCGAGCCGGGACCTGACTCCAAGAAGCGCCAACACATGCACCGGCCCTTGGCCCGTGAAGTACGCCATGGGACTCGGATCGCCGGACACGTCTCGCCGGGCCTCGCGCTGCTCGACGCTCATATTGGCTTTATCAAGCAAGGGAACATCAACCCTGTAGTTCTCGGCAAAGTAGGAGACCAGGTCATCCACATTCGTGTTCAGCAGGCGGTTCCCGTCCAGGCCTGCGATTCCGGCTTCCATCTCCTTGCGCTGATGCTCCTGGACCGCGAACGAGTCTGCCTGGAAAAAGAGATGATCGTTGCGCTCCACGTTTCGCTATCCTGTTTTTTCCGGAAACAATCCCGGCATCCTTGACCGGTTTTATGTCCTATTTTATGTCCGCTTCTGTCTTGACAATATATAATCATATATCAATGAGTTAATGACTATCAATGGATAAATAAGTCCCTTTAAAAGTCCGCTTCTAAATGGGTGATTCTTGCCCTTTTGTCAAGGGTTTTGCTGAAACGGAGGGTGAGATCGGCACAGGAGTCGCAGCGTCGAATCCGGTCCCCACGTATCGGGCTTGCTGCGCGAGCCAGTGCCGTCCAACCGATTCAAACGTGTATTGGGCGGCCGCCTTCTCCGTTTTACGCTGAGCGCTCAGATTGATTCCAGCGGCCAATTGACGCCGAGCGGCGTCCCGCCGGTCGCGTGCCTCGCTCAAGGGGACATCCGGGTAGATGCCCAAGGAGAACATTTTCTCCGCGCCATGCCACTCGTACCGATAGCGCCACCACTTCGAGCCATTGGGTTGGATCAAAAGACACAGGCCCCGCCCATCGCCGAGCTTGTATGCTCTCTCCCTGGGTTTCGCTAAGCGAAGGGCGGTATCGGTCAGCAGCATGACGCACCCTAACGGGCAGATGGGTACCTTCGCGGCACTTGCAAGGTTCGAGTCCCTGTTTTCATGAGACCCGAAGTTACCCAGAAAGTTACCCGGTTTCAAACGGGGCTGGGGTGGGATGCGCTGTGACGCCCTGAGCAGGCGATTTGGCAAAAAGGCCGGCAAATATAGGGTTTTTATGAGCGAGCTGTTACAAGCTGGGACGGGATGGGATGGTCGAAGAATGCCCAGGAGAGGACTCGAACCTCATACCTAAACTCATGATCAATAAACAATTCTCGACAAACTATTGTGGCTGTTGCCCGTAAAGTTACCCACCACGTTTGTGGCGGAGGACCGGACCACCGAGCAAGTAATCTCTGGTCACGCCGACGCAAGTACGATTTGCCCCGGGACCGAACGTAGTTTGAATCGTCGGCTATGGCTGGCACTTACGTTAGGCGGCCTGGGCCTCGCGCAGTCGCTCAATCTTCGGCCGGCGGCGTTTCTCGGCGTGCCACAGGTCGTAAGCCACCTGCATGTTGAGCCACGACTCGGCAGAGCCCCCGAGCGCTGCCGCCAAGCGGATGGCAAGCTCAGCGCTCACCGCCGCGCGCCCGTTAACTACACGCGAGAGCGCCACGCGTGAGACGCCGAGCCGCCTAGAAAACTCGGAGACGGTGAGCCCACCATTCTTGCGAAGCACCGTGTCCGCGAGGACCTCTCCGGGGTGCGGCGGGTTATGCATGCGCGTCATATGACTCTCCTTCAGTGATAGTCCCGGTAATCAACCAAGACCGCGTCTTTGCCTTCAAACTTGAACGTCAAGCGCCAGTTCTCATCCACCCATACGGCCCAGCAGCCTGCGAGGTCGCCCTTGAGCGGATGCCAGCGCCAGCCCGGCAGATTCATGTCAGCTGCGCCGGTGGCCGAATCGAGTTTTCCCAATTGCAGACGCAGGCGGTTCGCATGCTTCGGCTGGATGCCGGCTTTCGAGCCTTTGCGGAAGAATTGCTCGAGGCCGCCATGGCGGAAGCTCTTGATCATAAACGAGTGTATCGCATAGAGATACACTAGACAACAGGCGCTAGGGGATACGAGTCACTCCGCGCAGCTCTGTGGCACGAATGCTGACTCACGCCCCAAGCTGTACACGCTTAGGCAACTCGCCAAGTTTTCCAAAGAATCACTGGGGATTTCACCTGTAATCGATACGGGCGCTACTGCAATAGCCGAGCAATCGACCGCGCGCAACCTCCAGATATTCGGCAAACAGGAGCGTTTCACGCATGCCACAGTCAAGCCAGGCTCGAGTGCACGAAGTCGATACCGAGTCCGTGGACATTCCCGATAACGCACCTGCGTGTGTCGCGAGTGGCGCTCGGAACCTGAGTTTTTGCGTCGACTTCTCAACTTGGTAGATCACTTGAGCTGTGGTTCGGCAAGATCGAACGCGATGTCATCGCACGCGGCGTGTTCAAGGTTATCGGGGGCAGTCCTGCTGACCGAAGCCACCCGGCCCCTAGCTGGGACGGCTCGACACGTCAGGGGGTGTAGCAAGAGCGGAACTGCGCACTCGGCGGCATGATGCAAGAAGGCCGCACACCAATCCAGATCCGCATTATTCCTTATTTCCGAGTCGTCCCGCTGGGCGGATTCTTACGTTGAAGATAGGGAAAGAAGGGGGATGTATGAACGAAGGTATAGATCAGGCAAGGATCGGCCAGCGATATCTGCGCTGGGATAAGAGCGAGATTTTTAAGGTGACCGGCTGCGATGAAGGGGTGGCGGACAATCGAGATACAGTCTTTTGATGGTGAAATCGACGAGACAGAGGAAGAGTCCTGGACAATACTACCTCTTGGACTGGGGGAGCCACTGGAGGACTGGACCGGGCCGGTGGATGCTTCGCGGGCCCTTCGCGACGCTCTGTCTTTGCGGCTGCGTGCACAATGAGCATCGCTGCATTGAACATGATGATGACAGCACTATGTGGACTAACAGACGGACCAATCCACAAAAATGTGGCCGCATACCATCGGGTGCGCACGGAGGGTGCCATGGCTCAAAACTATAGGTACTTAACGACATGAACATTTTCGAAGCTACTGAAGAGTTCGCAAGATCTAGTTTCGGAAAGCAGATGTTGGCTGCGCTCCTGGGGTCGTCTCTGTTGTTCGCAGTCTGGCCTCAGAAGCTTTTGGCATTTCAAGACGCGCCAGCCTCGGCGCCAGCCGCCGCAACGTCCCAGCCGTCTTATGCGCAACAAAGCCCCGGGCAGTTGCAGCAGCTGGTTGCACCGATTGCGCTGTATCCGGATTCGCTCGTGGCGCAGGTTCTGGCGGCATCCACATTTCCCGAACAAGTCGTTGAGGCCGATCGATGGGTGCAAGCGCATCCTGATTTGAAGGGCAACGCTTTAGGTCAGGCCGTGGATCAACAACCCTGGGACCCCAGCGTCAAGGCACTCGCCGCATTTCCATCCATCCTCGGAAATATGGACAAGAACCTTTCTTGGACATCATCTTTGGGCGATGCCTACTACAATCAGCAACAGGACGTAATGGATGCCGTGCAAGTGATGCGCCAGCGCGCGCAGGCGGCAGGCAATTTAAAGACCACGCCGCAGCAAACCGTGGCGACGCAGGACTCGTCGATCGTCATCCAGCCCGCAGATCCCGACATCGTTTACGTCCCCGCCTATGATCCGTGGTTGATTTACGGAGATCCTATAGTGGCGTGGCCTGGTTGGTACCCGTATCCCGGAATTTGGTACGCCGGCCCCTATCTCTCATTCGGACTCGGTTTCGGGATCGGCTTCTTTGGAGGTTTCGGATGGGGTTGGGGGCATTGGGGATTCGATTGGCATCACCGATACCCGCTCTATAACCACGCGCGGTATTACTCCCGGAGCAACACGTTTTACAACCGAAGCAATTACTACCGGGCGGGAGGCGAGCGCGGCGTGCAATCTAACGTGGCGCGCGGAATGAACGGGAGCCGCGCTGGAAATGCCGAACGCTCCGGCGGACCTTCCAGCAGGCCCGGCGCAACGACCGAGCCGTTCGGCGGACACAGCGAGGCGGCTCGAGGATACGCTGCGCCCCGCGGCGAGAGCGGCGTCCGCTCCGGCGCCTTCAGCGGCTACGATCACGGCGGCCCAACAAGAAGCTTTTCGTCACGCGGAAGTTCTAGCTTTGGCGGCGGCCACGGCGGCGGCGGTGCGAGCCACAGCGGCGGCCGACCGCGGTAATCGAGGTTGGATCATTTCCCTGGCTTGTAAATGTTTGAACACGGAGAGACGCCACATGCGGCGGACAAAGCTGAATATCGATAAATCTAGTTGGCCGAATCTTCTCGAGTTGGCCGCGTTGGCGATCCTCCTGATGGCGTGCTTTCCGCTACGTTCCATGGCCCAGCAACCGGGTCAGAAAACTTTTTCATCTCCCGAGGAAGCGAGCAATGCACTGGTCACGGCCGTGCAAAGTAACGACGAAAAGGCGATGCTCGATTTATTGGGGCCCCATGCAAAGCAAATCATCTCATCGGGAGATGAGGCCGAGGACGCCAATAGCCGCGCAAATTTCGTGCAGAAATACCGGGAGATGCACCGTCTAGTGACAGAGCCGGATGGAACCACTACATTATATATCGGCGCTAAGAACTGGCCCACGCCCATACCGCTCGCGCACAAAGCAAGCTCATGGTATTTCGACACCGATGCGGGCAAGAAGGAAATTTTGTATAGACGAATTGGCCGAAACGAATTATCGACTATTCGCGTTTGCCAGGAACTCGTCGCCGCGGAAAATGAATATCACGACATGCGGCACGGCGAATATGCTGAAAAGATGCTCAGTGATGAAGGTCAACAAAACGGTCTGTATTGGCCGGCGGCCGCGGGCGCACCCCAAAGTCCCATCGGGCCGTTGGTGGCATCCGCCGTCGCTGAGGGTTATGCCGGCGGGAGCCAGAGTGCTCTAACCCCGTATCGCGGTTATTACTTCCGTGTGCTGAAGGTGCAGGGGAAAACTGCCCCGGGTGGCGCGAAGAGCTATGTCGTAAGCGGCAAGATGACCGAAGGGTTCGCTTTCGTGGCTTATCCTGCCGAATATCGGTCGTCTGGCGTGATGACCTTCATCGTCGGTAGTGATGGAGTTGCATACGAGAAGGATCTCGGAAAAGAGACCGGCGTTGTCGCCAAAGGCTTGGAGAAATACGATCCCGATGCCACCTGGCACAAGGCTCAAGAGGCGCAATAGGAGGGCCATCCGTCAACCGCCGGACCGCCATGGCCTAGGCCACGGGTGTAAATCATGTCGAGGTAATACCTCCTGATGATTCGGTTCAGGTGCATGCAGAGTTCTTCGCTACTGGCGTGGCTCCGCAGATATTGACTTCTGGGCACATAAGGTATTGCCCGCAAGAAGCTGACGACTTCTGAGGCAAAGTGCTCTTTGGGGGCGCATGTCCTCGGTTTGGGCGGCCAGGAGTAGGTGACGACAGACAGTTGGCTGGTCCTCCCAGCGCGGCCTAAGTCGACCTCTGTCGTCCGAATGGGGTGCGATGAGACGTGGTGGGCTGCATTGGGCAGCCCGTAAGCTCTCATAACTATAAGATATTAAAATGAAAAATCTAAGTGAGTGGGATGCCGAGGGATCAGCAGGGAACGCATGGGAAGGATCAGTGGTGCCCAGGAGAGGACTCGAACCTCCACGGTGTTACCCGCTAGTACCTGAAACTAGTGCGTCTACCAATTCCGCCACCTGGGCGGTGAACCGGAAGCAAGGAAGGCGGCGAAATGTACGCATGG
>Ga0182024_10010100_pt1 | contig 19339 bp, 18 predicted proteins | sample P32metaG_FD_120480 | JGI IMG/M metagenome (GOLD analysis project Ga0182024, IMG submission 120480) | Permafrost microbial communities from Stordalen Mire, Sweden - P3-2 metaG (Illumina Assembly) | ecosystem: Environmental > Terrestrial > Soil > Wetlands > Permafrost | place: Sweden: Stordalen... | reverse complement strand
TTGGACATTCGCAGGAATTGGCGACTGTTCAGTCGGGACGGCTTGGTGCTCTCGACGAGGAAGACCTCGCCGTCATCGGTGCATTTCGTAATCAGGACGTTGGCACCGATGAAGCAGTCTTTACCCACACGCACGTTATGGCCGACGGTACTGTTCACGGCGAAAAAGCAGTTGTCACCCACGGTGACGACACCGGAAATGTTGGCGCAAGACGTGAGCCAGCAATTGTCGCCAATGGTACTATGGTGGCCGATCATGACACCGCTCCAGACGAACACATTATTCCCCAGCCGCACGCGAGGGTGAATCATCACATGATTCATGATGAAGCAGTTCTCTCCATATTCGCAGTCCTGCGGCAATCCGGATTGCGGATGGATGTAGGATATAAGGATATAGCCCTTTGCTTTGGCTTCGGCGCACTTGCGCGCGCGAAGCGCATTCAGATCCTGATAGCCGAGAGCTACAAACATGGAGTATCGGTCTGGAGGATAAGTTTGCTCGACTTCCTCAAAAGCAATCGTGGGCAATCCTTGCCACTTGTCCCCCGGCAGAAAGGCGCGATCCACAACGCAGGCTGCCACTTCGTACTCGCTGTGATGACGGAAGAAATACAGAAGCACTTCAGCGATTTTGCCAGTACCAAATAGAATAATGGTTTTCATGCAGAGGAGGAGGCAATGCTTTGGAGGGCCAAGCGGTCAATCTTCCCATTGGCATTCTTCGGAAGCGCTTCGAGTATAGTGATCCGCTTTGGAACCATATAAGGCGGCACGATCCTAGCGACGCTTCCAACCAGTTCTTCAGATGCGATGGGCGTGCCGAGAGCAGCAAAGCCGATGATCTGGCCTAGACCCTCTCCAAACCGGCGGTAAACCACGGCGCACTCTTTCACGCCTGAAATAGTTCCGAGCGCCGCTTCGATCTCCTCCAGCTCGATTCGATAACCCATATGCTTGATCTGGAAATCAGCGCGACCTTTGAAATGCAAGCGGCCATCAGGATCGCGCTGCACCAGATCGCCTGTCCTGTAGCCCACGTCCGCAAAGCGCCGATGCGTGGGGTTCTGTATAAAGGCCTTCGCGGTGCGTTCAGCATCATTGTAATAACCAAGGCCCACATTTGGCCCGCGAAGAAACAGCTCGCCAAAATCCGCACTCTGTAAATCGAGCGCCAGAATCTCGTAATCGAAATTGGGCGCCAAGAACCCCAAAGTTGCAAGCCCCTTCATATCTGCGAAATCACTCGCGCGAATGGTATGCGCAGAGCAGATACAGGCGCATTCAGTGGGCCCGTAAACGTTCTCCAGATCCGCGCGGTGAGCGAAAAGATCGTAGAGCTGCTTGAGCTTTGGTTTGGGGAAACCTTCGCCGCCAAAGATGATCTTGCGGACAGCCGGAAAATCAGCCGCAGTCAACACCCGGGTAGTGAGCAAGTAAACGAGCAGCGATGGCACCGAAAACCAGATGGTGCAGCGCGCGCTGTTCACGATCCGAACGAGCGCGCGTGGCTCACGGGCTTCTTGAGAAGTGATAGGCGCCATTGCAGCTCCCGAGAAAACCGCAGCGTAGAAATCGAAAACCGAGTTGTCGAAATAAATCGGGTTCGCATTTGAGAGTACATCATCAGGTGTGATTTCGAAGCGTTCTTTTGCCCACGCGACAAAGTTTAGCAAGTTTGCGTGAGACATCACGGCACCTTTCGGCATGCCTGTCGATCCCGAGGTAAACATGATATAGGCAGGATCAGCCCCCGTCACATTTCGCACCTCCGGCAGGTCTGATGGGTCGAACGTTTGAAACGTTGATTGGGTATGTAAATCCCGGAGGTTAATAATTCTGGAGGTCGCGTGCCTCGTCACAGATTGAGAGTGGGGCAGTTCCGCGAAACCGTTAATGATCGCCTTTGCCTCGCAGATTTGAAGTATTTTCCTCAGCCGTTCCCAGGGACTGTCAGGATCGAGGTTCGTATAAATGATACCGAGTTTCAGACAGGCCAGCATCGAAGCGAAGGCGGATGGAGACTTATCGTGAAAGATCGCGACGACGTCACCTCGGCCAAGCTCATGCTGTTGAAGCAGGCGAGCAAGCCGATTTGAAAGTTGGTCCAGGTCCGCATAGCTCGTGCTGACACAGTCAGGCCGGAGGATGGCAGATCGATTCGAGTGAAGCCTGGCGATCTCACGAAACTTAAGCCCCAAATTGTGGATGTAGGTCATGCGCTCCATAGGCTAAATAACCAAACCACCATCAATTTCGAGGACCGTGCCGTTGACGTAATCGTTTTCAATAATGAACCTTACTGCCTGGTAAATGTGCTCAACCTCTCCCATGCGGCGGAGCGGGATCTGCTGTTTCAGCCTGGTTATAATGGTCTCGCTGAGGGACTGGCGAGTTGATGGGGTGTCGAGAAAACCTGGAGCAATAGCCGCAAAACGAATCCCAAAAGCGCCAAGTTCCTTGGCCCAAGTTCGAGTGAGTGCGTTGACGCCCGCCTTGGCCGCTGAGTATGCGGACTGTCCGGCATTCCCTTTGGCAGAAATTGAACTCACGCTGATTATCACACCCTTTTTCCGGCGTGCCAACATGCGATTTACAACCTCGCCGGTCACATAGAATACGGAGTCCAGGTTGGCGGCAATGGTCTGCTTCCATGTATCTAGCGAGTGGATGCGGTGCTCTTTCGCGAGCATATTTACCAAGGGCTCGCTGTGAATCAAGCCGGCGTTGTTGACGAGCACGTCCGTTTCAAAGCCGTCGGACTCCATTGCAGCCAGCGAATTGCGGATGGAGCATGGCTCTGTGACATCGCATAAATAGCAGCGCACTTGCGGAAGAGCGGCGGCTAGCGCGGCCTGTGCGGACCCGTCTCGCTCGAAAACAGCAACTCGGCAACCTTCAGATGCCAGGCGTTCAACCATGTGGCGGCCAATGCCCCGACCTCCTCCGGTAACCAGGATTTGTGCGTCACAAAGATTCATGAGACGATCCCATGGAGGCGCAGAACTGCTCGAACGTCACGGACACTTCGGAGGTCTGCAATTTCGTCGCCGGTGAGTTCGATTTTGAAAACCTCTTCGATTCTGGTGATCAACGTCATATGAGCCATGGAATCCCATGCAGCGATCTGGCCCAATTCCAATGAATCCTGAACCGTGTTTGCAGGAATCGAGAATACTTCCGCGAAGATTTGTTCTACAGTCATGATGTTTTAGGGCATAAGCCGACGGCAGCAATGCCATCATGGGACAAGTCGGCACATGCCAACAGCCTCTTTCAGAGCGCTGCAGGAATTAAGCATCATCAAATCGAGGATTGAAAACACCGGACCGTCTTGGCCGCTGTAGCGTAGGGATAACGCATCCAGATTCGGATTCAGAAACAGAAGTTCAATACCTGCCGATGCGAACAGCTCCGTGTCGTACAGCTCTCGTCCGCCCGGTGGGTTAACGTAACTGGTGGCACCTTCGCGAATGCAGACGTCGAGAATTCGATGTTGGCCTTTCCGATCCTTTTTTGGGTAAATTGCAGAAGTCTCTTCTATACAGACGTCGGTTCCAATGTAAGCCGCCACTTGTGTGAGCGTGCGAAATAAAAAGGTTGAAAGGCGTCCTTCCGCGTCTGCGAGCACTTGGGAAAACAGGTTTAGGATTGTCTCGGCGAACGGCGCGGCGATGTAGCTTGCCTCGACCGTGCGAAGCATTTTGGCTTTCCAGCCATCATCATCAACGATGTCGATTTCGTTGATAAGTCTATTCTGGCTGGCCTTCACTAAAGGAACCGTCAACCAATGCGGCTGCTCATTTACAGGGATGCGATTGCGATTAATCCAGCCGCGATTGATAAAACTGACGTCATCTAGGATTATAAACTTGTTCACAGCCGCCATCAACTGAAAATACCCGATGTAAGGCAGAAAATAGGGTTGCATGATTGCCAGACGCATAAAGAATCACGTTCGCGACTAACGATTTGGTAATTCTGTAGAGGCCAAAGAATTGATCTCGGAAACCTGACCGGTTGGTTCCGTCCGCCATACCAAGGGAATCTGCACAGCACTCGGTTCCCTTCCCATCCAGCCATTTTTTCGTTCTCGCAAGTCCTCTACCGAAAAGGAAGTCATAGCTTCTTCCAACCATGTGCATCGACTATAGTCTTCCACAAAGAGGAGTTTAAGACGATAGCTGCCGCTGTTCAGCAGGTTTCCCGGTATCGTGCAGCGGCTGCGATAAATGCCTGGCTTGGGCGGGCACGTTCCAGTCCCCGTGGTCAAGACAACCACTTCTTGTTCATTCACCAGATGGAAGGTGAGATGGAAGACCCTTTCCTGCACGATGCGCCGGTATTCCACCTCGATGGATATCGGCGTTTCCATCGTGATCAACCCATTCGCAACTGGTACGGCAGGTGCAACGCGAACATTGGTCACTTTGGCGGTCTCATTACCGGGTGCTGAACTCAAATCGGTCCATGATTTAGTTGATGAGGCATCGTCTTCACGCAAACCTTTCGCCAGATATTGCGGCACCACGTCGCCAACCAGACCATCAGCCGCCATTTGCCCGTCGCTTAAAAATAATGCGCGATTGCACAAGCTTTGCACTGCCACAATATTGTGGCTGACGAATAATACGGTACGTCCGTGTTTGGCCGCCTGCCCCATTTTGCCAAGGCATTTCCGCTGGAATGCCGCATCTCCAACGGCAAGAACTTCGTCCAGAATGAGGATTTCTGACTCCAAATGAGCCGCTACGGCAAATGCCAGGCGCACGTACATCCCGCTGGAATAGCGTTTGACGGGTGTGTCAATGAACTCTTCCACGCCGGAGAAATCCACAATTTCATCAAATTTATTCTGAATTTCAAGTTTGGACATTCCCAAGATTGCGCCGTTCAAAAACACGTTCTCCCGGCCGCTGAGGTCGGGGTGAAATCCCGTGCCAACCTCGAGCAGGCTGCCAACCCGGCCTTTGATGCGAATGCTTCCGTGAGTCGGAGCCGTGATCCGGCTGAGGATTTTGAGGAGAGTGGATTTGCCCGCCCCATTGCGCCCAATGATTCCGAGCACCTCACCCTTTTTCAGCTCGAAGCTCACGTATCGCAAGGCCCAGAAATGGTTTCCTTCCTGCTGCCCAACCTGCGGGTTTCCCGCCTTCAGCGACGGGTCAGGCTTGCCCGTCAATCGTGCCCATATCCGCTTGGCGTCCTCGCTCAGAGTGCGGGATCCAATCACTCCCAAGCGGTAAACCTTGCTGAGACTTTCGACGGAAATGACGGTGTCGCTCATGGGTGTGGGGGCAAGGAGAGTGGAGAGTGCAGAGTGGAGAAGGGGTTCACTTGCGGGATTCCGTGGAGCGGATGAGGCCGCCCACGAGTTGACCGGTTCCCATCGCTATTTTACGGACTTCGACGGCTTCAGCCGACATCTTCGGATAGTTGTCCTCAATCACATAGGTCAAAGAGCGGACTTCCGCAGTTGAAGCGTGGGCCACATTGTAAAACTGGAGCTTTTCCTGAACATGGCGGCGCTCAAAGCCTTCGGCCAAGTTGGACATCGCCGAAACCGCGGCACGCTGAATCTGGCTACACAAGCCAAAGTCTCTTGCGATCCCGTCGGCGCGTGTGACCGAGTAAATTTCTTTTGTCATCTGCCGGGCCTGTTGCCAGCTCTCCAAGTCTTCAAATGTCATATTCTCTCTCCTCTCTCCAATCTTCTCACTTCGCGCCTGCGGCGCTCAGACAGTGTCCATAAACGTCCGCTCAGCTCGCATGTAAACTGCCACCCCCAGAACTAGCAGGATGAGCAGAACGAGGAGACTGATGCTTAACAGCAGCGGTTCGGGCGTGCCTTTACCCAGACACGCGTAGCGAAATGTCTCGATGATGGAAGCCAGGGGATTGGAATCAGTCACCCAGCGGTAGCGCGCGTTCACAAAAGAGGCCGGGTAAATAACCGGCGTGGCGTACATCAGAAGCTGCGTGGAGAAACCAACGAGTTGTCCCAGATCGCGGTAGCGGATGGTCAAGGCAGAGCAGAGCAAGCCCAAACCCAAACCGTAACCCGCAAGCATCGCCACGAGTAACGGGAAGCTAAGCAGCCAGTAAACATCCGGATGGATTCTCGCTCCGTGCAGAGCAAAGACAGCGGCCATCACCGCGAAAATGCCGCATTGGATGCCAAAGGAGATAAGAGACGACAGGACAACCGAGAATGGAACTACCAGCCGATGGAAATAGACTTTCCCAAATAATCCGGTGTTTCCTGCCAGAGAATTGTTCGTCTTGTAAAAGCAGGCGGTAAAATAATTCCACGCGATCGTGCCGGCCATGTAGAACAGAATCGGGGGCAGGCCGTCGGTGGGCAGTTTGACCATTCTCCCGAATATTAAGCTGTAGGTCAACGCCGTGAGAATAGGATTAATGATGTGCCAGAGCGGGCCGAGAATGGTCTGCTTGTGTACCGTAACAAAGTCGCGCCAAACGAACAGCCAGAGCAGATCGCGATGCTGCCACAACTCTTTCAACCGCCAGTCAAACCAGCCGGCTGCGGGGCGAATGATAAGATCCCAATCCTGCGGTTCGGCGCCAACATCCTGCCCGCTGGCAGGGACCGCTGCTGGCGCATTGGATGGCGCGTCTGCCGTGGATGCTTTCGGATTTGCAATGATTGTTTCAGGGGATGACATGCTAATTTCTGATCAGTTCGGTTTTAGTCGTGTCTTCGTCGTTGGTCAGAATACGGTCTTTGTACCCCAGTTTGCCGGGACCGGAGAGTATCAGCCGCGCGCCATCTTGACGCATTTGAATCAGTCCACGTTCGCCGTGGAAGGTGACTTTGTCTTGGTTGAAATTAAATGGTGCGAGACTTAAGAACGCATAGTCAGTGCCATAACCGCTCTCGATCTTTACGGCCTGCCCATCAGCCAGCCTCGTAAATGTTGGAGTCGGCTGCGCGTGGGGAACTGGATAAAGGATCGCCGCGACCCTCGCATTTCGATTTACGTGGAGATGGAGTGACTGTTGTGTGGTGACCCGGCTTGTGAAGCCGGATGCGCCGTTCGTTCGAGAGATCTGTTCAGTGGAAAGGCTGCCACCGGAGGTTTCCATAAAATAGACCACCAAATCCACGCCAAATCTTCCCACCACACGGATTGGCGCCGAGGCATCCGTGCCGGGAACTGTATCGGTCGCAATCCATACGCGCCAATCCGCCCCGGAATTGCGGTCATGGCGGAGCAATGCGGTCAAACTGTCGAGCAGATCGCTTTTAAGGGTGTCCCGAATAATAAAATAATTCGGCCCAACCGGATCTTTGTCCTTCGCGAAGAGGATTTGGCGGTGCCAGCCGGAGCGCTCGCCGTGAAGATAATCCAACTGTTCGCCAGGAACGAAATCGCTGATCCTGCCCTCAAATCCCAGCTCTTCATTGGAAGCATAGTCCACGCGGTTGTGATCGGCGGCAGGTGCACGGCCATAATAGCCGAAATCCTCACACAACGGCTGGCCCTCGCCCCAGAGGATAAAAGAACCCTCATCATAATCGTAATGTTGATGTAGGCGGCCCTGGATGTAGTAAAGGTAGGTTTCAGAATCGCCAGGGGAGTGGGCCCGGAACACGGCACCGCAATCGGGGTAAGATTCGCTACCCCAATGAGACGCGCTGGCGGCACCGGATTGGCCGGTAAGGATACCGGTGTTCCTTGGGGGCGTCGCTGGAATTGAGGAATCGAACATTACTTGCGCATAGCCCATCGCGCCGGGGAAAAGGCCGCCAATGCCAGGTTTGTCAAAAGAGCCCTGTTCTTTCCAGACCCACTGCATCAGTTGCGCAAACGCGGGGTCTTTGTCTTTCCAAATCCGCGCAAACCAACCGGGCAAACATGTGCGTTCGCCGGTGTAGGTGTTGCCAATTTCCGGCATGTGCCGTTGCCCGCTTAGTCTCGCATCGCGCGGCGTGGAAATGCAGGCCAACCAGCGGACCGCTTCCTTCAGCTTCGGGTGTACCGTCCAATCGGTGTCCGTGAATCCAGTGCGGCGCAGGGCCAGAGCCAGAGGCACGATTGCATCCACCGAGACTCCCATATAATGCGGCGCTTCCAGCCAGCCCCCACGCGCACCAGTCCAGTTCTCGATTTCATTGACCATTTCGTGAATGGCGAGGCCGGCCCATTCTTTGGCTTTGGGATGATCGGGAATCAGGCAAGCGACGATGCCCAGCATGCAGCGAGCAGCGGTGGTCATATTGGGATTCGCGTGAAAGCCTCGTTCTGGAGAATGGAACGATGGCGAAGCAAAGGTGTAGCCGAGAAAAGCCAGTTGCGCCCGAACACGAGTGCGTTTGTCCGCTGATAAAACGCCGGGCTGAAGAATGGCGTCGAGGGCATTGAGCGCCGGTATCACTTGATTGTACTGTTGGTGAGGTTCGCTTCCTGATGTCGGACGAACGGCCTGCCGGGTGTATGCATCCACCGCGGACTGAAGCTGTTCCAGGGCGAATTGTGCGACGCGTTGTTGCAGGACGGGATCTCCTGTGGCCAACAAATAAGTGACTGGTTCGTCCAGAGTGTAGATGCCGATAGGCGTCTGGCGCAATTGAGCGAGGCGATTCGTGTCCACGCGAAAACGCGCTTTGAACGCGTGGAGTTCCTCGGGCGTGACATAAAGGCGCGGATGTTCGAGGCCTGCATCGGGCCATTCCAAAATGTAATCCTTGATCTTATCAAGAGGCACGTCACTGTATTTGATGAGGTATTGCTGAGGAAGCGGCGCTTTGCCTTTGACCGATTTCAAGGCTGCGTCTCTCGGCAACGCGATAAACATCCACTTGCGTTCAGGTCCACGCAGTTGAAACTGAAGTTCGAGATTCTTCTTCAACACTTCCACGGTCGTAATCCAATGGGTTTGGCCCGGCTCTCTCCAACAAGCGGGTTCGCGCATACCGACAGTCAGCGAGTCTGAGCCATCGGAGCGATAGACTGTTAGCCAATTACCTTGCATCGTTTTCCACCATTCCAGCCAAGGTTCGAGGACAAACACAGGAATTTTGCCGGTGTTTTGCAAGGGCAGGTCGGCAGCCGCCTCCTCGTTGCGCCAAACAATGTGGTCCGGACCCAGACCGGCCCCCAAAGCAAACTGATACGACGACTGGAAGAAACCATTGAACTTTTCGTCCACGAGCACAACCGGTTCGCCGGCAATGAGGCGTATCCGCAATTTCCAAAAGCCGTTGTCCGGAAGCACATAGTCTGACTCAACATCAGCATAGATCGCGCCTTCTTCTAAAACCCTCAATTCATGTTTCACTGGTGGATTGGGAAGGTTGAGTGTTCCGCTACCGACCCATTTCCCGGAGGTCAACCGGACGCCACCAATCGGGCCCTCTTGCAAAGCTTTCTGCCCCCGGTTTAGACGAATGGCGATTTGATCGTTGGCAACTTCAAAAGCCTCTGCCAACCCATTTGCTTTAAAGCCGACATGAAATTGTGGATTCCCTTTGACCAGGGTGTATTCAAGATTGCTGAAACTTGGCACGGAAGCCAGAAACGCAATTTCGCCGGAGTTTTCGTGCGACCATTGATAAGAAACTGGCTGTTGCTGGGGATCCAACAAAACCAAGTCTTTGCGATTGGCCAGTTTCGAGTCCAATTTGAAAAAAACCAGTTCGTTCTGCCAATCACGCTTCAGATAATCGTGGAAAGAAAACCTGGCCAATACTTCTTGCTGTTCTGCCGCATTTGAGACTCCCTGCGCGAATAGTACTGGGAGCAGAACTAAAAAAAGCGAATATCGCATGCGCGCTTTAGACCCCGACCCATTCCAGGTTTCGCAACAGACTCCCAGCATTACGATGACGTCGGCTTTGGTACCCATCATATTGCAGAATCCAAAGAGGGTATTGACGGCCAGAGGTCGAGAATCAATACTTGACCCAATAGTAGGCGAATTTGAGAACCTCGTTTTGAAAAGCAACCACACCGTGTTCACTGCGCCACCAATTGCTGGCGGTATATTCACCCACGGGCACGGCATCGACGGTCACTTGAATGCCAGTACTTTTCAGTTCCTTGCGATACAGCCAGCGCACGCGGCGGGTGTGAAAAATGTCCGTCGGTATGATCACGCTTTTGACGGCATTCGTTTTCGCCCAATCCCGGAACGCCATGGACTCTTCGTAACTGCTTGTGACTTCCTTCCCCAATATAACGAGCGCGGGAGCTGGTACGCCCTGTTTACTTAAAATCTGGCGTGTCAATTCCGCGTCGGATGGGATCAGACCCATCACGGACGTCGGCGCTGGTTTGGGATTCATGACAAGAATTCTTTGGGCCAAGCCCTGCTGGTAAAGTTTGGCTGCCTCGAAAGGCCGGGTTTCGCGACCTCCCCCCAGCACCACGATGACGTCGGCTTTGGTAAGCGGTTCATTGACAACCCAAACGTTGGCGAGTCCGGTGAGCAGTGGAGCCCGGAAAACGTAAAGAGCCAAGAGCGCCACTCCGCCGAAAGCAACAAACCAGAGAAGGAGGCGGCACCATTTGCGCCGGTTCGGGCCTGGCGCAGAGGTCGTAATTCCCGGAGGTTTAGAGTCTGTTTGGAGATGGAAATGGGCAGGAAGCAAATAGTGTTTTAGTTGAGGGGTAGATGCGGTTCGTTTCCACTCATTGTGCAAATGCCGACAATGGCGCTTCCGCGGTGGAATTGGTCTTGTCCGAAGGGCCAATCAATTCGTCCACGATGCGATGAACACGACTTCGAAAGCTGGCCAAGGAAAAGTAATCCAGTCCGGGTGGTACACCTTTAGACTGACATAATGCGCTGAGGATCGCTTTACGGATTTGTTCCGGGTTGCGAGGATCGACCAGCAAACCTAGCTCGCCGTTGCGCAAGGCTTCGCGGCTTCCGTCGATACTGCTGCCAACAACCGGAATGCCACACGCCATGGCCTCCAGATAGACGATTCCAAAACCTTCTCCGGAACTGGGCATGACGTATGCGTCTGCCAGCCGGTAGTGATCGGCCTTTTCGGCTTCGGCAACCTGGCCCGCAAAGACAACATGCTCAGTGAGGCCAAGCGAACGCGCTTTTTGTTCCAGACGGCCCCGATCGAGCCCATCGCCTGCAATCAGGTACGTCAGATTGGGAATGGATTCCAAGAGCTTGGGCATCGTCTCCAGCACTTCATCAAACCCCTTGTAACGTTCCGCTCCCGCCAAGCGGCCAAGCGTCATTATAACCTTCTTCCCATTCAATTTGTATCGGGAGAGTAGTGAGGGATCCTTGGGGCCGGGACCGAAAAGCGATAGATTAACGCTGTTTGGTAAAATGGAAACCTTATCCCGTGAAACGGCCGACCACGATAGAAAACGTTCCGTTGTAAGTTGGCTCACGGATATGACCCGGTCCACTTTTGTAGCGAGACGGTTCGCCAGCAGGCCCGATGTGGGTTTCCAAGCGTCAATACCATGAATCACCAACGCCAGAGGACCTGATAGAATCTGCCTTGCCGCATACGCCGCCAGCAGGAGGTTGATATGGGCGCATATCGTGAACACCGGCGCGGAATGGGTGTGCTTTCTCATCTCCCGGGCTGCTTTGAGCGCGTGCATCACAAACCTGCATTTTCCGCCGGCAGCTTGTGTCACATAATTCAATCCAGCAGGCATGGGTTCGGAGTCATATGGCATTAGGCGCGGCACCGCGACAACTTCCTCAACGCGATCGTGCGCTGTCAGGACCGTCAGGAAATCCCGATTGAACTTCGCGATCCCACCACATCCGCCGAAGGCATCGGATAGAAGAACCAGGATCCTGGCTGATCCAGATTTGGCAGATGAACTTCGTTTCAAGCGAGACTTGCGAAAAGGGTGTTCACACTATCGACGGTATGACAGAAGTTAGAGGCAGCTTTTTTCCTGGGCAGTTGCCTTGCGCTCAACATCGGCATAAATAACACATTGAGCATCGGTCAAATTCGAACAAGCTGCCGCCCTTAGCTATTTGTCCGAACTTTGGACAAAACCAATCGCGCTCTTAAATGACTTTTTCACAAGTTTGTTGTGACGGGAGAGCATCTGCCGTGCCCGATCCCCACCCAAAATGACTTCCGTTGATATCCCGCGCGTCCTTGCCATTTCCAAATCCTTCCGGCCTGCTTCGCCTTCGTGATGCGGCCGTTGATGCAAGCCGTTTCTATCCCATCATTTTAACAACCAAGGGTAAAAATCGGCGGCCTTTGCGCTCCCAACTCTGCAGCATGCTAATTCGGGCGTTGACCCGCAAATGCTCCTTCGCTGGCAGTTGCCTGGCAGTTGCGGTAATTCGCATCAGACGTTCTTGACCTCTGTCTAATTGCGGAAGGATGTGATCTCGCAGGAAACGGGCGAGCAGATTACGCAATTCCGCAACGGCTTGATAATGGGTGCGCCGGTCTCCGTTCACGTAAACCATCTTCACGGCACCGACACTGTTGAGGAATTTCAGACCTTGGCTGGCGGAGCCTTTGCTGATCTGGATTCGCTCGATCAAATCGGCCATCGCCATGGGTTGGGCGCTGATGAAGAGCAGGCCGTAAATTTCACCAAAGGATTTGGGCTGCCCGATCGCCCGCGAGAGCTGCACAAAAAGGTCAATTACCTGTGTTTCCAAGGGGCTCAGGTGCGCGGTTTTCCTTTGCGGCGCTCGGTTTCCAGGTTCTTTTTTTTGGGCAATTGCCAATTGCATTTCCGCATTATGCCAAAAAATTTAGATTGTTCAAGCAAAAATGAACAAATTCTTTTATATGCGAACACGAAGAAAGATTTGGCGTCGCTCACGCCCAAGTTGCCGGCGTGGATGCATCCGCTCGCACAGGAAATCGCCTAGAACTAAAACATGGACGCCGTCCTCCAACTTTCGCAAAGGCAGCGGATCGAACTCTTTGAGCAGGCCGCACAGTAAACCGGCATGGAGGCTGTGATTCTGGAAAAGGACTTCTAGGTTTGTTGGACGTTGAAGGAACTATTCCGGCTGCCGGTGATCTCCGACCTCTGCCCTCCAATTTCAGTTTTCAATTTCAGTTTTCACTTGAATTGGATTGAGGTATCATCACCGGAAACGCTTGGAGGAGACGACTCGGATGATGAACTCTGTTTGGTAGGCATGTGAAGCAATAGATAAATCAGGCAAACGGCAATCAATGTCCCAAATACAATCCGAGAGAACAAACGAAATGGACGTCTTCGTTTGCAACGGACTCGAACTCGTTCGATCGCATGATCGGCCACAACTAAACTTGTAAAACCCCGCTGCCGGTTATGTCAATTGGAAAGGCGCGGTTCGTGGGCCGTAATTTCGGTCGGCCACGATCATCGCTCCCGGCTCCATCATCTGGGCGAAGACTATGGGTTCGCACACATTGCCCGGGGTGATCCGGCCAGCCTTCCGGGATCTGATCGAAAACATTAAAATGCAGCCGAATGGCTGTCCCCGGCCCGCCTGCAGGACCCCACGCCATGCGCGGCACCGCTCGCAACCTTCCGAACCGTTTACCTATTTGTCGACGACTCGATTTGTAGCAACTTGGTTTCCAGTTCTCCAACTTTACGATTGAAGCTCATCAACTGCTCAATGTAATCCTTCCGTTCCAGTTCGAAATGTTCTCGATCTTTTTGCAGTTGGGCGACAAACATGTCTTTCACTCGGTTGGTGATCTCCAAATCGCGGATTTGCTTTTGTAATTCCTCCACTTCCTCGGAATCGTCTTCGGAAGGCTGAGTCGTCGTTCGTTCCCGCCGTTCTGAATCCTTCGGAACGCTCGCGCCAGGTTCGGAAGGCTCGCCATCTTTAACGGCTTTTGCTTTCTCCTCTTGGATGGCCAGTTGGATACTTTGCGGCGTGATGAAATAGCGACGTTCGTTCGGATCAAAATATGCGTTCAAACGAGCGATTCCCAATTTGTTTGGCTGGCACCAGTTCGTGATGCTCCGCTCTGTCCGAGCAACGCCCGCTGTTTCGAACATACGAGCAGCATCCCGCAGCGTCACCGTGTGATTTTCCTTGCGTTCCGAAGCGTGCGGAACGCTGCGGAAACTTTCGGAATCATGCGGAACCCTTCCGAAGCTTTCCGCATCGTTCGGAACGTTTCCGAACGTTGCGGAATCTTTCCGCACGCTTCCGAGGTCTGTGGAATCTGGCGGCACCGTGCCTGACTGGTTTTGGTTGTTTTGATCCATGAAGATTTTTTGATGAGGGAAGGGAAGTCCGGTTTATCCACATTTGGAGCGCGTCCGCACTTGCGGTATAATAATACCACACATGAAAACGATAGGGGAAATCATCAAGGAGAAGAACCTACGACTGGACACGGACAATCCCGTGTTGCGCGGCGGCTTCACCCAGGTTCCCAATTTCATTCTTGAAGATTCTAAATTGTCTGCGGGCGCCAAAGTCGCCTATGCCCTTTTCCTGAGCTACGCTTGGCATAATGACTCCTGTTTCCCAGGTCAGGATCGTCTAGCCGCACGCATGGGCATAAGCCGATCCGGTGTCACTGCATTCGTCGGCGAACTCGAAAAATCGGGGCTCATCAGCATCCAGCGCAGAGGTTTGGGCAAGACCAACATTTACACCATTCATTTCCAAGTCACCCCGCGACACCAATAGGTCGCCCCGGCTGACGTCCAGAGGTCAGCCGGCTGACATCAAGAAGTCGGCCTGTTGACGACCAGAGGTCAGCCTTCTCTCTATATAAGAATATACAGATTAGGAATAAGGGAAATCTTCTTTGAAGGATGGGGATAACTCAATGCGGTGTTTGGCGGCAAAGCCGAAGGCGCGCATTTGCCTGAAAAGGCCGAAACGTGGTAAAATGGACGACATGGAGGTTCAACCCATCACAATCCAAGCGATCTTACAATGGCTTCAAAACCAAGCGGCCCAAAAGCGAACCGAGGTGATCATCCAGACTCGCATTGCCCTCAATTCGCACGAGGCCCCGCTTTTGGATGCTCGCCAGGAACGACCAATGGAAACAATCCGATTTTGAAGATCGGTCGGGTTCGCGCCACACATTTCCAATTATGTCAAGACCGCCGCTTTAATAGTCGAGTTTCGGTCAGAAATTGTGCGCGGTCCGAATCGAAATCCCGTTGTAAAATCAATGGCGGCACAGCAGGGCAAGCAATTTTTGCACCGAGGGATGAAACCCAAAAAATGGCTCAACAGGCCATTTTTTCGATGCAACGTCGCGCAAGTTTTATTGTGCGACGCGGCCAAATGGCCGTGTTGAGCCACCCTTTTCGGCCAATTGTTGTGTTGAATTGATGACCGGCAAAAGGTGGGCAGTAATGATACCAACCGACCTTTTGCCGGCGTTTGCTGCTTAATCGTCCGATTGCGACTGCCAGTCATCCGGGCGTTCGTCTTCGCCACGGCTCTGCCAATAAGCGTCATTATTGGGGTTCAGTTGATCGGCCCGATTATCTTGATCATCTCTATCGTCCTGCGTCATAATTCTCACCACCTTCCATCAGGTTGCGTTATTTTTACTTTCACCGAGAATTGGTTTTTTCGGAACATCACCCGATGCTCCAAACCTCATTACGGCTTAATCAGCCGAATCTTGCGTAGTCTTCAAATCCCGTCAGAGATTTGCCCTTTTTTTTGGATTTTTCGTCAGAAATGACTTTCATCAAATAGGTTGTAGGTGCCAAAACGACTCAAAAGTCTTTTATTCACTCACCGTAACGAGGGCACACATACATGGTATGTAGGGGCTAACGCCCTCACGTTTTCACAAATACGGCTTAACCGCCGCACCACTGGATCCCCCAACGACGGTTTCGTTAGCACGACGGTTCGCGCCGGAAGCGCGGAGGTCACGACGGGTGTCACCACCGGCACGACTTCGCGGTTACGCCACAACGGACACGACCGTCTGGAAAAAGCGCCGCCGCGACAGCGGCATTGAGCCGTCAGGCGCGTCCAACTTTCCCCGCAACATGGTATCATAAAGTCTCAGCCCGAAGCGCGCGAGACCGATCACGGATTTCTCGCTGCATTCTTTCGCGCACGATTGGCGGAACGCTTCGGGTTTCAATACCAGTCGCTATTACCTCGCCGGCTCGTGCCCAAAAACGTTTGCCGGCGTATGTGCGCGACAATGCTCGCCCGCATACCACAACAAAATTTCAAACGACACGGGGAATTTCGGCGTGGCAGGAGTGGCGGCTGGTCTTGGAACCATGAATCCTGAAACACAAATCATCATCGGCGAGCGGCAAGGTTGGAACTCGAACCAAACCTTCGGCATTTCGCCCGTCGATCATTGCAATCATATCTATATCATTGGCAAAACCGGTTCAGGCAAAACAACACTGCTCCGTAACTTGCTTGTTCAGCATATCGCCCGAGGTCATGGAGTCGGACTCATTGATCCGCATGGCGATCTTGCCGAAGAACTCTTGAATCACATTCCACCGTGGCGGGCCGATCACTTGGTTTATTTCAACCCCGGCGATCTCGAATTTCCAATCGGCCTCAACTTGCTGGCCAATGTCGCGCCAGACGACCGCCACTTGGTCGCCTCTGGCATTGTCGGCGCATTCAAAAGCATCTGGCGCGATTCATGGGGTCCGCGTTTGGAATATATTCTCTACAATGCCGTGGCCGCGCTCCTTGACTGCCCCAACACAACGCTGTTAGGCGTCAACCGAATGCTGACCGATGAAACGTATCGCGCCTGGGTCATTCGGCAAATCAAAGACCCATTCATTCGTGCGTTTTGGGCGGAGGAATATGCGAGCTACGACCCGCGTTTCCGGCATGAAGCCATCGCACCAATCCAAAACAAGCTCGGCCAGTTTCTCCTCAATCCCGTGGTTCGCAATATTCTCGGCCAGGTTAAAACGAAAGTGAGCATCCCGTTCATCATGGACGAGGGGCGTCTGTTTATCGCAAATCTCTCAAAAGGCCAACTTGGCCATGACAAAGCAAACCTGCTCGGTTCCCTTTTGGCAACCCAGTTCCAACTAGGCGCAATGGCCCGAGCGAAGCGTCCTGAAACCGAGCGCCGCCCCTTTTATCTCTACATCGACGAGTTCCAAAACTTTTCAACCGACGCATTTGCGTCCATTTTGGCCGAGGCTCGCAAGTATCGTCTCTGCATCACCATCTCTCATCAATACATTGACCAGCTTTCGCTCCCCGTCCGCCAGGCGGTGTTTGGGAATGTGGGAACCCTGGTTGCTTTCCGTGTTGGTTACACCGACGCAGAGGTATTGGAGAAGGAGTTCGGAAACGCCTTTCCCCCTAGCGCCATTGCCGACCTTGACCGTTATGAGGGGATTGTCAAATTGCTGGAAGATGGAGCCAATAGAGAACCGTTCCGGGCAAGGATGCTCCCACCCTCGGGAAATCCAGTGGGCCGGAAACAAAAACTCATCGCTCGGTCACGCGAACGATTTGCCGCAGCAAGAGTGCATGTGCAAAATAAGCTGGAACGATGGATCACTGATCAACCGTAATATGGGCCGAGACAAACTGGTGTTTGTTGCGACGTTTGCTTGCACCGACTACTCGCTAGCGCGACGCATTCTGCCAAGTATTTCCTTGTTTTCGAAATTCACATCGGTTTAAATCCAAACGTTCCAGAAGAAACCGATGTAACGGCCCAGAAAGCAACAATCATAAAGCTTTTATGAAAACCAAATTCCAATGTTTGTTCATTGCGCTGGCGTGGTTGGCTGGCGCTCATGCAGCTCTGGCGCAACCGACTTTGGGTATTGCACCGGCGGGAAATCAGGCCGTTCTGTTTTGGCCTGTGTCGGGTGCGAATTATATTTTGCAAACAACGACCAACCTGGCGTCGCCCAACTGGGTGATGGCAAGTAACGCCACACCAGTGACCGCCTTCACCGTCACCAACACCTCGCCTGCAAGCTTCTTCCGTTTGTATCTAAACGGCAGCGCGTCCGACGGCATGGCGCTCATTCCTGCGGGTGCGTTTATCATGGGGGACACTCTTGATGGCGAGAGCGATGCTGTTCCAGTTATCGTAACGGTGTCGTCGTTTTACATGGACGTGAACCTGGTGAACTACAGTCAATGGCAGACGGTCTATAATTGGGCCACGAATGCCGGATATGGTGGCTTTGACAATGCCAGTTCGGGCAAGTCGGCGAATAATCCGGTGCAGACGGTGGATTGGTATGACGTGGTGAAGTGGAGCAATGCGCGGTCGCAGCAGGCGGGTTTGACTCCGGTATATTACACGGATTCTTTTTTTACGCAGGTTTATACGAATGGGGATACGGATCTGGTCTTCGCGAATTGGGGTGCGAGTGGATATCGGTTGCCGACGGAAGCGGAGTGGGAGAAGGCGGCGCGAGGCGGGTTGAGTGGGCTAAGGTTTCCGTGGGGCGACACGATTTCCGAAAGCCAGGCCAACTACAACTCTGACGGCGTCTATTTCTACGATTTGGGACCGAAAGGCTTCAACGCAACAGGGATGAACGGAGGTTCCCCTTACACGAGTCCGGTGGGATCATTTGCGGCGAACGGATATGGCCTTTACGACATGGCTGGGAATGTATGGGAGTGGTGTTGGGACTGGTATGCGCCGCCGCCGTATCCGACGGGTAGCCCGTATTTGGGAGGTAGCGATCCACGCGGACCGTCTTCAAGCCCGTCGGGCTGGCGTGTTTTGCGCGGCGGCGTTTGGAGCTTCGACCCCATCTACCTGCGCTGCGCCTCTCGCGTCCCCGCCGGCCCGGATCTCAATAATGACGGCGGCGTTGGGTTCCGTTGTGTGAGGGGGCTTTAGTTTTTGTTTTTTACCCGTTAACCCTTATGAACTGATGAGACCAGATGTGCTCCGTCAGACGCATACGTTTAATCGTTTGTGGCAACTTACTTCGAATGGTTCAACCGGGTCGATCGCCCACTTCCAATGCCGACAAGATTCGACGAATTCCACAAAATCGTCGTTCTGGAAAAGTTTCGTTTTCTCCCAGACAGCTTGTGGAATTGGCAGCGAGAAGAATGAGCAGATGTCGCTGCGTAGTCCCTCTTGTTTGATGACCATTTCGTCCCTCAATGCGTAGTATACGCTGCTCAGATGGAGAATGACATGGTTCAGGAACTCCGCCTCTGCTGGAGTAATGGGTTGTTCTGTGACATCGGCGAAGGCATCAAGAACACGGGACAATTCGGGACGCTCGGAAAACTCCTTCCAGATTTCCCGGTGATTTGCAGTAGTGTTCGGCAGGGTTGATGCTGAGTGGCAGTGGGACAGGGCGTCCATGGAGGGGGTTGGTCTTTAGGCCATCGTCTGTCAACTGTAACATGATTGTCACCCAATTGTCACT
>Ga0182024_10010099_pt1 | contig 19340 bp, 26 predicted proteins | sample P32metaG_FD_120480 | JGI IMG/M metagenome (GOLD analysis project Ga0182024, IMG submission 120480) | Permafrost microbial communities from Stordalen Mire, Sweden - P3-2 metaG (Illumina Assembly) | ecosystem: Environmental > Terrestrial > Soil > Wetlands > Permafrost | place: Sweden: Stordalen... | reverse complement strand
GCTTAGAGGATATTCCGCGAAGCAATAATCGCACTCAGCTGAAGAGACGCAGTAGTCCAACAGCCGAGCGTGGCAATTTCACCGTACAGGATTCGGGTGTCCCAATCCGTCCGGTGAAAGTTGATGAGAATGAAGTAGATGTCCCTGCTGCTGGTCAATCGGCGTCTTCCCCGGTGCCCTCGAACCCGGCGAAGGATTCGCTTCGGCCCGCTGTATCATTCAAACCAAGAAGTTTAAACGTCTTAGTCGCGGAGGATGATCCTGTCAACAGGGCAATTCTTAAGAAAAGGTTGGAGATGGATGGCCACCAAGTAATCTTGACTCAGAATGGATCTGAGGTTGTCGAAAAGTTTGCAAAATTGTCCCAAAATTGTGACATTATTCTCATGGATCTGCAGGTATCTATCTGCCTTGTATACATCTCATTCACACTAGATGCCGGTTTTGGATGGCGTGTCCGCCACAAAGCGCATCCGTGAGGAAGAGCGCCGACAATGGCCGACTTTATCAACGCTCCCCAGAACCCATATCCGAAATCACAATCGTGTTCCTATTTTCGCCGTCTCTGCTTCTCTTCCAGAATCTAGGGCTGAAGAAATCATTGGCGCACAGTTTGATGGTTGGATCCTCAAGCCAATCAACTTCCGGAGAGTGAACGAGCTTGTTGGAGGCATCTGGGATTATGATCAACGGAGGAGAGAACTGTACATTCCGGATTCAAGGAAGAAGCATTGGGAGCGTGGTGGATGGTTAGTACCGCCGCCAGAGTGAGACCACTCTTACGAGGAGTGGCTGGATTGGTGTTCATGCCCGGCTGATCGCAGATGCGATTACGACACGATAAAGAAGCACACACATGACAAACACTTATCCCTCCCTCCCTCCGAGTTGATGTTATCGTCCCGACAGACACGCACACGCGCATTAGATCCCCGCGGCCCCGATAAACGACACTCACCGCGGTTTTAGTCCCAGAGACGAAGTGGGGGTGAACTGTTTTTTTTGTTTTTTGGAACGAAAAACTCTGCGGCGCTTCTCAGCCAGTGCTCGCTGCCGCCCCCAGCGAACTTTAATCTGCGCGGCGGCTAAAAATAATCTCTTCCACAACTTTAATCTGTGCGGCGCCAATGAGCCTATCATCACACGAACCTTTCCTCCGACGCGTTGGGTGATGGGCTGGTCGGGCTTGTTTTACCGACCGGTAGAATACCGTATTGTACCGATAGGATCAGGTCCAATTCATTTATGACGGTCATAAACCCACCCCTACCGGTGGATGAGTTCTCTCACGAATGACGTGTGTTCTGCGTTGATTACTGAGATACTTCTTGGAACAGATGAGTTCTCTTACGGATGACGTGTGTTCTGCGTTGATTACTGAGATAGTTGATGGAACATTGATGGCTGACAGCGACAACCGTGACGACGACAACTTACAGCCGAGGTTGAAGAAGCGCAAACTTCAGGACACGGAGGAGGATGAGAACGATGATGTGGACACTCCCCCCGCCGCCGCTGTGTCGTATACCACCACCTTCCCCGAAATCGAACATGGTCTGCCAGGGTACATTCATTCCAAGGCATTCGAATTACCCCCGTTTCCGACACCCGTCTTACTTCCGCCGTGGCTCACTGAGTCGGATACGCCATGTACCCCCCTTATCCCTATCCCTCGTTGTCCTCTGTCCTCTGCTATTTGTCTTTGCCTTCTGTCGCGGGTTTAACTCGTAGTACCCCCCCTCCCAGTCCTCTCCTCCCCCCTCATCCTCCACACCCTCCTCCACCCGCACCACCATCCCCTCCCGCGCCCACAGGGGGCCAAACCCAACGACCCCTCCGAAGAATTCAAAGACCTCACCTTCCTTGGCGACGAGAAACTGAACTCTCTGACCAAGCGCCTGGTATGGAGTATGTGGGGCACCGCGAACAGAAAGATGGTCAAGCGCATCGTGGACGAGTTCTACGCGAATGATAATTGGATGTGGCTCGGCATTGTATACCGGCTGGATTTGTTTATGCGCGCACCGAACCCGCAGCAGCAAAACCCCGGACACCCGCAGCAACAACACCCAAACGAGCACCACGCGCCGCCGGACCCGGCGCGCGTACCGATCGTCTACCCCCACACCAGCCTCAAAACGCCCAAACGCCTCTCGCGCAACCGCCTCGCGTACCTGAAATCCTACGCCGACGTCTTCGAAGCGTATTTCGAGGGCGTCATCTCCGAGCGGGAGATGTGGGGTGAATCCCTCGCGGATGTTGAAGGGTTTTTCAGAATATTGATGCTCAGGAAATATAAGGGACTAATACCGTTTATGATCAATTTGGACTTGCAATTGCCGCGTCCGGGGGATGAGCGGGATCACGGGGTTGTGGTGGACGGGGAGGGTTTCCCGGCGGACTCGTCACGGTTCAAAGTGCAGGCTATACTCAGAAGGGACGAGGTTATGGAACGGGTGTTTGGCAAAATCCGCGACGATGGCGGGGATACATATCCCTACGGCAGACTGATCACATATCCCGAGTCCTCCGAGTCAGTCTCCGAAGACAGATATGTGCCGGATCGAACACGCTTTGCACGGGACGAGAACCTTGAACCCGCCATGGCAGCATTACTCTATGCTCGTGGGGCTGGGTTGAAAGGTACCCCCGGAACCCCTACAACCTCGCCCCCTGTAACCCCTGCTTGAACCCCCCGCAACCCGTGTTTGTGTGTGTGTTAACAGCGCAGTCCTCCCAGTAGATGAATCCCACGAAAAAGCCCTTCTCGCGATACACTGTTCCACGCACCCGGAAATGGCGCTCCGACAACAAATGTTCGATATCCTTGTTTCGAAGTGGTGTGGGAAACAAATCCCGTTGTCAACGGGGGTGGTTATGGGGGCGTCGTTCAGACTGCGCGACCTACGGACCGAATTGATCGATTCAACGTCTGTTGTGTCCACGACGGTTGTCATCCCGCGTCTTGTCTCGGCCGGACAAACCGCAGTGATGCAGACGGAGGGACCGGAGAGCGAGACTGGGTTGGCGGTGCATAGGAATAAACTCGTCGCAATGACGTTCTGGTACGAGGTTCGTCCCCCCTCTCCAATTTAAATTTCACTGACACCGCGGGATAGTCCCATCTAACTCGCTCCCTCTCGTCACACGAAGAAACAATCCACGCCCTCCTCTGTGTGGTAATCCACCTCCTCGTCACCGCCACCGATCCAAAACCCAATCCCAACAGCAACACCACCAGCGGGTTAGAAACAACAGCCACCCCCGGCCGCGGGTTAGGCACCCTCCTGCAGACAACGATCCGCCAAATCAACGACCTCCACGCCCAATGGTGGACTTTCCATCAAGGCCAAGTGCGCCGGACTACCGACCGGAATGTACTACAGCTACGGACCACACGGGAGCCAATGTTTGGTGCGGGAATGGTACACCCCCGAACCCCTGACTCCAAACACCCTACCTCCTTACCCCCTTTCCACCCAACCACCCCCTGCCCGCCCGCCTGCGCGCCCCACCTCCAGACGCACGTTAATTTCCTTGTAGGTGTTATATTCGGGGAGAGTAATTTGGACGTGGGGTCCACCGGACCTGTTGCGTGGACCGCTGTGGAATGCGTTGGCGGTGCAGGTTGGTGATGACCACGACCACGAGATATGGGAGAGGAGTCCGGAGAGCATTACTCCGAAGGGGTTTATTTTGTGGTTTTTGAGGGAGAGGTCGGTAAGATGGGGGATGAGGAGATGATTGATGATGCGACACAGATGACACCTATGGGACTGTAGATTCGATGACGAGGACGACGATAGCAGCCGACTATTGGGAGGACTTACGAAGGTCCATTTTATTTATACGATCGATTACCGCGCCATTTGAAATACCGCTCCTTCGTACCCTACGGCTCCAGACTCGCACAACTTCACAAACGGTCGCGCCGTACTCATCAAACGAGCACTTGTCAAACTCTATCATCCGCCGGGCTAGTATCTACAATCCCCACAACTAAATGCCACGACTACCCGCCAGAAACACAGTCCCTTCCACCACCACTCATTCCCGCTCGTCAACTTATACCCGCCACGCCTTTTGCTGATTTGGAGTCAGGATTGCTGATTCTGCAGCTATACATGAGATACATAGCACATAATCGGTTTGCATCTGTACAGATGATATTTGTCTGCTGGCTTCAGGGCTATTTAATCGTCCTAGACATTCATTACGATTTGTTAAGGCATAAGGAGCTACATAGGACGGAATATAAGCTCTCGTTATCTCTAAGCTGGACGGAATTGATGTGCCCCGTTGGAACGTTGGTGAGATGGGCCTTGATATCCCAAAAAGTGTCGGTTTACATAATCCCCAACGATCACCGAAAATCCCAACTGCTTTGCTTTCGATCGACTTTTGCAGATTCCCATCACACCAATGTCGCTCCGATTGCTTGCGCGCAATCTTGCCCGTCCGCGTCTAGTCGCCCGTCCGGTAATTATCGTCAATGCTCCTTGTAACCGTAGTTTGCGTTTCGCTCTGTTACCACTGATGCTACAGCGAGCCACACAGACCGCTCCAAAATCCCTGAATCAGGAGATGAACACTTCACCATCAATTTGTCGCAAGAAGCATTCGAGACGTACAATCTCGAGCCATTGAGCCTGGAAATGGATGTCACAAAGAACGAACTGATAAAGATGTACCAGGACATGGTGGTCATCAGACGCTTGGAGTTGGCAAGTGACGCACTGTACAAAGCGAAAAAGATCAGAGGATTGTATGCTCCTTGGGTTTGAAGATAGGCTAATGTATAGTTGGTAACGTCTTTGGATAACTGTATTGACCTTTAGTCATTTGTCGACCGGACAAGAGGCAGTAGCGGTGGGCATTGAACATGCAATTACCAAAGAGGATAATGTTTGGGAGCCGTTGGGTTGTGCGCTAATGAGTAGGTTATTACTGCGTACCGATGCCACGGTTTTACGTATATGAGAGGAGGTGCTATCAAGGCAATCATTGCAGAGCTTCTTGGTCGTCGCGACGGGGTTGCTTTCGGAAAAGGTACAATCGCTCAAGATGCATGTGGTTAACAACAAGGCGGATCAATGCACATGTTCGTTAAAGGCTTTTTCGGAGGTAACGGCATTGTGGGTGCGCAGGTCCCTGTTGGAGCAGGTATAACCGGATTCTTGCGACAGTAATGACTGCGTAGGTGTCGCATTTGCTATGAAGTATATGAAGAAACCAGCCTGTTGCTTCGCGTTATACGGAGATGGTGCCGCCAATCAAGGACAAGTCTTTGAGGCATTCAACATGGCCGCCTTGTGGAAACTTCCTGTTGTTTTTGGCTGCGAAAACAACAAGTACGGCATGGTATCATCATCTGCGAGACTTTCTGACAATAGGGTACTGCCGCGTCTCGGTCTTCTGCATTGACTGAGTATCATCAACGTGGGCAATATATTCCAGGTATCAAAGTGAACGGAATGGATGTCCTTGCTGTAACCCAAGCAAGTCGATTTGCTCGTGAATGGACAATCTCAGGGAAAGGACCGCTAGTAATGGAGTTCGTAACTTATCGATATGGTGCGAAAACAGCAAGGCTATAGGCTAATTATAGGTGGCCATTCCATGTCTGATCCTGGCACAACATACCGCACGCGTGAAGAAATCCAGAACATGAGGAGCAGCAATGATGCGATTCAGGGAATGAAGAGTAAACTCTTGGAATGGGGCGTAGTAACTGAGGCCGGGCTGAAGGTACCCTTATATTGCAATATGGAGGCTAAAATACAGGAAATCGACAAGGCAGCAAGGAAGAAAGTTGATGACGAGGTCGCTGAAGCTGAAAAGTCTCCCGAACGTAAGTTTCTTTGAATACGCACCCTGACAGTTTAGCCGAAGGAACTCCCAAAAATCTCTTTGAAGACATTTATGTACGAGGAACTGAGCCAAAGATGATGCGAGGACGAATCTTAGAAGAGAATTACTCGTAGCTATCCCTTTCAAAGCCACTGACCGTTTAGTTATTAATCGAGGAGCTGGGTGCGTCTATCGTTTTCTAGAAACGTCCATTTTCCATAGTCCGCTAGCGTCGTTGCAGTAGTATCAATGTCATCCTGTGCTCTCAACTTTTAAAGCTGAGATGAATTTGGTCCATGAGGAGATATTGATAGGCCATTTAAACGGCGTGGATATCTTCATGTGCGCGCATTCTTGTAGTCTCCGAGTCTGAATATGTAAGCTTCTCAGGGGAGCCGAAGACCATTGGGGAGGTCGCGCCATAACGGAACAACACTGAAAAGCCGCAAAAGGATAAGTAGTCTCTTGAGTGTCTTTATTAATTCCATTCAATACATACACACCCAGTGCGAGCGAAATGGGTCATCACACATGCAACAGTTAGTCTTCTTGCCCGACTTCATCACTTTGTCAACTACCCACTTTTTGTTCGAATATATGCGGATTGGGTGCATAGAATGACAATTTATTCTTCTGAGTCTCTTACAAAGTCTTCAAGTGATTCATTTTGTTCGCTTCATTTCACATCTCACCTACCTTTGGTGGTGTCCCCGGCCGGCGCCCCACATTGAAAACAGGACTAGATCACTTCGGCCCGTTGATCTGACCTTCATCTCAACACTTGAAACCCCCGCCGGTGTGTATCTCCTATCTAGAATATGTTGATAACCGAACCGCATTATATTTGTAATCGTTTGGGCACGTTTCTCCTCGGACAGGGCAGGCTCGAGTGCAAGCTGCGCCTTTGAGTCAATCCACGGCCGACAACCGAAATTATAATTGGCGCAAAGGCGCCACTCATTTGTAATTAGGATCCAATCATGTGATGAGACGGCGGAATCGACGGACCATAATGACGTTCGGATGTCTGAATGTGGGGACCTGAACCGCTCTCCGGCATCAATCAACAAGGATTTCTTACAGAAACACGCTACGCGAGTCCTTATACATAGCCCCACAATTCCCATCTGCGTGCGCAAACAATGGTCTCTGCAACTCCGGACATCACAGATATCCGTTCCTCGACTGTCATCGACCTGCGGAAATCAATTGTCTCGGCCCTCCATCAGGATCCACCGAGTTTGCCAACTCTGATCCTCTATGATGAGCGCGGATTGAAGTTGTTTGAGAAGATCACATACTTGGATCAGTATTATCTGACCAATTGTGAAATCTCAATTCTTAAGACGAAAAGTGAAGAAATTGTAAGACGACTCGGTCTCCGAGATGGGGGAATTGTTGTTGAGTTAGGCAGCGGGTGCTCCCATCTGGACGACTTCGCCGAGCTAATTGACAGAAATCTTAGGAAGACAGCCCTCCTCCTCGATGCTCTGGAAAAGCTGAAACTCAATCTGACCTATTATGCCCTCGATCTGGACCGCCAGGAACTCGTGCGCTCTTTGAAGAGTCTAACCTCGAACTATACGCATGTCAAAGTAGAGGGGCTCCACGGCACCTATGACGACGGAATTGCATTTTTAAAAGACGTCGACAAGCCTAAATCAATTCTATGGCTTGGTTCTTCCATTGCCAATATGGATCGAGAGGATAGCGCCAAATTCCTACAACGCTTTCCGATGAACCCTGGGGATACCTGGGTGATCGGAATAGACCGACGCAATGATGCATTCAAGGTTTGGAGAGCCTACAATGATTCTGAAGGTGTCACTCGCGACTTTGAACTCAATGGCTTGCGGAACGCCAATCGTATCTTGGGTAACGAAGAATTTAAAGATGGCGAGTGGGACTATGTGGGCGAATATGATGCCAACGGAGGGAGGCATGAAGCGTGGTTTGTTCCAGTGAAGGATGTTACAGTCTGCGGACTCAAGTTCAGGAAAGGAGACAAGATATTGGTTGAGAGAAGCTATAAATACGGGAAACGGGAAGTCGAAGAATTGTGGGAAAGGGCTGGTGTCGTGGAGGTTGGCCGTTGGTCTGATCCCGGAAAGGCATATGGTAAGACTTCCTTGCCGGTGTTTTTAAAGTAGATGTACATGTGGTCCAGGTGCCGCCCTTTCACTTTTCCCTCACTCCAACCCAAAATCAATTTCCCACACTTTCAGAGTGGAAAGAGTTATGGAAGGCTTGGGATATGGTCACTTTGCAGATGATTCCGGAAGATCTTCTTTTGGAGAAACCAATCCATCTGCGCCATCCTTGTGTATTTTATATTGGTACAGACTAACCTCCAGTACTTCCGCTAACCCAAGGTCACATCCCGACGTTCCTTGATATTCATCTAACACGGATCACCACGGGAAAGCCAACCCCTCCTGCGTATTATACGAACATTTTTGAACGGGGCATCGATCCGGACATGGAGGACCCCACACAATGCCATCCACATAGCGAGGTACCAGATTTCTGGCCCTCCCTCCAAGAGCTTTTGGAATTCCGAGATCGCGTCCGTCAGCGATTGATGGATCTTTACAGTACAAGTCCGCCTGCTCAAAATGTTAAACGCGCACTTTGGTTAACTTATGAGCATGAAGTTATGCATCTTGAAACTCTATTGTATATGCTTATTCAGTCACCCAAAACGAGGCCCCCGCCCTATGTTTCGACTCCTGATTGGCAAGAGCTCGCCACTCGCGGCAAGAAACCGGCCATTGATGAAGGCGACAAATGGCAATTTTTCCCAAGTGCTGAGGTGCTGCTTGGACTTGATGATCTCGAAGATGATTCGACTCAATCTGATGCACCTTTCGGCTGGGACAATGAAAATCCCCGTCGTAAACAGAAGGTCAAATCCTTCCTGGCATCAAAGCGTCCAATCACTAATGGTGACTACGCTCTGTTTTTGCAGCATACCAATGGGACTGTACCGCCTTCATGGACCGGCTCCGCGCCTAACTGGAGCGTAAAGACTGTTTTTGGTCCCGTTCCCTTAAGTCTAGCGATAGATTGGCCCGTCATGGCTTCATACGATGATCTGAATGCATATGCGCACTGGAAAGGCGGTCGTCTCCCTACCGAGGGCGAGTTGAGGTTGTTGCAGGATTATCTCCACATGAAAGACTCGGTCGCTCGGCGGAACGCCGTCACCATCGATGCGGTCAACGGCCATCTGACTCAAAATGGGGTAAATACGACTCCTCCGTACAATAGTTGCGAACCCGCGGCCACGTCCCGTAATGGGACGGATCGCGCAGATACAAACACGCAGAATCCTCAGAATGCCAATGGCGTCAGAAAATCTATCGATGAAGTCTATTATAATATGACCGGTAAAAACGTGGGTCTCAGGCATTGGCATCCAACGCCTCTTCCGGCAGCTAACAAGTTGTCGACTTGTACTGATGGTGGGGCTTGGGAATGGACAAGCACAACATTTGATAAGCATGAAGGGTGGACTCGGTCGAAGGTTTATCCTGGCTATTCCAGTTGGACCCCATGCCGCGAGTACTGATTGCAGGTGACTTCTTCGATACAAAACACAAAGTTATGCTTGGCGGCAGTTGGGCGACTTTACCACGAGTCGCAGGTCGCCGAACTTTCAGGAACTGGTATCAAGCCGGATATGGCTATGTCTGGGCTGGAGGGCGCGTCGTGAAGGATGTGGTTGAATAAATAGAAATGAGCAGCGGGACACTGGGGCAAATACAAAGCACAAGAAAAGTGTGAAGCTAGTAAACAATTCAACTAGCTTTCTATACAAAGGAGGCCAAGAAGAAATGAAGGCACAATATAAATTAGGTTCATGATTTTGATCCCCCATTAACTTGTCGGGCTGGATTTGAAAACTCCACCTTCATCTGAAGCCGGCCCGGCCCGATCAGATCGACTATCGAGATGCGTAAATTTCCCAGATCTGCAGTGCTGCGCGAGATCGATCTGCATACATATTTCTCGAACACGTTGTCCGTCGGTCAATTTGCACCTGATGTCACAGACGACAGTGAAACCCTCATTCCCTCGAATTAAAGAGGACATCAGCCCTGCAGTGACTAGTATATCTGCATTTTTTATACCGCAACGACGGGCGATGGTAAGGAATTGCATGAGGGCGCAAGCGTTCGAAATTGATCGGAGGTTGGCATCGGCCGATCAGATTTTTCGGTCGAATCATGCGTCGGTCCTACGAGTGAAAGCGATGCATTCCTGTCGTCATGTAGAAGATTATACTTCTCATTTCTGCGGCGGTGTGTCATTCGAAATGCTCCACTCAGTGCATGCATTTGAGACCTCGTCCCAATTGGAGCATCGACGGTCTCACAAACGCAGGATATCTTGACAAGAGTAAACTCGCTCAAATGGCCTATCTTCTTTGGTGCAGACAAAGCGCTTCATCTTCAAAATCACTGTCAGGATATGCCGACTGCGCGTGCGTAGATTTCGTGGGAGCCGCGGCTTTTTCTTCGACTGCGCTCGATGTCGAGTTAATGGAAAAATGCTCGAATAAAAGCCACGGCTCAGCACCTTTCTCGAGCCAACCTATCTTTCATTTCATCAAACCGACTTGCGCGCTGCGATGAGAATGCAATTTTGTGCGCTGCTTGCGCTTCATGCTCTCACTGAGGCCTTGGCATCTCCCCCCAGCTCTAGGGACGAACATACTATAGAGGTATCTTATTTTTCCTTTTGCCTGCTGATAGAAAGCGACGCAATGCCAACGATGGGACGTTCCAAATTGGCTTGGTCAGTCCTGGCTACGTCTGGGGCGGTAATCCTCAAAAGAAGGTTAAGCGTCATGATACGTTTTATCCTTCAGATAGTGACGATCCTTGCGATCGCTGCCATCACGAACCACCCCCTTGTCATCACGAACCACACCCATGCGAATGGAAACCGTGCCCTCCAAAATGTGGGCCTCGTCCCAGGCCAGCACCCCCTCCGCCACCCCCTCATTGCGACGATTGTTGGTGGCAACCACCGTGCGCCGATCGCGAACCTTGCGACTATACTCCTTGCTCGAAAGAATGTCCTCCTCCTGAACCCATCTGCAGGGAGTGCCAGTGGGAGTCACCTTGCTCTAGCTCAAGCTCTAGCTCTAGCTCAAGCTCAAGCTCAAGCTCAAGCTCAAGTTCTAGCTCTAGTTCAAGCGATTCTGATTGCGAATGGAAACCCTGTCCTGACATTTGTCGTCCACGAGCACCAAAGCCAGTCCCCTTCCCATGTGGTGAGTGCCATTGGGAGTCTCCTTGCGAATCATCAGATGACGAATCCTGCGACTGGAATCCATGTCCCGATTATTGTCCTCCACCACCTCCTCCGAAGGTGAAGCAGATCTGGGATGGGCAAGTCCAGGCTCCATGTCACCCTCACGCGCCCTGTCCTAGGCCTCCACCTCCACCTCCACCTCCCCCTCGACCCCAGCCTTGTTATCCTCCTGGGCCGTGTTATCCTGCACCACCTCCGCCTCCGCCTCCCTGTCCACCCCATGGTCCCTGTCCTCCATATCCTGCACCCCCCAGAGTCACCCAGATCTGGGACGGACAAATTCAGGCGCCAGTTTACAGACCTCCTCCACCAGGACCTGCCTACCCTCCAAAGGTCACACAGATCTGGGATGGACAAATCCAAGCTCCCCCGCAGCCCTGGTATAAACGTATGGTCAAGCGCGATCAGTCAAAAAACTCCCAAGGGTCGGAGAGGATCATGCCGTAGTCAGCTCCGACCTACAGCCTAACAAACGAGATTATATCGGCTTTAATACATATGAAGATAATGGTGTGGAGATCGACAGGGGGAAAAGCCAGAAGGATGACTTAAACCTCTTCTTGACCGGTACCAGCACCCGAACATTCTGGAAAAGACAAGGCCCCGAGGAATCGGGAAATCCCCCGCCGAGCAATGCGCCCAATTCCGCTGATACCACAGAGTCTAGGGCGACTAATGGGGGCGTTGCTGTGACACAACAACAAACCGTGAACGGAGGCGCGGCAGGCCCGCCCGGTCCACAGGGCAGGGATGGTCGAGACGGAAGGGATGGTGCACAGGGCCCCCCGGGGAATGTTGGTCCTCAAGGTTCTCAAGGCGTACCTGGCGCCATTGGTCCCCAAGGCAATACCGGACCTCAAGGACCTCAAGGACCTCAAGGTTCTCAAGGCTTAACTGGCGCCATTGGTCCCCAAGGCAATACCGGACCTCAAGGACCACAAGGACCCCAAGGACCTTCTGGAGCGCCCGGTACAGACGGACAGCCCGGACCTCCAGGACCTTCTGGAGCACCCGGTTCAAACGGGCCTCCAGGACCTCCAGGACCTTCTGGAGCACCTGGTTTCAACGGACCTCCAGGACCTTCTGGGGCACCCGGTTCAAATGGACCTCCCGGACCTCCAGGACCTTCTGGAGCACCCGGTTCAAACGGACAGCCAGGACCTCCAGGACCTCCAGGACCCTCTGGAGCGCCCGGTAGAGGCGGAACTAACGGAGAACAAGGGGCTCCCGGAGTCGCTGGACCCCCTGGAAGGGATGGTCGAGACGGTCTAGAAGGCCCACAGGGCCCTCCAGGCCTCCCAGGTCCCCGGGGCCCACGCGGACCGCCCGGTAGAGGTCGTCACCGCGATGAGGAATCAAGATTCCAGCTCTCTGACGAACGTCCGATTTACAGCGATAGCTCCATTTCATCTGATACCGATAGCTCGAGCTCGAGCTCGAGCTCTGAAAGTGATCGGAGAAGTCGAAGGAGGAAGAAGCACCGCAAAGGCGGAAGCTCAAGTTCTTCAAGTTCGTCAAGTTCGTCAAGTTCGTCAAGTTCAGAAAGTGATGACAGGTCGAGACGCCGTAAACGACCATACTACAAGGATGGACGTCGTCATAGGTCTGGGGGTCGCCACCATTACTACTCTGATAGCACTTCTGAAAGCTATGAAGGGAAGGATGGAAGTAGAGAGCGGGTGCATAGACACGAACAGGATTCCTCGTCTTCCTCGAGCGAGTCCGACTACTATAGAAAGGAGAAGTCACCCAAAGGACGGAAAGGCAAGGGTGACGAGAATTTGGACGCTACTGGGAAGTATGAAATCCTTCATGACAGTCTGCTAATTTCATAAGTGCAGCCGAATTTGATTACCAATTTGGGGATGACGGGGTTCTGAAATCCTATAAAGGAAAACTTGGAAAGGAAAAGTTTCCCCCTTCGTTGATATGTGCTGACATTCTGTAGCAACGGAGATGATGGCTACAGCAGTGTTGAAGAATGGCGTGTGATTAAGGAATATCAACGCAAAGGGCATCATCGAGGAAAGGCAAAGAAGAGGCAAGTGATCTGATGACTTATAGCTCATTGTTAGTGTGCCAGCCTCTATGAGCTCACCAGGGGGAAGTAGTGATTCGAGCGGCTCCGATCGTGGTGGCTCGGATAGCGACCGCTTCTGGTGGGATGTTCCAGACTATTGCGATAAGGAATGTATTAAAACCCGATGGAGAGATCGTTTTAGAACGACAACCGATACTGTCACCTCTGAATATACTTCAATGACGACGACAACCGAGTTCTTTGTGAAGACTAAAACTCGTACCTTTTTCGCGACAGAAACGATAACTACTTGCGATCGATGGCACAGGAATTGCGGACCCAAGGTTGTTACTAAAACGAAGACAAACCTCTATCCTACTACAGTATTTTGTACCCAGGGCCATGGTTGCCCTCGACACAGAAAACCAGTCCAAGTTACGAAAACTGTCGTCGATCTTGAGTATGTCACAGTTCGCTCAGTCTGCACGAAAGTTAAAACCGAAACGCACTATAAACCAGCTCCAGTTCCTTGCCGCAGACACCCATGCCCGATCAAACCAGAAATCACCACCATCACTGAGTTTCTACCAACGACAATTCCCTACCCTTGTGTTGTCACAAAAGAAGTTACCGTAACGAAAAAATCGCCAAAATTCTGTACCTTTACGGAGACACGTCTGAAGTTTCACGAGCGGCCGCAGATGCAATGTCACCGTAAGTTCTGTGGCCCTCAGACAGTTACCGAAACACTTTTTGAGACTGTGACGCGGCCATGCGTCAAGAAGCTCACAGTACCGACAACCGTTACCAAACCCGTCATCAAACCTTTCCCTGTCAAATGCACTGTCACAGAGGTTGAGACTTTGCGAGAGACAGTAGTATGTCGACCAGATCCTTGCAAGCCAAGCACACGCACAATGTATCTGACTCACACCAAAGTTCAGCCTTGTGTGATAAAGGAAACGAGTGTTCTCACTAAGAAAGTCCCTGTTCCTATTCCAGTTCCGAAGCCTTTTCCAGTCAAATGTACTGTAACGGAGAAGGAGACTGTGACAGAGACTGTGACTTGCCGTCGGAAGTCTTGCACACCCTCTGCGGTTACGAAAGTGCTTACGCGTACGAAAGTTCGACCTTGTGTAATTACTGCAACCGCGACGGACGTTATTACGAAGAAAGTTCCCGTTCCACGGCCTTATCCTGTTCCCTGTACTTACACCATCACCGAAACGTCGGTTCGAAAAGTTCCTATCTCAGTCCCTTGTACAAAATATCCTTGTCCTAGGATCCAAACAAGCACGGTTACCGACCATCATACAAGAACAGTGACCAAAGCATGCATACAAAAGCAGACGGAGACACTGACGAAGATCAAACCGGTACCCGTGGTCATCAAAGAACATGAGTATATCACCAAGACCAAGGCAGCCCCTGTAACGAAGACAATCGGACGGATATGTACGGTGACAGAGACCAAGACCAAGCTCCGTAAAGTGCCAGTCAAATGTACGAAGCAGCCGTGTGAGATAGAGACGCTTACGGAGTATATCCCCATCCACGTAACTAGGACTTGCAGGGATACCGCAACTGTCACAAAGCCGTTCCCTGTACGGGCAACTTGTACAGTGATAGAGACTGCGACGAAATATCGACGTGTGCCAGTGCCATGCCGCCAGAAACCCTGTCCATCTGAGACGATAACCGAGTACTACCCTATCACACGAACACGACCTTGCATTCACCGGGAAACGGAGACGGATTATATCACGACGACTCGACACCATTGGAAGACCAGAACTAAACACACGGTGTGCAAAGTAACGGAAACGGTCACTCTCACCAATACTAAGATTCAGTCGACCTCAACAGCCACTCAGCTGGTGACAGTCACGAAAACCCGTGGATGCGTTGTAACAGAGACTTTGCCTGTACCTTACGCTGTCCCTTACCCCTATCCGGTCAGTATACAGGTTCCATATCCATATCCCGTGCCAAGGCCAGTGATTTGCGAAAAAGGAGATTGCCCGTCTATCTCTTCATCTTCATCCAGCGACTCTTCAAGCTCGTCGTCAGATTCAGATGAACCCTCAGCCGACAACGAGCCACCTGGCCCCCACCACTCTTCGTCGGATGACTCAACCACTGATGATTCCTCATCTGACGGATCAGAATCCAATGCCCCTCAACCGGACGATATCCGCCCAGACAAAAAACGTTCGTTCAATGAACCTCCTAAGAATCTTGTTCTTCTGAATGACAACTCAGAGCGGGATGTGAACAACGGGACCGCCAGTGGTCCCTCTGAAGGTTGCGCTGGAGACCAATGTCCACGATCGTCTGTTTTCGTGGTCCAACTCCGACAATGTGATGCAAATGGAGTAATCCTGGGTTTCGACAGTTCAGGATTACTGCGAGATCAACTAAACAGGATCGGGTACATCGCAGACAATTTCCAATTCCAGTTCGATCTTCCTGTTCAGGCAGGGGGATATGGAGCAAAGGATTTCAGCGCATATAAGGATCCGCAAACGAAGGATATATATCTCACTTGGCGTGGAAGCCCCGACTTTTATAAATGTCGGAGCGGAAGCTTTGAGAACTTGTACAGTCAGTCGATTGCACCTCACTGTCAAGTTACGAGGATAATGATATTCCCCTGCGCGGTCGGTTGAGGATGACATGGTTTTGGATCAAGCTTGAGTGGAGTGCGTAGCTTTGTTTTGTTATAAATTTGTTTTTCTCATTACGTACTCTCTTTAGATCTTATATAGCTTTGATAATACTGTAGTCTCGTCTGAATAAAAGGGAATCTCTCCTGTTTCTGTCGATCCTCCTAATCTACTGTATAGTCATGTGAGATGATGTGGCGTCAGCAAACAGAACCGGTGAATACAAGCCCGAACGCTTTCGCTCGAGTTAGCGCCAACTCTCGCTTTGGTTAGATATGTCGTGAAATGAACTCTTGGCAGCAAGATTTGCATCTTGTTTCACTGGTCCTCGTTCCGCATTCGAACACATGTCTTCAGTGAACATCACGCAATCATTTCGGATATTCCCGAATACCCCGCGATTCGCTTCGCCAGTTACGCGCACTCGACTCTGTTCTCCTCGCTCCTCGCATTCCTTCTACTTACTCCACAATGGTCTCAGTTCTAGTCACAGGAACCAATCAAGGCATTGGACTCGGGTTGGTAGGTCAATTGGCAAAGCGTTCCTATGTCGAGCATATCTTTGCAACGGTTCGCGATCCGGAAAGTTCGGGAGTCGCCGACCTGAAAAAACTTGCTTCAGGGAATCCGTCCATCCATATCATTAAATTGGAACTTAATGAGGCTTCAATCAACGTGAACTCCAGCTTTATAAGGGTGTAATCGTAGAGCGCGGCAGAAGAGGTGAAACGCATCCTCGGGTCGAAGGGATTGGATATCTTGCTTAATAATATTGGAATAGGACAGACGGGTAATTTGAGACCTCACGAAGTTACAGCAGAGACTCTCCGTGAGCAATTCGAGGTCAATGTCATAGGACCTCATCTCATCACGAAAGCAATGTTACCGCTCCTTGAAGCTGGAAACAAAAAGATCATCGTCAACACGTTTGATTTCCCTATAGTGATGCAACTGATTTCCTTTTCAGATCGAGTATTGCCGGCTCGATTACTTACAATGATGGACGGTATCCTTGGTTAGTGCCGGCTTATGGGACGTCGAAAGCTGCTCTCAATTTCCTCACCTGTGACTGGGCAAAGGATCTGAAGCCCAAAGGGTTTATTGTCATTGCTTTGTATCCAGGGGTAAATCAACTTTCAGAGCCCCATCTGAGTAATTTAGTGGGTCCAAACGCGCGCCGCACCAACTGGGCAGATGACTATAGACGAGAGCGCCACTGGAATTCTGGATGTTATATTTAATCTGAAAGAAAGTGATTCTGGGGCGTTTCTTGCGGTAAAAGCCCTGTGAGAATAAGTATTGACGTTCAGTATGACGGGCAAAGACATCCATGGTAAAGTCGTCTGTGGAAAGAGTTACCTTTCAACAATAGATTAGTAATTGTTATCGGCCTGCATACTGTATCTGAGCTCATTGAAGAAAGCTCCCACGACCTCTGATATTTACCATCGATGTGTCTTTCAACTGACAAATTGACGAACTTGAGACCGTAATGCAGAGATAACAGGTTTCCATCACCATCATTAGACAGAAAACAATATGCATGACGTGTATTCAGAGTAGAGATTATTCCCAATTTACTTCCCACCGTTCTCCTCCCCCTTCTCCCCCGAAGCACTAGCAGGAGGTGGCACTCCGCCCCCAAACCGTCCCACAAACCCAACTAAGCTCATCTTCGACTCATTTAACATCTGCTGTTCCCTTTTTTTATCCTCCTCCAAGATCTCCTCTCCATGTTCCTCGATATACTTTCGCATCGCTTCGTATCCCTCCACGGCTTGTTTCCGCATGATATCTAGCGGCATGACGACTTCGCTTTCTTGGGGGGAGGAGGGCTGCATGGGGGGGAGGGTCCGGAGACCGAAGAGGCGGGAGATGAAGGAGGGGGCGGAAGCTGTCTGAGGGGCGGGTTTTAGTGTTTTTTGAAGTGCCTGCTGGTTAGATTCACATACGCAAGCAAGGAGAAGGGAGGTGGGGAGACTTCTCTGGCGAGGGCTTCGCGACGGGCGAATTCTTCGGCGAGAGTGAGGTGGTGTTTTTCAGCGGCCTCTTTATATTCCTTCAAAATAGGTCTAAAATCGTTGAAATTCTGGCTCGCGAGATCTATATTAGATAAATGCAGTAGGAGGGACGAACATTCGAGCAGTGGGATCAAGGCTACTAATCCTTTGTCTCCGACGTCGCCCTTCCATTTTTCGACAGGGATTGCGTTGTCAGGTTGTAACATGTAGGAGTCGGGATTAGTATCGAGCATGACTACTTTGGATAAATCGCGGTTCAAAAAAGTTAAATCCTGTATGTTAATGTATGGTTCATAGATAATAGGAGGTTGTACCTTGACGACTTTGCCGTCGATGTAGCGGGTGCTTTCGCGGAAGAGAGCTCCACTTAGGGCATTGTGGTACGGATCTAGCTTGGCCACTACCGGGGAAGCAAAGGTCGCATACTGGTTTGTGAAAATAATGATCTACAGTCAGAGGTATCCAGCGACGTCGAGGTTACTTCATAGTATTGTGAGAGGTAGCCTAGGAAATAGTCTAGACCAGGCCGTTTGGCAGTACGCCAACCATGTTCTCTTGTCCACTCGGAATGTATCAGAAAGTCGTCAAGGTCAAGTAGAAGCGTGTATGGTCGGCCATACGGCTCTGGAACCGGAGGAGGAAGTAACTTTTCAAAAGCTGGTTCGTTGAAGAACTGCCATCAGCACTTCAATCTTGGCAAGGGTGGTTACGGCAAGCATAAACTTTCCTCGTTTTTGGAACCGTTTCCAATATGCTCCGGGAGAGTGCCCATTCGGTACCTATTATCAGCAACTTGGTGGTTCGAAAGGAAATACATCTCCCCAGCCGACTCGCTCCTGTTCTTCTGGTTCGAGAGGACGACCCAAGTAGACTCCTCCACCGACTAGACCCAACAAGAACCCCCACGTAAATATCCGGGCCATTTGATCTCTCTTACGGTCTGCACTGGAAACATACTCATCTCGTTTTGGAAGCACCGACTCTGATCCCCTGGTATCAAGGTCTCGAGATTCCTGCGGCGTATATTGGGAAAGAATACTGCCTGGGGCAGCTTGCACGTCTCCTGATAGTGGGTCCTTGTTCGTCTCTGTATTGGGTACCGAGGACGACCCAGGGGCGAGTGGATCTTCGAGAGGGTCGTTTATAGCATTCGAGGGTTTGTCGGATTGAGATTGCGATGAGGGTGGTTGTGTGCCGTGGTTCTGAGAGTATTTAGCAAGGGCAATGGCAGGGTATATTCGGAACGCATTGCGTGTGACAGTAAGACCGGCTCTGTGACGCAAGTTGCTATGACGAAGAGACTGGCGCAGCACTGGAAGCAGGAAGGACATCGTCGTCGAGCTGTTGCACCTTCGATCAACTTTTGCTCAGCCAACAGATGATCATCATCCTGAAAAATGTCTTCGGAACCCCTTACCCACGCCGAATTTTTGTCTAAGGCGCGGGGCGTCACGTGTCCCG
>Ga0182024_10010098_pt1 | contig 19340 bp, 17 predicted proteins | sample P32metaG_FD_120480 | JGI IMG/M metagenome (GOLD analysis project Ga0182024, IMG submission 120480) | Permafrost microbial communities from Stordalen Mire, Sweden - P3-2 metaG (Illumina Assembly) | ecosystem: Environmental > Terrestrial > Soil > Wetlands > Permafrost | place: Sweden: Stordalen... | reverse complement strand
TGCCCACTGGTTCAACGATCTCAATGAAGCAAAGAGGATCATCGAAGACTGGCGGCAGGAATACAATGAGAGTCGTCCTCACCGATCTCTCGGAGAAAGGACACCAAGCGAGTTCGCCAGTCAAATCGCGGCTAGCCGCGATCTGACTGAACTTAAACCAGCCGGAGACTAACTCCCAGCTTGGTACAAAAATGCTGGGCCCTTCACTGCGATGTAGACTCTCGCTCTACTTGGTACAAAAGATCGGGCAGGTCAGCACGATCTCGCTACGCTCGGAAATACAGTGTTCCCGTAGGTCAAATGTGCCTGATACCTCCCAAAAGTTCTCTTTGGGGCCGCCTGACAGACGTTCAACTACCACAAACGGTTCGTTTCCAGTGCATGGCACGGCGAATGCTTATACATGATAAATCTGAACAAATTGCAAGGAGGTACGCACGTTGTGCATAAGGAAAAAGGTAGAGGAACGCATGTTCGGTGTGCATCAGGAAAAGATAGGTGATGTGTCTGTCATTCTGTGTGAAGGGAGGATGGTTGGCAGTGGTGCTGCTTTCAAGTTGGGGAACGAAGTCAGGCGGCAGAGTGACGCCCGTGTTGTTCTACTAGATCTTTCGGAATTGGTGTCCCTGGGTGGGGATGTTATGGGGATGCTTGTGGTCTTGCAGCTGTGGACTCGGGGCCTCGGTATTCAGTTTAAGTTGTTCGCCCCCCCGCCTGGGGTCCGACAAAACCTGCGGCGGTTACGTTCGACTGCTGAATTTGAAATAGCCTCGATGGACGATGTCCTGTCCATGCTGCAATGGCCAGGGCCGAGAAACGGGATTATTGAATCAATGTCCAACGCTCCGGGATTGAATGCTGCGTGATTCAGGGCATAAGTTGACGAGCAGTGTGGATTGTTCGCGTACTGTTTTGTTGCGTTGCCTTTCAATTACCATTCGTGCAGAAGCAGAATTGGTTTTCCCAAAACTATTAATAACACTGGAGGGTTGAATGTCACGCAATGTCGAAGTCAAAGAGGGGCAAAGTTTTCAGGACAGGACGGGACTGACCGTGAGGGCTGGAGAGATCGATGCGAATGACCGTGTTCACTTCTCCGTGACCGGGGATCAAGAAGCCGCATGCGCGGAACCCGGCGAAATGTCCTATTTCGCCTTCGTCAGCCGCTTTACCAGAATTGATTCAGCTGAAGAAGCTTGTGCATGGATTAAGCACCTCGGTTATGTCGCTTCCAGACGTGTACGAATCTACGGCGAGGAGTTTGAATTGCTGTCCGACCCTTTTCCGGAGGCGAATCGGATCGCAATTCGCGCCAAGGCGAAGGACTCTAGCGTTCGGATACTAAGGCTTCCAGTGACAATCATGCAGAGCGGCAGGGAGCGGCCACTGTCGCAATCTAGACACTAGTGAACAGACCGCGTTCGAGATCTTCTGCCGCGAGCAAGTTCCACAGATATTTCCGATGTAGTGGGCCCTCTTGCCACGGCTTTGACAATGTCGTCGCCGTAACTCGTCCTCCTGGATATGCTTCTCGGTCGCCGCCGTCGTCCGCGCCTGGGGTTTGAGGCGCCCGTCGCCCGAACTTTGACCTCCGCGGCCTTACCCTGCCGGGGCTGTCACGCGGGCCAGCCGTGCCATTCCGTTGGCGTGGCGACCCCCTTTTGGTCTGTTGAGGCTCCCCGGCGTCGGGGTTGTACGGGGCTAGGATTGAGAGGAAAGGATGGGACGTAGAAAGCACGACAAATTTGGAGAGTTTACGCTCCTATAAATGGAGGGACGCACGAACATCAAGAGCGGCTAGTTGATTGCGCAACAGTGCGATGCGCTTCCACCGTTCCTCATAAGCAGCAGATTCCGTGGACTCCCATCCAATGAACGTGGCATCTTTCACCGTCTTAATCTGCTGTCTGAACAAGTCCGTGAGTTCGGTAGCTGCGTCCAGTCGTTGCTTGGAGTGGTCGGCCATCCGGGGCTCCCGTGAAAAGAAAATAATTCGCTGCGTACGTTTTCGATGCTACACGAGCCTGAGGGAATGGCACTGGTCACAATTGACCAGTTCTGTTCCGCCGCTTGATCGCAATGGATTAAATCAGGCGCTCTTGGTTTTCGTACGCTTGCGCAATAGGACGCGCTTGACGGACGGTGGCATTCTACGGCCCGTGACTTCACGGAAGATGCGTTCGATGGGAGTTTCGCGGTGACTTCCTTGGCCTTTATGAAGCATACGGATAACCTCACAAGCGGACACGAACGGACAAGGAAATTGTACGCCTACGAGTCAACGCTAGAGAGCCACCGCCGAAGGGAGGCGGCCACGCCACCGTACGCGATGGCTCCATCTCTGTCGCCTCGCTCTGGGCAGAGTGGCGCCGACCCCTGAGGATGGCACGAAAACTTACTCCCCAATAACCTACATCTCGACAGTCCGTTCGCATGACCGGAAAGGCGCAACTCGGCGGTAACACCAACGCCGCCAGGGCGAGTGGCGGCGGGTTACCGCAGTCCCTTCGGTCCAGCCCTGTTAAAGTCGGCGAGCTGCCGTCCGTCTGGGATCGCGTCCACGATGTCGGGCGCAAGGAAGGCGCATTTCAAAATTCGACTCACGTAGTGGTCGTCCAATCCGGTCTGGCGAGAGAGGTTCTCCAGGATATGCCTCCCGCTGGACCGGCCTCCCAGAAAATCAAACGAACGACGGAGGCCGTGCCGCAGCCATTGCGCCAAACTCTTCATTGGGGTGCTCGCCCATTTGAAAGACAAACGTCCCACCCTGCTCAATGTCGGCGTGACTGAACCAGCTCTTCGTATACGGCCTGCCGTTCCAAGTCACGGATTGCACATAGGGTTTCTCCGGTCCATTGCTCACGGTTTCAATAATCAGGCGTTTGCCGTGACCGAGATCGATGGTAGCGCGATCAAACAACGGGCTGCCGAAAACATAATTGCCGCTCACTGGATCGACGGCATAGAACCCCAGAGCACTCAGGATGTACCATGCCGACATCTGTCCGCAGTCTTCGTTCCCAGCAAGCCCGTCAGGCGCATTGTGATGCATGGTCTCGAGCAAGAACCGCACCCGCGCTTGCGTCTTGTATGGTACCCCGGCATAGGAATAGAGGTAGGCCACATGGTGACCAGGTTCGTTGCCGTGCGCATACTGACCGACCATGCCCGCGATATCTGGAGGAGCATCTGGAGGCAGATCTGAACTCTGGTTAAAGAGCAGATCCAATTTCTGCACAAATCCCGTTTCGCCGCCGAAGAGTGTCATGTATTCTTTGACGTCGTGCTGATTCAGAAAAGTAGCCTGCCACGAGTTGCTTTCCGTGAAGTCCCGCCACTTCTTTGAGTGCCCCATGCCTCTGGGATCGAAGGGATCTGCCCAGCTTCTATCGGCAAGACGCCCACGCATGAAGGTTACGGACTGATCGAAGACGTTCTTGTAGTTGCGGGAACGCTCCAGCAACTGCCTATAGTCATCCATTGCGCCAGCGGCGCGTGCCAGGTGCGCGACCGCCCAATCGTCATAAGCGTATTCAAGCGTCTTACTGACTGCCTCGTCCTCTTGGTCACAAGGAATAAATCCAAGATCGCGATATTGAATAAGACCGCGATAGTCGTCGACCATTGCCCGCTTTCTCCAAAGGGAATAGGCCTTCTTGTAGTCGACACTCGCAATTCCTTTCACGTAGGCTTCGGCCAAGACCGGAGCAGAGTGGTAGCCAATCATGCAGCCCGTCTCGACTGCTTGCAGAGGCCACACCGGCACCCCCGCTGGGCTTTGTTCCGCCATGCGAATCAGGGTGTTGAGCAAATCCGGAAGGCGCTCAGTCTGCACCAGCGTATAAAGAGGATGCAAAGCCCGGTATGTGTCCCACAACGAGTAGGTTGTGTAGTTGTGCACACCCGCGGGTAGGCCATGAACCTCAAGGTCCATGCCGCGATATTGGCCGTCCACGTCGTTAAATAGCGTAGGGGCCACAAATGAGTGGTAGAGCGCCGTGTAAAAGATTTTCTTGTGATCAGCCCGCTGCGTTTCAATAACAATTTTTCCCAGCTCGCGGTCCCAAGCTTCCTTTGCGGCACGTCGTACTCCGTCGAAGTCCCACCCCGGAATCTCGGCCTCGAGATTCTTCCGTGCTCCCTCGGCACTGACAGCGGAAAGCCCCACCTTAACCAGGATCACTTCGTTTTGCTTCGTCGGAAATGAAAGGACAGATTTGAGACACGTGCCTTTGGCTTCGTGGATAGATGCATCCAGCATCTCCGCACCCGAAACGATCTGCGCACTGGTAAAGGGCCGGGAAAAACGCATCGCAAAATAAATATGTCGCCCCGACGCCCACTCCGCGGTTCGCCGTCCACCCATCAAGGCATCGTTTCCAACAATTCGCATTTCAGAGGACATGACGTTCGTGTGCTCTCTCTCGGGCGGGGCAATGATGCCGTGTTCGAGATCCACGATGAAGTGGCTGGTGGAGTCGGTGGGGAATGTGTAGCGATGCATCCCCACACGCGCGGTTGCGGTCAGTTCGGCCTTGACACGGTAATCTTTTAATAAGACCGAGTAATAGCCGGGTTCGGCATGTTCGTCGGCGTGTGAAAATCGCGATCTGTAGCCGGCAGTCGAATTGTCGCGCGGCCCCGGCTCCGTATGAACGGGCCCAATGGCCGGCATCACCAGCACGTCTAGCAGGTCGGACGCGCCTGTCCCGCTCAGATGGGTGTGACTGAAGCCCATGATGGAGGTGTCGTCGATGTGATAGCCCGAACAATGGTCCCAATCGCCGTTCCACGTATCAGGACTGAGCTGCACCATCCCGAACGGTACCGTCGCTCCAGGATAAGTGTGCCCGTGACCTCCCGTCCCAATGAATACATCCACGAACTGCGGGAGTCCGCTGCCGGCAGGTGCTTCAACCAAGCTCTTAATGATCGAAGGATGCCAGCCTCTTGGCGTAGCCCCGGCAAGACTGGAAAGTGCAGCAGACTGCAGGAAAGACCTTCGACTAAACTTTCCGAACATTATTGATACTTCCCTTCTGAAGCGCACAACCCACAAGTGTGATTGCTACTTCGCGGAACTGTCGGATCCATTAAATAGCTGAAACTCTCGAATATGGGCTTCCGAGGAAGTCGAAAGCAGGTTTAGCCGCACCCGTTCAGCGGTCACAGGAGAGAAGATGTCTATCTTCTTGTGGCCGATCGCTTGTCCTCCCGCTACTTTCTTCCACGAATTGTGGTCATACACTTCGATGGAGTATTTCTGGACGTGCTGGCCATCATTTAGCCACTCCATAGTGAGCGCACGATCAAAAGTTATAGCGTGTGGAAACGATACTTCGAGGATCGCATTGTGTGAACCCACCGGTGCGGACCAAAAAGTGTCGGGATTATTATCGAAAGCTGCGTCGGCCGACGAATGGGCGTGGTTTAGCGCGACCAAGTTATTTCCATACAATTTCTGGATCGCCTCCCCAAATTCCTTCAGCCGGGCAGCATCTACATCCGGCAAGCGCCCCGCCCGGTCGGGAGCAATTCCGATCAACAGCTGCGAGCCTCTGCCCACCGTCTGGTTATAAATGTCAATTAACTCGGGAAGACTCTTAAGACTAGACTCATCGTTGGGATGCCAGAACCAGTGCTCGTTTCTCAGAGGCGTATCGGATTCCACCGGCCTCCAGCGCAGATAACCAGCCCGATCAATCACGTTCCAGTTTTCATAGTTCACCGTTCCCTGTTCGTTTCCTACCCAACGCAAATCGGCATATTGAAAAAGCGCGACATCGGCGAAAACCAAAGTATTCGGTTGGTAGGTACGTAGTTCCTGAATGATGCGCGAAAAATCATAGGTGCGTCCGGCGCTGCCTGCACCGTCAAGCCAGAATTCGACCAGGTCGCCGTAGTTTGTTGCTAGTTCGTCCAGTTGAGCAAGATAGTACTTGTCGTAGGCAGCGGCATCGAGATAACGGGAATCGTGCCGGTCCCAGGGCGAAAGATACAGTCCAAACTTCAAACCGTATTTCCCCGCCGCATCCGCGGTCTCGCGAACCAGATCGCCCTTTCCGTTTTTCCATGGACTGCTCTTTACGCTGTAGTCTGTCTGTTCCGAAGGCCAGAGGCAAAACCCATCATGGTGTTTCGCAACTAATATAGCGTACTTGGCTCCGACCGCTTTCGCCGCTTGCATCCATTGCTCTGGGTTGACATCGGTGGGACTAAAAAGCTTCGGGTCCGCGGTTCCGTCCCCCCATTCTCTGTCCAGAAAAGTATTCGGTCCGAAGTGAATGAGAACGCCAATTTCCAGATCCTGCCATGCGACCTGCTGCGGCGCGGGCTTCACTTCAGAAGAGTTCTGGGACCATGCACCCGCAGTCAGAAAAACTACCCCGATGGCGATGAGGAGAAACGGTAATGTTTGGCGCAAAGAGAAATTGAGTTCCACCGGAGATTCCCCTTCCTGGGTGATTGAAGTGTTACCTCGATCCTCGGGCGGTAAGAAGGTCCACTAATTCCCTGACTTTTCTTTCGAACGACATCAGACGATTGCTGTCTTCATCTATTCCTACGCTGTGAGCCGCTCTGGGAGTGTGCCCGTTTGACCCTGATGTACCTAACGAGGTGTGGATCTCGCGAGCCAAGGTCGCGCGCGAAATGCGGGCGACATTGCGAGCATTGATACCACCGCCGGGCATAATCGAGATGCGGCCGTTGGCCGCAGCCACCAGCCGCGCTAGGCCAGAAAGATTGTCAGCGGCCCGGGGTTTGCCGCCGGAGGTCAGGATACGCTTTGCCCCAGTCTTCATGACGGCTTCAAGCGATCGCTGCAAATCCGGGGCAGCATCAAACGCATGGTGGAAGGTCACCGGAAGGGGATGTGCCAGCTGCACGAGCTTTCGCGTGCGTGCAACTTCCACTTCGCCCTTGGCATTCAGCAGCCCAAGAACGATTCCGTCCATGGCGAGTTGCTTGGCTGTCTGGATATCTTCAGCCATGGTCTCGAATTCGCGTTTGGAGTAGAAGAAATCCCCACACCGGGGACGGATGAGCACGAAAATGGGAAGACGCACATTCTTGCGCACAGTCTTCATCAATCCCGCGCTGGGAGTAATCCCGCCGGACGATAAATCACTGCAGAGCTCAATGCGGTGCGCTCCGCCGCGCTCAGCCGCCATAGCGCGGTCCAGCGATTCCACGCAGACTTCCAGGACAAATCCATTCGACATGTTGAGAGTCCGAAGAACCGAGACGCCGGAGATAAACATGCGCTGATTGGCTTACGTCAGCATCGGCGCCTCTGAAAGCCAAGCTACGAAAGGGCTGCCGTACATTTCTGCAACGGCGGCCCGCGAAAAGATTCGGCTAGAAGCTGTAGTGTAAGCCAAGCTGTATCTGCCGCGCAGGGGAGCGAACGCTGGTTATCTGACCGAAGTTACTGTCCGTTATCCCGTTGTCCGGATTTCCATAGCTTGCAATGTTGAAGATGTTGAAGAAGTCAGCCCGGAAACCAAGCACATTGTTCTCGTGCCAGACATGGAATTCCTTGAACAACGAAGTATCGACCTGCCGGTAACCAGGCGCCCGCTCGGTATTATTGTGCGCGGTGCCGAAGGTCAACGGTGCTGGGATACCGTACGCGCAAGCTCCATTAGATGGGCAGTTGGTGGAGTTGTCTGCCGATTGATCGGTTCCCCACCAGTGTTGGATCGAACGGTTCTCAACCTTTATCGTGCCGTATTGATTTGCGCGATTCAGAGCGAACGGATCGTTTGTATTGCTGTTACCCGGTCCAGTGATGGTAACGGGAAATCCAGAATAGAGCAGGGCGGAGGCTGAAACCTTCCATCCTCCGAACATTGCGTCGAGGAATCCATTCGCATTGCCGCCATAGGTCCTACCGCGTCCGAAGGGAAGCTCGTAGACACCCACGAAGTTCATGCTGTGGCGGATATCTATCCCGGAAGGGCCCCAGTCGGCGCGTAGATCGTAGCCATTCTGCACGGTGTTCCCGTTCTGACTGGTGTTAGGTATCGCATAGTTTCCGGAGGAGTCGGTCAGAGACTTTGCATACGTATAGTTTAGCGTGTATTCCAATCCGTGGTGAGTTCGCTGGCGCAGAGTTACCTGGCCGGAGTTGTAATTCATCTGGGCCTCGGACTCAGTGATAAGAATAGTTCCCCCTTGGCCCACAAGAGAAAAGTAGGGTGGCTGGTCCGCCACCGGAATCGGGTTACCGGGGGGAAGATTCGCGATATCTATTGCCTGCGCGAGAGTGAGCTGGTTGCCGTTGCGGTAGTCCGCGAGATGATTCCCGCTCTGGCCGTGATATCCCACGCTCAACGATAGGTCGTTGGTAATCGCATACTCGGTAACGAGGGTGTACTGCTGGATATAAGCCGGTTGGGTATTCTGCGGCCAGACTGAGTAGAGGCTGTTGTTGATGCCGAACTGCGAACCGAAACCCTCCTCAACAGTGAAGGGCGTCCCTCCGGAAGTCCCTGTCGGGACTGTGGCATTGTTGTTGATCGCAAGAGAAAAAGGAGGGCTCGAAGTCAGGCGCTGATTGAACGAATATCCCTCAAAGAAGCTGGTCGCGCCATAGCCGCCGCGAATTACAAGTTTGGGCATCGCCTGGAACGCGAAGCCCAGTCGGGGCATGAACTGCTTGTAATTGGCGTTGTAGCAGGCGTGGGTGGGGCACACGATCGAGCCCGGGACCGCCAGCGGGGGGACGCTGCTTGCATATTCCACCGTGCCACCGGGAAGAACGTTGGCGGTCTTATTGTTCTGCTCATACCAGGGCTGATCGAACTCATAGCGCAGCCCGAGGTTCAAAGTGAGTCTCGCCGAGACCTTGAAATCATCCTGAAAATAGCCGGCGCTGCGCCACTGACGATTGCCCACATTGCCGGTGGGAGATGCAAGTTGCTCGTTCTCGATCCTATCGAGAACAAAATCTGCCGGACCGTAGCCTGGTCCATTCGCGGTATTTAAATTTTCCGTGTAGTTTCCGTTGTAAGTAAACTGCCCCAGAAATCCGACGTTGCCTGCATTGAGATAGTTCTGCTGGTATCGGGTCGCCTGTCCACCGATGGAGAAGAAATGGCGTCCGTGCTGCCAGGTGAGATTGTCTTCGTAATTGAAAGTATTGTCGGTAAAGACCTGAGGATTGGCGTTGGTGCCGATGTAACTGGCATTGTTGCTGATGCTCTGCCCGGAGAAGCCTACATAAGCCTGAGCCCCAAACGGGATGCCGACTGTCTGGTCGCCGGTGAGGCCAAATTTTCCCGATGGATCGCTGGGAACGCCGTTATTCCAGCGCACGCGCGTGAAGCCGAAGCGAGTTTCATTGATGATCGACGGAGAGAAAGTATGGACCCAGCTAGCACCGGCAATCTTGGTTGGATAGGTGTTATGGGCAGGGAAAGATATCGGGAGGATCGAAGTAGTAAAGTCGCTGCCGGTGCCTTGGGAATAGAACCCGTTGAGTCTGTTCGCCTCGTTCGGAGTCCAGTCGACTTTGAAGTCCTCCTGATTGTTCGAGATAAAGCCTGACTGTGAGCCCAGGTAGTTGTTCTGAATGAGTCCATCGGTTGGTGCCGCATTAGGCGCCGGATAAAGACTTGGATTCGCCGCGAGGAACTGTGCCACTGGATTCACAACCGGCACTTGGTTATTCGTGTAGGGGGCAAAGGTGTTCTGCGTGTCATAGAGCTGGATGCCCTGGGCCGTGAGCGCCGAGAAATTTCCTTGGAGCATGTCCGGGGTGAGAACGCTAGTTGCCGCTGGGCCGCCCGTGTGACGGCGCACACCCTCGTAGTCGCTAAAGAAGAAGAGCTTATTCGGCACGATAGGTCCGCCAAAGGTCGCTCCGAAGATGTTTTGGGTATAGGAGCCTTTGGGGGTTACCGGGGTGGTGAGCTCGTGTCCCCAGGTATTAGCGTCAAGGGTCTCATTCTGCAGCAGGTCGTAAAGAGTGCCGTGATAGTGGTTGGTCCCGGACTTCAGGATGGTCACAATCGCGCCACCGTTAGCGTTTCCGTAGGTCGCGTTTGCGTTGGCTGAGATCACGCGCACCTCGGCAATCGCATCCGGCGCGGGATTGTAGCCGATGAGATTGTTTTGCGGTTCGTTGTTGTCGGCGCCCTCAATCGTGTAGTTGTTTTCCTGGGCACGATTGCCATTGACCGTCGATTGTCCGTTGTTGTAGGTATTGCGCTCGATCGCATTGTTTCCGCTCATGCCTGTCGGATCGGTATCGATGGCGCCGGGCTGAAAAAGCGTGAGAGAGGAGAAGTTTCGGCCATTCAACGGGATGTTTTCGATCTCGCTGGAGGAGAGGGTATTCCCGAGCGTGGCATCGCCGGTATCGAGAATAGGATGAAATTCCGCCTGCACCACCACCGTGCTCGAAGCGCCGATTTTCAGGCTGGTGTCGATCTTGGCCGTCTGGTCGATCTCAAGCGTAAATGGGGAAACTTTCTCCGTGACAAACCCAGTCGCCTCGATGGTCATGGTATAGGTGCCGATGGGCAGAAAGCGAATGGTGTACACGCCTGACGCGTTCGTTTGCGTTGAAGTTTTCACGGAGGTCGCGGAGTTCTCGGCTATGACCTTTGCTCCAGCGATAACGGCGCCGCTCGGGTCCGTCACCTGGCCCGTGATCGAGCCCGTAACCGTTTGCCCCAACGCGGACGACCCGCACAATAGGGACGCGAGCGAACATGCGACAAAATAACGCAAGAACTTCTGGGTCACTTGAGGCCTCCTAAATCAAACCGTATACGCACCGGCACGAAGCAGCAATTTAGGCCAACAGAAATTAGACTGTCAAGCACAAACTGATTGACATTGCAGTAAACGATCAATTTAAGTTGTGTTTATCTCATATATCATTCAGATTAATTGATCGATATTCCTTCAACACCGCCGCGTATGAGCCTCCAGTTTCTGGAATGGATTGCGCTAACTTGATGATAGGAATACAGTTGTCTGGAAGTGGCTTGGGTCTCTTGATAGTTTGACCGGATGGTATTCTTTAGTCTGGCCTACCAAACCACATATTTCATGACTAAACGACGCGAACATCGTACCGAGCGAATCCTGAAGTTATTACTGCAAAGAGGCAGTGTTTCCGTCGAGGACCTGATTGCATCGCTGGGCGCTTCGGCGCCGAGCATCCGGCGGGATCTGTCCCGATTAGAAGGCAAAGGTTTGATCCGGCGCACCCACGGCGGCGCCACATTGGTACAAGAACTTCTTTATGAGCCCTTTCGGTACGACACCGCGTTTCAGACGCGCGAACAACGACTTGTGCGGGAGAAGCGTCACATAGGTATCGTTGCCGCAGAGTTAATTCAAGAAAACGAAACTGTGGGTTTTACCGCCGGCACAACTACTACTTGGGTGGCACGCAGCCTTCGACACCGCAGCAACATTTCAGTCATCACGAATGCCGTGAACATCGGAATGGAGCTTTGCAACATGCCGGGCCTTAAGGTCCATTTGACGGGCGGTTATGTCCACTGGCCGTGGTCATTTTCTCTAATCGGCCCTGCCGCTATGAATTCTCTTGGTGATTTGTTTATGGACCGATTGTTTCTTAGCGTCTCCGGAATAGACGCCGAGCGCGGGGCAACAACCAATGAATCCGATGAGGCACTCACCTTTCGCGCCATGGTTCGCCAAGCCAAACAAGTGGTCGTGGTGGCGGATTCGAGCAAGTTGGGCATTATCACGCCTTCGCTGATCTGTCCGATTGAGGATGTGCATGTGTTGGTGACAGACATGTCCGCGTCTTATGAAGCCGTGGCTCCCTTCGCAGCTCGCGGAATCGAAGTGCTTCGAGCCTGAGTCACTCTCGTTCGGCCCGTTTGGATCGGCCACAAAAACGGCCAGCCGGGTTCTTTCGGCAAACTTTTCCGCCCCCGGCTCCTTGACAAGCTGAACCCCTTGCGGAGTATGCTTTCCGGGCCCCGCCGAGGAACCCAGAGCGGCGCAATTGTCTCAAAACGGAGGTCTCCCATGTTTAAATGCCAGCGAATCTGCTTTTCGAATGAACTCCTTGCTCTGCTCGTGACCCTGATTCTCCTCACCTGCAGTAGTGCAGCGCAGCAGATCGGATCACCCAACACGGTGACTGCCGATCCTCCGATACCACACCCGAACACGACTCCCTGCGTGGTGCAACTTTTCAAGAACGATGTGTTCCAGAACTTCAATACCCAGTCATTTCAGTTCACTCCGCCAGCGGGCTGCCCTGGACCATGGGCGAAAGTTATCCTGCAAGGGCACTTCTACGTGACCAAGGGAATCCAGTTCGACCGTACTGCCAACATTTGGATCGGCGGCACAAATATTTATTTCGGCACCACTCCGGAACCAACACCCAGCGTGAGCCCGCACTGGCACTTCGAACGTGACTTGACCGATTACAGTGCGCTTTTCGTTGCTGCACAATCGGGAACCGTGAGTCTCGGGAACCTCGTCAATTCGACCTACACCGGCATTATTCACGGAAGCGTCGAGCTGCAGTTTTACCCTTTGGAGCCCTCGCAACCGGCGCCCGTGACGGCAGACGTGATCCTTCCCCTCTCTGCTGGCCCGACCGGCGGAACTGTAAGTCTAAGCTCAACGGCGAGTCTTCTTGAGCAAGGCTTCACGATGCCAACCAACGTCGAACGCGCGTTCCTCGACGTCTACGCGCAAAGCCAGAGTTCGGACGAGTTCTGGTATACCTGCGTGCCCAACGATGCCACGTCGGCGCTGGAGAGCTGCGGCAGTACGGCATTTCGGGAGGCGGAAGTCACAATCGATGGCACCCCTGCGGGCGTGGCCCCCGTCTACCCGTGGATCTTCACTGGCGGGATTGATCCGTTTTTATGGGCGCCAATCCCCGGGGTTCAGACCCTGGATTTTGTACCTTATCGAGTCAACTTGACGCCATTCGCCGCCCTTCTGAGCAATAGTCAGTCCCATGAAGTCGCGGTCAACGTATACAACGCCGACAACTATTTTTCGGCAACCGCATCGCTCCTGCTCTATCTCGATCATGGATCAACCCAGGTAACGGGAGCGCTGACGGGCAACACCCTCACGGCTGCACCGAATCCGAACGCCGTTGAGCACCTCAAAAACAAAAATGGCGGGTCATTGAATGGCGGGACCACAACTGGAACCATCCGTACCACTTCGCCGCGTAACTTCACGGTGGTTGGGTATGTGGATACGTCTCATGGCAAGGTCGAGACTCAGGTGGATCAATCCATCCATTTCGCAAATCTGCAAAAATTCGATATCGTCGGTCTTCTCGGTGTAAACCCCGGGGCGGTGGATCAACAGGACATTTCTCAGACCACCACCATCTCTTCAAAAACGACAGTAAAAAGCGGGGGCAATACGTGGGTGAATTGGAAGCAGCTGGAGTGGCCCTTAACGGTCGCCATCTTGTTTGTGAACAATTCCGATGGCAGCTTCACGCAGACTACAAGTATCCAACAGGCGTTCAACCGCAGTGACACCCGCAGTCGCAACGGAATGCCGACCTTCTCAAGCGTTCTGTCGAACACCGTGACGACTCAGGACACACTTTTCATCAGTTCGTCCTTCGCGATCACGGGAAATCAAGGCCAGGCGAGCTCGCAGAAATATTCCTATGGCGATACCTCGGGCCTCTGCTACAGCAAGACGCTTTCTGCGGCGAACAATGTGATTACCAGTGTCAACAACGGGCAGGGATGCCGTCACTGATCCATGCCAGCAATGTTCCGACTAAGGCGCCCTAATATGGGGCGCCTCATTCCTTGCGTTCTTCTCTTCTGGACCGGACCCGACGCCGGCGGCCTGCGGACCAGCTCTTCCGACTAACTCGCTTTCACAGCCCAAAGCTGTGATGTAGCCTCTCACAACGCTTGGTACCGGTGCCCCGATGGGATGATGAGCGCTAGGGGGGGGATATTACGACATCAGTTAAGTTCAGGATCCGCTCATTCCGCGCGGCTGCCAGCCTTAACCGAGCTGTCCTTTCAACAACAAAAGCGACGGGTCGACGATTAGTCAATGCGGCTGCGCTTGAATCGGAGAAGCTTTCCTTTTCGTTGAGGTATCAGCGATCGTTATCGACTAGGAATCGGCCGTAGTCGTTAGCTTCCAGCCAATTATTGAGGTGAACCTGTTGTGACCTCAAAATTGACACGGTAGAAGTACAGGATTACTTCACACTTTGCGGGTAGGTCTATCAGTTCTTTTCTTGCGTTCTTCCAACACTTTTCCCAACTCTGCTTCACTCTTCGCTATTGATCTCCTGAAACTCTGTCTTGCTTTGTCTTCTACTTCTTTTCCGAATCGCGCTACGGCACGCAATGTTGTTCGCTCCTGGGTCCTTATTATCTTGAGAGTATGTATGGCCTTTTTGATTGCAGATTCAATATCCATGTCAACATCTTACGCCTGCGCTGGATCTTTGCAGGACCAAGAGCTGATGCTGCAGGCCAAGAATCTCAGCGTGCAGTGCTGCGCGGGTTCGAAATCCTTGCCGAATCGAAGAAAAGAGCAAGAAAATGGTCGTGAACATGGGATGTCCGCTTGAGCCATATCAAGCCATGATTCATTGATCTATTAGCCATCTAAGAAGCCATACGCCTAATGGCTTTTCGTGGCTCAGGATTTACCAAACGAGCTTGGTCCTTCTCGAGCGTCCGTTCGGCTGTCCCTTGCACTCCCGCTGACAGCAGGAGCTTCCTCAGAATTTGGGGAAGGCAGGTTGCCGCGATCAAACTGTGGCGCAGACCCGCTGCCATCCAGACCGCCCTCCGTCTTAGCCAACTGCTTTTCCAATTTCGCGAGTCGCTGGAAGCTGTCGAATGCACAATTGTTCGTCGTATCTTTCGGGTTGCAAACCGTGCTCAGCCTTGCTCCTCCATCGCGTTTACTCTTCCCGTATCCACATGAAACACCTTGGGAGGTTGGGGAATCGCCGGTTTGTGTGCGATATCTCTTGAGATTGCGGCTGCAACGTAACGGCGCGCTTGCTCCCGAACCGCGGAACTGGCTTCGGAGTCAGATGTGTCATATCGTCCTCGCCCCGGCGGCGCTTAAGTTTTAGCGACTCAATGATTGTCGTGCAATCGACGCTGATTTCGATTTCCGAAGAATCTCTATTGCTGTATTGGTCCACAATCGCAAGCTCGACTTCAATTCGCGAACCGGCAAGGGCGTCCACCGGAACTCCCCGACAGTTGTGAGGCGCCAACAATGGCCCTTCCAGAGAGTCTCCGGGATTTATTCTGCCCGCTTGACCGTTCGATGGTGAAGAACCTTTTTGTACGGGAACTCGCTTCCGCTCTCGAGCAGTCGATACCCTTGCGTTTCGGGTTGACCTATCGGCCGCTTCGGCCAAATCGATTGATCACACCCAAGAAGCACACATTCGAACTTCCGCATCTCATTCTTCCGACCCAGAGCCACCGGACGCATTGAATTCTCCGCAAGGTTATTGCTCAACTCCACTACTGTCCGGTTAAGTTACAAGGTGCTGGCTGCAAGTAGTAGCTGCGCAATAAGTTGAAGCCAGCTCTCGGATGTCCTTCGGCAATCGAGGTCTTCCCGGCTTGGACTTCCAGCGCCAGAACAGGCGGAATCCCTTGCGATGTCAGCCGATCAAAGTTTCCGGCTTGACGATGATTTGACCATCCCTCCAATTGAACCATCGAGACTACAGCGCCAACGTGAGCCTGGCAGCATCGGTCACCGGGCGTGGTCTCACCTTACGCTCTTGATAGAACGCCAGCCGCTTCCGCAGAAAGAGGTTCTCGGCTGCCAGTGAGCCCCGGGAGTGCATGGCTGCATTCCCCAACCGGAGCAGGTCGCCGAACAGCTCGGAAGCGGCAGACAGTCGCGTGAGAATAGAAGTTCGGAATCGAAGCATGCCGACTGGATTGTACCGGCAAACCTGCCGTGGAAGAACCGGAAACCGCCCCATCGAACGTATCCATTGCAAAAAGATCGAATCGACCGGAAGGCCCGACTTTTCCGTTGTTGATACCACTCGGATGGAATTTCTACCACAGCTCACTTGGTGTCGACGAGCTTGAGCACGCCGAAGCGATCCGGCACGTGAAAGGTATCGCTCATCGGAGGCCGCCAAGTTATTTCCTTTTGATTGGAATGTGGTCCCTGGGTTCTGAAGAAATTGATACGAAAAATGTTTCCGGGCGCGGGCGAACGATTGTCGAGGGCTGCCAAGGGAATACGCATCGCCCCATACCAAATCCTGGAACCATGATCAATGCGCGAAACCACCTGAAATCCTGAGTTCCAGATCCAGCCTTCTTCATGGTGCGGCTTTTCAAGATTAATGTCGAGATCGATCCACTCCCCTTGTGGCGAGACTTCGAACTCTTTGTAGTGTTTAATATTTTCAAAATTTGAGCCAATAAAGACTTCGGCGACGTCCCAATTCCAGAGCTGGTTGGTTTCGTGCACTGTGTCGGGTGAGGGCTTTAGATACAACTCCTCATAAGGACAGATGAATAGGAAGTAAATATTGTCCTTGGTCCATCGTGAGCGTATCTCGGTGCGATAACCGGGCACCGTTTTGCCATACGAATCTTTTTCCGCATAGGCCGCGCGTGCATGCCTCCAGAAGGCAGAAGCTGGATCGGTCTGAAGGGCAGTATCATGAAGCGCTCGTGTACTCTCGATCACCTTATTGTCCGCGGCGGCCGCGCTGGCTGCGCTGAGTGCAAATAAGGCAAAAATCTTAAAGAAGCGATTCATTGAGATGCTCCTAAACCGAAGTGCAGATGTGTATGAATCAATCCTGACGCGGGGAGCCTGTTCATGCTCAACCGAACTCGAAGCCAGCAATTGCATAAGTCAGTTCTTCTTTGTCTCTCAGATCGTTTCCACGCACCATTCGCAGGAGCCGTCGTTGAGGCACAAAACCGAGCTCTCTCGCGATCGCAACTGCGTCATGATTTTCCGGGATAAGATCCCAGAACCAGCCTAACGCCTTAGTAGTGCGAACGCATTGCTCGATCACCTTTCGCGCTGAGGCTCGATCCTTTGCAACACAGGGGCCGATGTAGGAGCTTACGCGGCCAGTCCGTGAGAACAGGTATGCCTGATCAGTCGCCAGCGGCGGATTTCGTTCCGCGAGCCGACGCAGGAGCCGTGAACGGTCTGCGCCGAACGCTTCTATGTCGAATTTTTGCCAGCATTCGCTCCAACCACAATCCGTCGTCTTCGGTTGCACCGCTGGAAACCCTGATCGCGACCATCGCTCCACAACCTGCTCGGCACGGAAGCCAAGGCTTTCATACAGCGGTTGTCCCTGTTCGGTGGCATCAAGTTTCACTGTACTGATCTTTAGCTCACAAACACGCTCCAGCGCTCGTGCAAGCAGCTTGCGTGCAAGGCCCAATCGTCGGTACTCAGGTTTTGTCAGCACCATTCCGATCCAGGCAAGTCGGTTGCCGTAACACTGCAACGTCGTGGTTGCGGCAAGATTGCCCTCGACTTCCACAGCAAAACAGCCCTCAGGATCAAGGTCTATCAGCATGCGCCAGTCTTCCGCAGTTTGGTTCCATCCCGCCAACGATGAGAGTCCCATGACTGCAGGAATGTCGCTCACGATCAGCAGACGATGGGTTTCGCTACGACTTTCACGGACATTCATCAGTTTCATCCAGTTGCCCGGAACCATTCGACAAAATGCGGAAGCGCGACGGCCGCGTCTGCGATCGAAGGATGCCACTTCTTCTCCCATTCGAAGGACACGAATCGGTCGTAGCGAAGCATTTTCAATGCGGTCCGCATTTCACTGAGCGGGAGCATACCTTGCCCGGGCAGCACCGGCTCCCACTGTCCGTCTCCTTTTCGCTGAAGATCTTTCATGTGTACGTGCCGGATGGTTTTGCCCAGCGCGGATGCACTGCGGCTTGGTGGTTCTTCCGACTCGATAAAACTGTTCGCCGGATCCCATACAACCCCGCAGTTCTCACGCGCAGTGTTCTTGAGAATGGCTCCGGCCTCTATCGAAGTTGCAAAATCTCCATGAGTTTCGATCCAGATCTCGATTCCGTTGGGGCAGGTTCTGTCCGCCAGAGTACGCAAACAGTCCTCTATCCATCCCCGGGTCGAGTCTCGGCTCGCACCAGGCTGGATCTGGTCTCCAAATACCCGAATTCCCGGCGCGCCCAATTCCGCCGCCAAGTCCGCCATGCGCTCGCCTTCCTCGATCCAGCGTTCACGCTCGCGGCGGTCTGGAGAATGAAAACGGCAGCTTGTGTCGACACAGGAAATGGCTAACCCGCACTGGTCGAGCGCACGTTTGGTTGACTTGAGTTCCGAACCTTGAAATACCGGCAATTTCCAAAGAGAATCCTCGCCCTGCACAAACCTAAGTTCGATTCCCTCGTAGCCCGCATTTGTGGCCATTTCGATGATCTCGGACAGCTTCCACTCCGGACAAGCCAAGGTTGAGAAACTGATTTTCATGATCCCAGAAATCTCCACGCTCAAGTCATTCGATCCAGCATCGACGTGATCACGCGATTCTTGACCGGTTTTCCCTGAAAGAAACTCTCCAGATCATCCATTACGACGCTGGCGATCTCGTGTCGAACCTGCACCTGGCTTCCTCCCATGTGAGGCGTGAGGATCGCTCCCGGCAGGCTTCGCAGTGGATGCCCGATGGGAAGCGGTTCCGCAGGGTCCGTCACATCGAGAGCACAACGCAGGCGCTTCCTTCGAACTTCGCGAGTAAGTGCACCGAGATCGATCAGCCCTCCTCGCGCAATATTGATCACGGTCGCGCCATCAGGCAGCAGCGCCAAATTTCGGCCACCGAGCATGCCCCGTGTTTCATCGGTCAGGGCCGAGGTCAAAACCAGAAGTGATGCCTGCTTTAAAACATTTTCAAGTGGTGCAAGGCTTACTGGGTATTGATTTGCAAGCGATTGGGAAACGTAAGGATCGTAAACCAGCCAGCGCAGGTCGAAACCACGCAAAAGATCGACAAGCGCACGACCAATCCTGCCAAAACCGATCATTGCAACCTGCCTTCCAATCAAAGCTTTGAGGCTTCCCTGCTCATGCAACGTTGCATAGATGCGATTCGACCGCTTCCGCAGTTCCGCGCGATAGGAGTCGATGTCCCTCGCGCAGTAGAGCAGGAAAGCGGCACCAAGTTCGGCCGTGGCGCGGGCCATCGGTTCGGCGGCCGTGGTGATGGTCAGCTGGTCGAAGAGCTTTCTCGTAAATCGCGCTTTCACTTCCCCACCGCAATGGGCGATGATGCGCAACTTGGGAGCGATGACAGGAAGGTCCTCCTCAAAGTGTGG
>Ga0182024_10010097_pt1 | contig 19341 bp, 11 predicted proteins | sample P32metaG_FD_120480 | JGI IMG/M metagenome (GOLD analysis project Ga0182024, IMG submission 120480) | Permafrost microbial communities from Stordalen Mire, Sweden - P3-2 metaG (Illumina Assembly) | ecosystem: Environmental > Terrestrial > Soil > Wetlands > Permafrost | place: Sweden: Stordalen... | reverse complement strand
TCTTAGGTGGATGGAATGCGACGACACTTGTCCATTACACCAGCGGCGCACCGCTCTTCATTTACGCTGCAAATCCTTACCCGTACCTTTCATGGGCTGGCGTGTATCCCAACGTGAACCTGAGTGGCAACTTCAACAGAAAGTTCCACAGCGGGAGTTTCGTGCCCGTCACGAGGGCGACAGCTTCGTCGGGAGATAAGTACTTCGACGGCACATTGTTTAGCCAGCCTGCGTTTGGGCAGTTGGGTACCGGTCCGGAAGCCTTCAACCAACTGCGCAGCTTCGGCTTTGCCGACGAAGACGCTTCCTTCCTAAAGTACACGTCCTTCGGCAGCGATGGCAGGTTCAAGCTCTCATTGCGTGTCGAGTTCTACGATCTGTTTAACCGTCACTATTTCAACGATCCGGTAACTGACATTACCAGCCCCAACTTCGGCTACGTTACCGGAGTGCAGGGTGTTTCGCGCAACGGACAATTTGGCGCACGAATGCAGTGGTGAGGATTTCCAACAGGGCGGGGCGGTGAGTACGCCGCCCCGCCAAGGCATCGCCTGCGGGCCGCATCGTTCGACAGAATCGGGACAAGTGTCCAAGCTTCCCTACGCTGGCTGACCATAAGGACATGGGCTGGTGGTTCTTATCATAGGCAACAGGCGGATCAAGTAATGGCGAGGCGGCTCTTAGAGTGGTTGCTGATACGACATTCGCTCCAAATTGGAGCGATCTCGTTTCCCTTGCTGCTTTCCATTTCACTGTCTGCCCAAACAGTGCATTACCTTGACTGTGGTGCCTCACAGAAAAGAACGGATTCTCTGAGTACAGACACAGCATGGAATGCCATCGATCAAGCCAATGAGCACACATTCCAGCCGGGCGATCAACTTCTTTTGAAACGCGGGTCTACCTGCCATGGGATGCTGAGCCCGAGAGGTTCGGGTGATAGCCAACGTCCCATCTTGATCGGAGCCTACGGTGTTGGCGCACTCCCAATTATCTTCGGCGATCATCATGAGGCAGCTCTTAAACTTGTCGATCAAGATCATTGGGAGATCTCGCGCCTAGAACTGGTTGGGGGAAGTCCCTATGGACTCTTGATTACTGGGTCCGTTTCAAGCTTGACCCATTTCCGTTTGACTGACCTCGTTGTCCACGACGTATCCGGAACTCCAAAGCAAAAGCAGACTGGGCTCATTGTTATAACTCCTCAATCCGGTGCGCCCACTCTATTCCATGACATAGTCATCGACGGCGTAACGGCGTATAACACCTCGCAATGGGCGGGGATCTTCGTCAGTGCGGGCATTTTCACCGCAGATTCCAAGCCACTACGGGGTAGTGGTGTTGTCGTGCGAAATTCTGTCGTGCATGACGTAGCCGGCGACGGGATTCTCCTCATGTTGGTGAAGGACGGGAAACTCGAATGGAATGTCGCTTGGGACACAGGGCTGCAGTACACGGAGACAATCGGCACACCGAACAGCATTTGGGAATGGATGTGTGAGGAATGTGTTGTTCAATTCAACGAGGGATTTTTCTCCGATTCGCCGGGTGTCGACGGCGGCGTATTCGACATCGACTACGGCAATATCAAAAACACTGTCCAGTACAACTTCGGTCATGACTCTCAGGGATACTGCGTTAGCGCGTTCGGAGTCGACGGCGGTTCAAGCGACAGCTTTGAGAGCACCATTCGCGGAAACCTCTGCATAGAGAATGGCCGGAGCCCCCGTGAGGCGGAGCGGCAAGGTGCAATATTCTTCAGTACCGTTGGCGGGGGGAGGCTCCGAGGAATTGAGGTCTACGGGAATACGGTGTTTTGGGACCCCCCTATTGACACTGCGGCAATCGTGAGCGACGCGGCCGTGGACCCTTCAGTTGTCCACGCAATTCGAAGCAACCTCGTGGTCGCTCGCTCCGGGAGGTTAGTCCGATCATCTGGGGGGATCCAGTTCCTAAACAACGAGTACATAATCTCATCGGCAACATCGCCGAGTTGGAGTTTCGATGGGAATAGCGAATTAACTCTGGCCGACGCTCAGGTTGAAGGACAGGAGATAGGGAGCACGCTATCAGGGACGACGGTAGATAGTCTGTTCCATCCCACCGAGACACATTGCCAAAACAGCGAACCCACACTCCAACATGACATCTTCGGTGACACGATGAGTTCCTGTGCTGGAGCGGTGAGTAGCGAGCCGGGACAGTCACAGCGGAAGGCTATTTCCATCGACAATTTACCCGCAGAGATAGGTGGATCTACCTTCGCGAAGAATGGTTGGACTTTAATCGCAAAACTGGCTCCAGAGAGTTCGCGGTCCATCGATTCATCTCGGAAACAAATGACGGTGCTGAAAAGCATGGAGAAGCAATTTGGCCCGCTTGGGCTGCAAATGTATGTCATCTCCGACTGCCAACTGGACGAGATTGCTGCACGAAGCTGGGAAAGCGACTGGAACTTCGGAAAAATCAGGCTCCTTAGTTCTTCAAATCAATTGGATGTCGCGCGGCTTTTTCCAGCGAACGAGGAACTCGGCGTGGTAATAGTTGACCGGACCGGAGGAATTGTAAAGAGATGGCGAGGATTGACGTCTTTCCCGGCGCTTGAGTTGTGGCTGCGCCAGACTATCGGGACGCCCGTCGGTATGCAATCGATCACGTTTGACGCATTAGCGACGAACCGGTGAGAACCCGCCAGAATTCCCGCTCGACATTAACAAGCACTATTTGGAAATTCTTGGCTCATGAGCAAACGTTTCCTCAATTCGAGCACTATGCGACATCGGCTCGAGGGCCCCCACGGGGCGAACTGCTCCGCAGGGCTTTCTGTCCCTAAAGAGTCCTCCTGGAATTGCCAACTTGCTTGTCGTTCGCAGAAGAGGCCATCAGAGCGCAAGCATCGCATGCTCGCCTTTCCGGCGGTCAGGCAAATGTGCCGGCTGGGAGCGAATTGGTCTGCTTGACTTGCCGGGCGGCAAGGCTGAGATGCGCCCGTTTGCGGATTTCGGATTTGCCATGGCTTCTCATATGTCGCTATCCCATCTGCTGCGAGAGTTGCCTAACAAGAGGCCGCACAAATTTCTTTTGGGCGCTGGTAATCAGGCGCTCGCACCGAGGGAGCGGCGCTTGAGAATCGGAAGGAGGCTAATGAGGCAAACCTTGGTCACGCGCGTCTTTGCTGTGCTGAGTGCAACGCGGACGGCTTCGCCCAAACTAGGCGAGCCCGATCTGCTTCGCCCGTAGAGCGGGGTCGCCAAGCATCACGGCGCGGAGATCGTAGTCGACAGGATCAAACCCGGTCGCCAACGCCGCAGCTGCCTTCATTTGCGCCTGAATGCCGGGCAGCTTGCTCATGGCCGCATAGTCCTCCTTGGACCGCCACTGCGCGTAATTGACGACCTTGCGCCGGTCGCGACTGACGTGGAGGTTCGCGGAGATGAAGCCGGGTTGGTCTCGAAAAATCTCTTCCGTAGCCTTCTGCAGGTTCTCCACCAAGCGGTCCGCGTTTTCAGGTTCGACGGAAAAGGTGTTGATGAATGTTAGATATCCGCTGCTTGCATCCAACGTTGCCGTTGCCTGCTTTGGCTTTTCTGTGTGGACGGTAAATGCGTATCCATCCGGGTCACGGAAGGCGAAGAATCTCCCAAACGGTCCATCGGCAAGAGGGAGAAGGATGGGTACGCCTTTCTCCGCCAGTTGCGCGTGAAGCGCATCGGCATCCGTTGCGGCGATCCAAAGAGACATGCCCCATCCCAGCTTGCTAGTTGCATCGAGGTCAACCATCGGTGTCCGGATTGCAAACGGGACAGGTTTGGTGTTGAAGACAACTGCGCCCGGTGGATTGTTCGGGGATGCTGTGAGACCGATCTGCTCTACGTAGAAGGTTTTGGAAGCCTCAAGGTCGCGTACCTGGAGCGCAATAAAGCTTGGCCCGATCAATTTTGGCGTAATTTTGTGCTTGCCGGATGTTGTCATGGTCCTTATAATATATAAGGATCATTATATGTCAAGCGCGAAAGGCAAATCGACGAACATGGCAACAGTACATCCGATGGCGGATCGGCTAGGATACGTGCTCAAGCGAGCACAACACGCACTCCGGACGAGCATGGATGACAAGCTCAGCCATCTAGGTGTGACCACGGCACAGTTCAACGTTTTATCAGCAGTTCAGCAGCAACCAGGCATTTCAAATGCCTCCCTTGCGCGTGGGGCGTTTGTCACTGCACAGAGCATGCTGGGGATCGTGGCCAACCTTGAAAAGATGAGGCTCTTGCATCGAACTCCTCACCAGATACACGGACGCATCATGCAGAGTGAGTTGACGCAAAAAGGCGCTGAGGTGCTGGCAAGGGCAGGCAAAGCAATCGACGATGTGGAGAAGTGCATGACAGTCGGTTTTACTGCTGAGGAGATCGATACACTATGCTCCATGCTTCAACGGTGTACCCAGAATATGCATTCCGCATAAGTGCCGACTGCTCAAGTGCGCTGATCGACATGGTGCCCGCACGGCGAAACGTCCTCACATGTCGGCTTCTGGGAAGTGATCCGTCTCGGGCTGTTTGTTGCAGTTAAGGTAGCGGCTTGTTCCCGATAATTGCAGGCAGCCCAATCAGTGACCCAGCGGGGACACGGAGACACATCACTTCCTCCCCCGATTCAGACCTCATGACGAGAGTAGCCTCTCCACTTCGGAGAATGTATAGACCATTGGGCGCTTCTCCCTGGCGGAAGAGAACCAGATCTTCGCAGCAAGAAACCGATTGCGATCGTTTCTCCAGAGCCCGAATCAACTCTCGATGCCTCCGTTGATTTTGGCGAAGGACAGCATAGAGCCTACCCGAAGTATCCCGCGCCTCTGCCTTTGAACAACATAGCCCTGACCATCGCTGCTGCTTCTTCCTTGGTTACATGGCCGTCCTTGTTAGTGTCGAGGCCGGAATTTCGATCATAAAGCGCGCTCGGCCTGCTGAAGAGAACCCATGAGTTTGTCCTTCCGATTGCTGCCGGCCAAAGGATTGCCATGTACACATCCTCGATGCTCTGAAGCATGTTCTTGTAGGGATTGAAATACTTCTCGACATAGTCCATCTGGTCTACGGCGGTCATGGCGGCCAGGTCCGCCGTGCTCGTGCCAAGGCCTGCGGCGGTGTCCGGCAGGAATTGAATCAGACCAGTGGCTCCGTTGCGGTTTTTTAAGGATGGGCTAAAAGTCTCGCCTGTTTCAAAGGCCATGGCCGAGATCAGGTAGTTCGGGTCAACGCCAATGTTCTGGGCAATCTCAATCAGCCTGGCCTTGAACTCAACACTCACCCTCGCTCCCCAGGCGATCTGCTGACTGCCGAGAGCTTCAGTCGCGATGGCGCGCGTAAGAAAGTTGAAGGTGGCGTCGTCCGGTTCCAGCATTCCGGTTGGCTGGGCCATGAGAAGTTCCTGCCGCTGAATCGCCTCGATTGCGGATATTGTCGCTTGCCCGCAGAGTCCATCCACAGTGATGGGGCGCAGCAAGGCCGGAGTATTAAGGTTTAGCAGCAGTTGGATGATTGTCACGTCCCCGAAAAGGTTTGTGCCATTGCGTCCGACCGAATTGAAGATACTGATAGTGCGGGGCATGGTTGACGTCTCCCACTTTTCGGGCCTGGGCGAGGTGTCGCTTGCCCAGTCATTATAGGAGAGTCATTAACGACGAAATGACGTATGACCCTAACGAAGCCATCTAAGATGCGGGCGAAAGAGTTTGAAGCGTATATTGGTTGCAAAGTCTTCCCGCAGAGGCTTGCACGTCCGTAGCGCTCGCGCTCCGCTGCGTGGGTGCTTTGAACGTTTGACACGCGAGCCATTTTCAGGCAATGCGCGCGACAAGTGAAACCAGCCATTAAAGACTTCATCGAAAGCCCAAATTGCTCCTCGCGCAATGGAGCCAAAATCGACATGATAGTGCTGCACTCGACGACGGCGGCGACCGTCGAGGGAACCATTACGTGGTTCTTGAGTCGCGAGTCGCAGGTATCCGCTCATTACGTAGTCGATAAGAATGGCGAAATATACCAAATGGTCCGTGATGAATCTGCGGCATGGCACGCGAAGGCCATTAATTCCCAATCGATTGGAATCGAGCACGTCGGCACAGCAACCGACCGCCTAACGGATGCTCAGAGCAAGGCGAGTGCAGAACTCGTTCGTTGGCTTGCCGCACAATACGGAATACCCACGGCGAATGTTATGGGACACAGATTCGCCCCAGGCAACGAAGGAACGACCGACTGTCCTAACCACCTCTTCGGCGATGCGACAGCAGACGCCGTTGCGGAATGGGTCAACACAAACGTCGCGGACACTTTGGAACTGAAAGAGTCGCGGAGAAGCTGTCAGGTTGCGGCTGGCCCTGTGACGCGCAGGGCGCTGCAACTCCCTGGATGGGCCAAGCCTGCGAGGTGGACCGCCAAACTACAAAGTGACTTGTCGCGAATCGATCAGAGCGTGCGGCCATTGCCGCACTCGCCCACGGCTAAATTGACCGCGCTGGAGCTGATGACCATCGCCCTCGAAGACAGAAGATTCTTTTATCATCGTGGCGTCGACGTGCCTTCAATTATCCGGGAGACTGTCAAGGCGCTCACAGGCCGCAAACATGGAGGGGCAAGCACAATCGACATGCAGTTCGTGCGGACCGTGACCGGATTCAGGGCGCCAACGATCACGCGGAAACTTTATGAGGGATTCTTGGCTCTCGCTATCCAACCGCGTCACAAGAAACTTGAGATTCTCCGGTCTTATCTGGCTTGCGCTTATTTTGGCTCGGGCCTTATTGGCGCGAATGCGGCAGCGAGAACGACCTTCAATAAGGACGCCGATCGACTGTCGATCGAGGAGGCGTCTCTTATCAGCGCGATGCTGGCATATCCGCGTCCCCTGCATGCATTGCCGCGCTGGGAACAACGAGCGAGACGACGGGCTGCGTATGCAGTGACGGTGTTTGCCGGACGTAAGCGCCGTTTGGCGGGGCCTTATGAGATTGACACGATGGAAAGCGGGGCGAGAGAGGCAGAAAAGTGTGCGCTGCTGCCGCGTTAACGCCGACGCTAAAAGGCATCAATCGTGGCTGCGCTTCAGCGCCCGCTCAATTCCCGCCCCGGCGAGTGGAGCCATGATGGCAAAGCCTGTGGCAATCGGGTGAACGCCGTCGTCGCTTAATGCCAGCGGAAGACCGCCGTGATCATCCGTCATAGCCGAGTAGTAGTCCACGTAGATATAACCCTTTTCAGCCGCATATTTCTTGATCCACTCGTTGAGTTCGATGATCTTCGGCGCGGGCTTGAGATCCGGCGACCAGGCGAATTCGGACGACGGCAGCACCGAGCAAAGCACCACTTGAATGTTGTTTGCCGTGGCCAGGTCGGCCATGGAGGCGATCATCGCGCCGCTCTGCTCTGCCGTCATCGGACCGGTGTTTTCCATGATGTCATTGGTGCCGGCGAGAATGAGCACGACCCTCGGGTTGAGATCGATGACGTCCTGGCGAAAGCGCACCAGCATCTGCGGCGAGGTCTGGCCGCTAATGCCGCGGTTGAGGTAGGGCTTGCCGGGAAACGATTTTTCGAGGTGCCAGTCTTCCGTGATCGAGTCGCCCATGAAGACCACGCGGCTCTCGCCAGGTTTGGGTGCTGGCAACGCGGCGTCGGCCTCTCTGAAGCGATTGAGGCCGCCGAAGTCGACCAACAGCTGCGCGTCGTGCGCCTTCTTCCAGGCGTAGTACGCGGCTGGATGGGAGCCGGTGTTCGAGGCCGTCGGCGGAGCGGCTGACGAAACGGCCGGCTGCTGCGCGTGCAGGAGGAGTGGAGAGGAGATCGCGGCGGCTGCGGCCAAGAGGAAGATCGCTTTACAGAGGTTTTGTCGATTCACTGCAGTACTCCGTTTCCTCGCCTCACTCTTTGAAAGGAGCCACACGTTCGTCCGAAGGCGCAGAAGCAATGATGAGACTGGTCGGATCGATTATAGGCACTCGTACCTGCCACACGCGAAAGACGCGCGCGACGAAGAAAGGCGATTATGATGGCTTTTACGGCGATTCTCAGCATCGGGCGAAGCTCTGTTGGTGAAGTTCTGTTTGGGAGAGTGGCGTGTCGCAGATCTTTATCAGTCATTCGAGCGTGGATGGAACGGAAGCGGCAGAGCTGCTGGAGTGGCTGCGCGCCCAGGGATTCACCTCGACATTTCTCGATTTCGACGATGAGCGGGGCATCGCTCCGGGAGAGAAGTGGGAGAGCACGCTGTACCGCGAGATCTCGGCATGCGATGCGGTGATCCTGATCCTGACTCCGAACTGGTTCCAGAGCAAGTGGTGCTTTGTGGAATTCGCGCAGGCGCGAGCGCTGGGCAAGGCGATTTTTCCGCTGGTGGAGACGCCCACCAAAGAGAAGTTCATCGGCGACGATATTCAACTGCTGGACTTGGTGAAGGACCGCGAAGGCGGGATGGACCGGCTGCGTTCGGAGCTGACGCGCATCGCATTGAACGCGCGCGGTGGGCTGCACTGGGACAACAAGCGGCTGCTCTATCCGGGATTGATGGCCTTCGAGGAGGCTGATGCCGCGATCTACTTCGGACGCGACGACGACATTCGGGCACTGATTCAGCGGCTGGAAGCCAGGCGCGTGCAAGGCGGCGAAAAGCTGGTCGTGGTCCTGGGCGCGTCGGGATCGGGCAAGTCGTCGCTGCTGAGGGCGGGAGTTGCGCCGCGGTTAAAGCAGGACCAGCACAATTGGATCGTGCTGCCGCCGTTTCGTCCCCAGGGAGAACCTTTGGATGAGCTGGCGCTGTCGATTGCCTCGGCGCTGGGCGACGCGAAGAACTGGCGGCAATGGCGGACCGAGCTTGAAGGGGAGAATCCGACGCGCGCGCTGAAGGACCTGGCGCGAGACCTGCGCGCTGCGCATGGGCAGAACGAAGCGCACATTCTGATCACGATGGACCAGGGCGAGGAGTTGTTCAGCGCCACGGACACTGGACAGACAGATCGGTTCTTCGCGGTGCTGAATGCGATGCTGAGCGAGCAACTTCCGTACCTTGCAACGATGACGTTGCGTTCGGATTACCTAGGCCATTTGCAGCAGGAGACTCGGCTCGCGGTGCCGTTCGAGCAGTTTGGGCTGAAGCCGATGCCGCTGGAACGGGTGCGCGATATCGTGCTGGGACCGGCCAAGCTAGCGGGCGTGACCGTGGACGACGCGCTGGTGACGGAGATGATGGCGGATGCGCGGACCGACGATGCGCTGCCGTTGCTGGCATTCGCGCTGCGCGAACTGTACGACCGGTCGGTTTTCGACAAGACGGGTGGCACAAAACACATGACAGTTGACGCCTATCGCACGATGGGCGATGCGCAGGCGCAGCTTTCTCCGCTCGAAAATGCGGTCCGGCGCAAGGCGGATGAGGTGCTGGCCCAGGCGAATCCGACGGCGGAGGATCTGCAGGCGCTCAAGGAAGCGTTCATACCGGGCCTGGTGCGCGTGAACCCGGAGGGCGAGTATGTGCGGCGCGCGGCGGAGATGTCGAAGATCTCAAGCGGCGCCATGCCCATGATCGAGCGGCTGGCCAAAGCCTACCTGCTGACGGTGCGCCACGAGCGCGGCGTGGCACTGGTGGAAGTGACGCACGAAGCGTTGCTGCGCAAGTGGCCGCGGCTGAAAAACTGGCTGGATGAAGAGAAGGAGTTTCTGACCGGCAAAGAGCAGTTGGACCAGGATCTGGCGGACTGGGAGGCTGCGCCGGAGAAGCAGAAGACGCAGGCACAGTTGTGGGGACTCAAGCTAGCGCGGGCGCAGGCGTGGCAGACTGCAAAGCCACGGCAATTGAACGAAGCGGAACTGAGATTCATCGACGCATCAGTTGCGCACGCTGCGGCGCTGAGAAGGCGGGAGCTGATGCGCACCGCGGGCACTCTGGCGGTGGTGCTCTGCCTGGTGTTCAGCTTCGTGGCCGCGTACCTGGTAAGCAAGCGGCACGATGCGCAGGCAGCGGCGGCCAGCGCTCGCATAGCGGCAAGCGAAACGGACTCTGAGTTTGCGGCCACGGAGATGATGCGGGACGAAGAGCCGGTGTCTCTGGCGTACCTGGCGGATGCATTGAATAGGAACCCCGGGAACCAGAAGGCGATTGCGCTGGCGGTTTCGGAACTGCGCAACGCTGTGCTGCCTGTGGAGACGCTGCACCACGATGGCGAGGTGCAGGATGCGAGCTTCAGTCCCGACGGAACAAAGGTTGTGACAGCATCGGCGGATGACACGGCGCAGGTGTGGGACGTGTCGACGGGACAGAAGATTGGTCAGCCGATGCGGCACGCGGATTGGGTGCACACGGCTGAGTTCAGCCCGGACGGCAGCGAGGTGGTGACAGCGTCATGGGACGGGACCGCACGGGTGTGGGACGCGAGGACAGGTACGCAGATCGGAAATGCCATGCAGCACAATGTTTCCGTTGAGGGCGGCAAGGTGAACAGCGCGTACTTCAGCGCGGATGGAACGGAGATCGTGACTGCATCGTGGGACCACACGGCGCGCATCTGGGACGCGACGAATCGCGCGCATGCGGAGATCGGAAAGCCTCTGGCGCACGAGCTGCCGGGCGCGATATCGGAAACGGTGTGGACAGCGATGTTTAATCCGACGGGGGCGCCGCAGTTGGTGGTGACGGCGTCGGCCGATCATGAGGCGAGGCTGTGGGACGTTGCGACGCAGACGGAGAAAGCCCACAAGCTGCAAAACGGCGAAGTGAATAAGGCGGTGATCAGTCCCGATGGGCGATGGGTGGCCACGGCGGGCGACGACGGCACTGGGTACATTCTGGATGCGAAGACGTTTCAGCCGGTAGGCCGGCCGCTTACGGATGGGAGCGGAGAGCCGATCGATTACGTCTCTTTTAGCCCAGACAACAGGACTGTCGTGACCGCGTCGCAGGATAAGACGGCGCGGCTTTGGGATGTACCATCAGGCAATCCCATCGGACAGCCGATGGTTCACGAGGGCTGGGTTGAGGCGGCAACGTTCAGTGCGGACGGAAGGTATGTGGTGACAGCATCGTCTGACAGGACGGCACGGGTGTGGGACGCGCACACGGGGCAGCCGATGAGCGAGCCGATGCGGCACAGCGGAGATGTGTATATGGCGCGGTTCAGCCCGACGAATTCGTCGCTGGTGGTGACTGCATCGTTCGACCACACGGCGCGCATCTGGAAATGGAACAAGATTGCGGATCTGCCGGTGATCAGCGGTAAGGGCTCGCTGAGGACGGTTTGCCTGAACGCAGACGACGAGAGACTGGTGACCGTGACCGAAAGCGGTGCACGGATCTGGAATGCGCGCACGGGGCAGGCTGCGGGAGAGATGACGGCGACGGGGCCGGTGACGTTTGCAATGTGCAGCGCGGACGGAACGCTGATGTTTACAGCCTCAGGCAAGCAGGGTCAGATTCGCAACGCGATGACGGGCGCACCGGTGGGGGAAGTGATCTCCCTCCTGGAAACGCCGGCGGCCGCAGTGATCGATACGCACGACAAATTGATGGCCGTGGTGTCGTCGAACGAACTGGAGATATGGGATGCGGCGACTGGGCAGGCGAAGGGAAACCCGATCCAGCTTGGCGGAGACGCCACGGGTGCGGTGTTCAGCTGCGACGGAAGAATGATCGCGACCTGGTCGCATGGCGGAACGGTGAGGGTTTGGAATGTCGCGACGGGTGCTGCGATCGGGAAGCCGATGATCCACAAGGGAGAAGTGAAGAGCGCGAATTTCAGTCCGGACGGGCAACTCCTGGTGGCCTCTTCGACGACCGGCCACGAAGCAAGTTTGTGGAACGTGCAAACGGGAGCAGAAGAGGGGGCTCTACCGGTTGATAACTGGGTTCCAGATGCGGAGTTCAGTCCCAACGGAAAGTGGGTGGCGAGCTCGTACGGAAACGCCGCGGAGGTTTGGGATACGGCGAGCAGGAGCCGGTTGAGCCAACTGATGCAGGAGAAGGACACGGTGCTGGTTTCGACGTTCAGCCCCAATAGCGAGTGGGTGCTTACTGCGTCGCAAGATGGAGTAGCGCAGGTGTGGGACGCGATGACAGGGGTAGAGGCGGGCAGGCCGATCAAGCGAGCGGAGACGGCAGCGCAGAGTTTGCCGGTTCGCGCGACGTTCACGAGCGATGGCAAGTGGATTCTGACGGCGTGGCAGAATGAGGACCAGAATGAAGCGCCGACGGGATGGGAAGTGCACCTTGATGAAGCGCCCGTCGTGACCGGCAGTGCTCCCGCGTGGCTGATTCAACTGGCGGAGATTGCAGGCGGCGAGCAACTGGACGCTCACGGCGTATTGCAGCCGGCACCTGCAGACGAGGACTCCACGCAATTGCGCCAGACTCTGCTGGGGCTGAGCGGAAACGATCCAGTGGATGAATTTGGAAAGTGGCTGTCATCCGATCCGCACTCGCGGGCGATTTCACCGCTGGAAGCCGCGAGGTAACGCAATGGTCAAGCAGACGGTTGTGGCCGTGTTGCTGGCCCTGCTTGCAGCGGGATTGGCAGCGCCCGTGTGCGCGCAGGCGTTGCACGAACCGCGCGGGGAGGCTGACAAGGCGCAGTCCGAGCAGCAGCCAACGCTGAACACGCATCCAGTCATTGCTATCACATTCGACGATCTTCCTGCTGTGGGCACTTTGCCGGCTGGAGAAACATACGTGGATGTGGTGAAGGCGCTGGTGAGCGAGTTGAAGGCCAACCACCTTGAGGGCACGTACGGATTTGTGAACGGCGACAAGCTCGATAGCCGTCCCGGAGCGCCGGAAGCATTACGGTTCTGGCTCGATGCGGGAATGAATATCGGCAATCACAGCTGGTCGCACATGAGGCTGACCACGAACTCCGCTGAAGCTTTCGAGCAGGACATAGCGCAGAACGAAGCGACGCTCACAAAGTATGGCGAAGTGCGCGACTGGCGCTGGTTCCGCTACCCATATCTCGAGGAGGGCGAAACGGTGGAGAAACGTCGCGCGGTTCGCGCCTATTTGAGCGAGCGCGGATATCGAATCGCGCAGGTGACGCTGCAGTTTGCGGATTACGAGTGGAACGATGCGTATTGCCGGTGCCAGGCCAAGAAGGACGAAGCGGCGATTGCGAAGCTGAAGCAAACCTATCTTGACTCGGCCGAGGAGGACATAAGGGTCGCGCGTACAGAAGAGCAAACCGTGTTCGGACGCGTGATTCCCGACGTGCTGCTGTTGCACGAAACACCTTTTACCACGCTGATGCTTCCGGATCTGCTTGACCTGCTTCGCAAGTGGGAATTCAGCTTTGAGAGTCTTTCGCAGGTGGAGAGCGATCCGGCTTATGCCGAGGATCTGGATGCAGGCTCGGAGTCGGGAGGCACGTTCCAGGGGCAGTTTATGGATTCGCGCCATCTGCGGTATCCGCCGGCCGAGCCTGATCCGTTCCAGCAGGTAACGCAGCTATGCCAGTGAGTTGTCTTCGTACCGCTCTGGCATGTGGCGGAGCGCCCGTGCGCGCAAAGGTCCAGCGTTTTGGAAGCAGTGACGAAGTTAAAGTATCCTAACCATTAACTATTTGTCCGACGATCCATCTTTTGCGTCAAATGCGAGCGATATTCTCGCGGACGGTTTCTAAAGCTCGTTCCCGCACTTCGTGATTCATAGGGAAGAGTGCACGATGAGCGGTTCTTGGCGAATAACCGGCCAACCATCCGGAACAGTTCGATCGCTATAAGTCGACATATCAGTACTAATCAATCTGACCTTTGCATTTGCGCGGCAGAGGTTTTGCGCGAGAATCCATACTTAGTTGAGGTCGAGGGTGCTGAATAGGGTGCTGAGATTGCGCAATGGCCTCTGACTGAGCATAGGTATCCGCGGCGAAACTCGGAAGTCTGGTCGTTAGTGCTCATTTCCAGAGAAGTGCGGCCTTTGGCGGTGTAAGAGATCGCTGTCGGGATCAGCGGAGTTTGGTCAGCGAGCTGGACTAAAACTCTTTCCGAGTTCCGAGCGGATAGTCGCCAGCTTGTCCGTTATCAGGTCGTAATTTCCGATTTGCTGTATCACAGCATGAATCCGGAGAGTGGCGAATTCTCTCGAGTCAGATGGCGAAGTGTACGATGAATCCATCGGCGACATCGTGCCAACCGGCCCTAGAAGAACGTACACCAGAAGTAGCCCAACGGCGAATGGATCGAAACAGAAAAACTCCACCCAGGCATTGATTCACACTGTTGTAGCATTGCAATCCGAAGATACAATGTCCCCTTCATTTGGCCTTAAAGAAGAGCACTTTATCGCCGCTCGTTGGCTGCTGCACTGCCACAACCGCTCGATTCCGACCGCTTCCTTTTGCCGAGTAGAGCGCTTCATCCGCAGCGGCCACCAATTCCTCGGGAGTCTTCCAACCCTTCCGAGTCGCTGTCGCGACACCCACGCTGACAGTTAGAATCGGCGCAACCTCGGATGCAAGATGCGGCAAATTGAGACCTGCAATAGCCAGCCGCGCCGATTCTGCCAGGCGCCCGGCATCGGCGGCAGATGTTGCCGGAAGAATAACGGCGAACTCCTCCCCGCCATACCGCGCGACCAGATCGATCTGGCGTCTGATCAGGCGTGTCAACTCCGTCGCCACCCGCATGAGGCATTCGTCGCCACGTTGATGTCCTTGAGAATCGTTCATCGCCTTGAAGCGGTCAACGTCGATCATTAGTAGGGACACCGCCGTGCCCGATCTCTGCAGGCGTGCGCATTCCATTTCGAGCGTCTGGTCAAATACTCGACGGTTGGCGAGTCCGGTGAGTGGATCGGTAGAAGAAAGCCGCTGCAACTCCGCATTGGCCAGGCGCAAATCCACGGTTTTCTCTTCTACCAGCTGCGCCAGTTCTAGCACCCTGCGCTGCGCGCTCATCATGCGGAAGCGAAGCACAGCCCCGATACCCGACAAAGGGATCAGCGTGCAGACGCCAATGAACCACCACGACCAATACCAAGGAGTGAGAATGACGAATGGAAACTCAGCCCGATGGCCACTCCACGCACCGTTCCCGTCCTGTGCCTCCACTTCGAGCCGGTAGGCTCCAGGGGCTAATTGCGCGAACTGCAGGTCCCGTTGCGACGTTTCGGTCCAAGCTGCATTCGCGCCCCCCAACCGGTAGCGGAAGATTCCCGCGTTTTCTCGGGGAGCGTTCGGCGTGGAATACCTCGCGATCAACGAGTTCGAAGGGATACCGAAGGCTGGATTGTGCAGCTCGGATACGTCAGTTGTACCCATGACCAAATGGGTGAACACGACCTCGATCGGTGCATCAGGAGATCCGCGCGGACGCGGCTTGAAGTGGGAGAGTCCCGCGCTGGTTCCAATCGATACTGCGCCATCAGCCTCAGAGGCGAACGCGTTCAGGTTGCAGTCGTCCCCAGCTAACCCATTCCTAATGTCGTAGTGGCTCCAGCGGGAACCATCCCAAACGTCGACGCCTCGCTCCGTCCCTGCCCACAGCCGACCCGCTGCGTCGAAATCGAGAAAGTAGACGATCCCGTCTGTGCCGCGCCGTTGCACCCCTTTCTCGACCGCCAAGCCCCCGAGCGACGATTGGACGCGGTCGATACCACCACCGAAGCGGTAACCGACCCACATTTTGCCGTTAGCGCCCGCACCCAGCGAAAGCACTTCCTGATTGCTCAAGCCGTCGGTTTTCTTGAAGTTTTTCCAGAGCCCCGCTTTATACGAGTAGAGCCCGCCCGTGCCTCCGGCCCAGATCGTGCCATCCGTCCCTTCGGCGACCGCCCAGATGCGCGTGGCCGGCAGTTCGGTGATGCGAGAGAACCTCCGGTACGGAGCACGGGCCACAAATAAGCCAGCCTCCGTGGCAACCCAAAGCCGTTGTTCCCGATCGAAGCGCAAAGTGTACGCTTGCTTGCCTGCTAGGCCCTGCTCCTCGCCGAACCACTCGACACTCCCGGAGGGCAATTGCATGCGCCCCGCACCATGGGTTTCGGTGCCGAGCCAAAGCTCCCCGTCAGGAGCCAACTGAAGGCTGTGCACGGCAAAATTGCCCACTCCCGCAACTCGCTTCCAAACCATGCTGAATTGCTGGCGCTCCCCGCGAAACAGCCCTCCCTCGGTACCGACAAGCGTCGACCCGTCGGCCTGCTGCAGAATCTCGTACACAAGATCGTTTCCCAGCCCGCTCTCAGTCGTGTAGTTCTCCCATTCCCGGTAGCCAAGCCATTGCGCGAGTCCCCGGCCCTCCAACCCAATCCAGAGTGTGTGCTGCCTGTCCTCAAAGACGGAGTAGACGGTGCCGCGGAGACCGACCTTCCGATCGATCTTCTGCCACCCGTTTTCTTCGCGGATGAGCAGTCCCTCCGGTGTAGGGAGCAGAATCCGCCCCTCCGCATCGATGCCCGACACCCCCCCCATTGCCTCTGGCGTGAACGGCGTATCAGGCCGTCGGAATTTGCTTTCCCCTGCCCGTAACTCAAACACTCCGGCATTCCGGGCTCGCACCCAAAGGTTTCCGCCCCCATCCTTCCGAATTGTCAGGCAGGCGCGTTCCGGAAGTCCGCTTTCTCGACCGAAGATGTCTGTCCCGCTCGAGTCCTTGCGGCAAAGTTCGTTTCCGCATCCATACCAAAGGGTGTCGCCATCCACTAGGACTCCCCAGGCGCCCGATCCGGTGGTCCCGGGGGGCTGCGGAAACCCCTGCACCTCGAATCCGCTCTTCCCAGGCTCCGTGTACAGTTCTTTCAGACCGGAATCTGTGCCAAGGAAGGTGTGCCCCTTTCCATCCGCCTGGATTCCCTGCGCCCAACTCACTGTCTTGAAGTCCAAGGAGAGCTTTTCGAAGCGATTACCGTGCAGGCGGTAAAGCCCGAAAAGCCCACCGGCCAGCAGAGTGCCATCGGGCGCGTCCCCCAGCGCCGCGCTCGAATTTGACGGAATCCCCTGCTCCTGGCCAAAGGCTTCAAAGCGTTCCCCGTCATAGCGGAAGATTCCGTTTTCCGTACTCACCCAGATGAAACCGACTCGGTCCTGGTAGATCTCTGTGACCCCGACATTCGTGAGCCCTTCCGTCACTCCGAAATAGCGAAAACTGTATTCCTGCGCGCACAGTATCCCGGACGTGAGCGCCAGAATTCCCAAGGCACACGCATATTCAGTTAGGACTACTGATGGAGAAAACCCGCGGGGATGTTTGCGACTTTCATGGCCCGGTCGCGCAGGCACACGCGTCCCCACTCGCGAAGCACACCAACCCACTTCCACGAGCGCGTGTCTGTTCGACTCATGGAGCGCGCTCTTGATCGGGAACCCCCATTCTTTCGAGCGAACATGGGAAGACAAAGCCCATCCATTTGAATGGCGATGCCCATCGGCGAGCACTCTTGTGGCATCATTACAGGCTCAGCATTCGGCCAATTGATGTTTTGATGCCTAATTGCTGCCGGTGGTCTGTCTGTCTCGCCAAATCCATGTAGTGTCCTAATAGTGCGTTGCTTCAGAAGTTCGCTATCAGATGAGTGGCGCACAGGGCGAGGAAGCCAACCCCAGTGATCACCATTGTCAGCCCAACGTAAAAGGGAGTCCGTACTATTTCCTTTTGTGGTCGCGCTGGCGGCTCAATGCGGAATGACTGAAGGAGAGTGCAGTCATAGGCAGACCACGCGGGCTGATGGAAGAGCTTATTAAGCATGGTCGAGGCGTCGCTCCTCACACTCTATTCGGGGTCAGAGCGGTGCGCTGTGATGGTGATCACCTTCAAATAGTGCGTTGCCGATACTTAAGGTGCTAGAGCGAAGCAATCGCGTTCGTGGAGCAGGTTTACAACAAGGAAAAGAAGACTCAAGTCGCAGGTGGAGATGTTGCTAAAGCATTGGGATACGTTGGAAAACCCACAAAGGCCGATGTTGGCCGATTGAAGAAGCAGATCGAATCGCTTGAGGAGGCGTTTGACGATGAGGATGCAGAGTGATTTAGATCACACTAGTCCGCTCTGACCCCGGATAAAGTGCGATCACCGACACCTTTCCTCAGGTCTGACACGGAACCTCTCGGAAACGAGGGGCTTTCGTGCGTTTGGGCATATAATCCGGGCGGGAGGATTTAGCCCATGGCATTACAGACAGGTCAACAAGTGGAGATCAAGAACGCGAAGCACGTAATCGGAAAAATCGTCAGATTGCGCGACTCTGATCCTATTGGTGGAGATGTCTATGAAGTCGAAATCGACCCGCAACATTTGTACCTTCGGGAATCCAGCTTAGAGTCTATCGATGTCCCGAAATTCGAAACACCGCACTTAAATCGGGCATCGGATGAATGGCTCGCGGAGGTGCAAAGAGCCACCAGCATCTTGCAGGCGGTAATAGACAATCCCAATGATCCGACACTTCGGAACGCAATGGTCGAGAGTTTAGATAAACTTGGCCATATCGACTCAATCTAAAACTTTTCTCTAGCAACGTAGCATTAGGACACTACCCAAATCCATGTCGAAGAACGAAGTGCTCAGATTTCTGTCGCGAAGGTTTTGGGCACTCCTCACCAGTCCGATCCTGTTGGAACGGCCATCGTCCAGTGACAAACGGCAGTGCTAGTAATTCCCGTTCAGTCCACGATGGCAAGGATCGCTTTGTCCAGACAGTACTTGCAGAGGCTGATCCTCCTACCGTCTGCTTAATGAGTCCCGAAACGCACGTGTCGCAAGGAGGGCGTGTCCGTTTACGCAAATCGCCGAGACACTCTGCGAACAAATAAGGAAATCCAAACGTCCGGTTTCCTGTTGTATTACCGCCAGCCCGGAAGTTACCCTATTTCGTAAATTAGTTCCGATAAACGCCCTAGTGTCACTCTTTTCCTATCGCAACTCCCTCACGAAATTGCAGGACGCTGGCCGACTTGCCGGCACTTATCGTTCCAGACGAGATTGACACGTTTCTTGTTGTTAACCTACTCGACGGGGCCACCCCGACTTCCATCCAGGAACGGACGCAACGGCTCGATTGTGCATGAAGAGGCAAAGGACTAGAGCGATTATTCAAGCCGATGTACACTTGATGCGCTTAGGAGTCGTCTATGAAACTGCTCCGAATGTATTCGGCGGTAGCATTCCTGCTTTCAGTCGTCCCCATCCCAGCGGCGGCTCAGACAATTCCAACCATAGACGCCAAGAACCACATTGGCGAAAAGGCAACCGTCTGCGGGCTGGTAGTGAGCAACAGCACTGCCACTCAATCCCAGGGCACGCCGACTTTCATAGATCTAGACAAGCCGTATCCGGACGAGACCTTCACAGTTGTAATTTGGGAGCGAGA
>Ga0182024_10010096_pt1 | contig 19341 bp, 19 predicted proteins | sample P32metaG_FD_120480 | JGI IMG/M metagenome (GOLD analysis project Ga0182024, IMG submission 120480) | Permafrost microbial communities from Stordalen Mire, Sweden - P3-2 metaG (Illumina Assembly) | ecosystem: Environmental > Terrestrial > Soil > Wetlands > Permafrost | place: Sweden: Stordalen... | reverse complement strand
GACCGGAAGCGAACCTTTCGCGATGAAGCGTGTCACGTCCGCTTAACCTCGCGAGAGAATCCGACGCAATGCGGGGCTGAAATGTTGCTCGCCGTGACGTGGACGCCGGGTGCTTGCGTCCGCTTGCAAAGCAGCGGGCCGCCCGGCGACCGGGCGGCCCTTTTTTGGTTGGAGACTAAAACTGGACGATCGCGTTCAGCCCCACCGGATGGCGATGGCGCCGGCGATCGAGCGCGGCCGGGTCCGCACGGCATGGCCGTCATTGCCCGATTCGATCACCCACTCTCCGTTTTGTTGGCCGACGATCTTGCCGACATGATGCGGCCAGACCACGACTGCGCCAACGCCGACCGGGCCGGGTTGGCCCCAATGCGCCCAATTGCGCGCGAGGTTATAGGCCGGACCAGGATCGCCGCCGACAAGTCGCCGCATCTCCCAGCCGCACCACGCTGAGGGCCGCCCATCGCGGCGGCCCCTGTAAGCGGTGTGTTGCGGATAGGTCTCAAAACCCCGCGCGGTGAACCCGAAGGCGGCGGGCGCCGTATAGGGTTGCGGCTGCCACGCGAATTCGCCGCCCGGCGTCCATCCCGAGCGCGGCGCCGCAAAATTGCGACTCATGAGCCGGTGATGATGGTGCCGGTAATGATGTTCGTGCGCCTGTGCGGATTGCGCGAACAGTGCGATGGCCGCAGCGGCGATCACTAAGGTCGTCGACTTCATTCGATTGGACTCCTACTCGTTACACCGTTTGTTGTTGCCGCTTGCAAACAAAAGCCCCGCCAAACATCAAGCTTGGCGAGGCTAAGCGGACGGATGCACCTCGTTGACGTCAACGAGGCACGGCTGCCTCATAGCATCATCAGGGACGCTGTGCTGCCCGTTTTTGCATGGCAACTATTTGCTGAGCGGGCAGGCGTGACAAATTCTCGCCGCGTTGTCCGCAGGCAAATGAGGCGATTGTTTGGTTTCTATCTGTTCAGTGTCGCGTTTACGCCCGCCATGCGCGGATTATCGTGGTATATGCCGCGATCGGCCACGCCGACCCGGCCGTCCCCCGATCGACGCTGCTCGCCCCGGTGCTGCCGCTTAGATTAATCCGCGCCAGCGGCGCATAGCGTCCGATCGATCGCGCCGCGGCAGGGCGGTCGCCTTCTCCCGCTTGATCCGTCAAGCCCCCGGCGATAGCGTCGATGCAAAATACGCCCGGGAGGCAGCGTTCATGACGCCCTTTACCATCACGCCGCTGAGCGGCCACACCGGCGCCGAAGTGGTCGGCATCGATTTCACCGAGGCGGTCGACGCCGAGGCCCGCGCCGTGCTCAATCGCGCCTTCGCCGAGCATCACGTGCTGGTCATGCGCGAGCAGGAGTTCGATCCGGACGAGTTCAAGTCCGCCGCACAGGTGTTCGGCGAGTTGCAGATTCACGATCGGAAGGAGCAGCACGTCCCGGGGCATCCGGACGTCTATTATGTCTCGAACGACATCTACGTGAACGGCAAGCGCATGATTCCGGGCGAGACCTTCCACACCGACCACTCCAATCATCCGGCGCCGCCCAAGGCGACGACATTGTTCGCGGTCGAATTGCCGTCGCGCGGCGGCGACACTCAATACGTCAATATGCACGACGCCTATGACGATCTGCCCGCGGCCACCAAACGGCGCATCGACGGGCTCAAGGCCGTGCATGTCTACCAGAGCAAATACAGCCCGCGCGCGCTGTCCGGCCTCAACGATGAGAGCCGAGCCAAGCTGCCGCCGCCCGGCATCCACCCGCTGGTGCGCACCCATCCCGACAACGGCCGCAAGGCGCTGTTCATTAATCCGGTGCGCATGGAGTCCATCGTCGGCATGGACGACGAGGATGCGCTCAAGCTGATCGACGAATTGATGCAGCACGCGACGCAGAAGAAATTCGAGTACCGCCACCGGTGGCGCGACGGCGATTGGGTGATCTGGGACAACCGCAGCGTCATGCACCAGGCCAACCCCGACTACGACATGAACGAGCGCCGCTACCTGTATCGCCTTATGCTCAAGGGCGAAGTGCCCGTATAAGGAGCAAGCGGTCGGCGGCCGGGATCTCCTCAGTCGGTCACCGGCCGACCGGGCTAGGCCTTCGACCGCGCCGGTCGGTCAGCTTCCGCACCAACATCCTGCTTGGCGGCATCGACTACGCATTTCACTGATCGCCGAATGTCCGGCTACAGCGGCCTTTCGGAAGCCGATTTCTGCAACGGTTTCTCGCTCGGCCGGTATCGGCTAAGCTTGATCGATGGCAGTTATGATCCTGATCGCTTTGGCCGGGTTGATGGGCGCCGCCGGCATCGTGCTGGCCGCGGCCGGCGCGCATATTGCGCTGGGCGCGGGCCTCGACGGCGCCGCCTCCATGCTCTTGTTCCATGCCGCAGCCGTCGTCGGCGGCGCGGCGCTCATCCAGCAGGGGTCGCTATGGCGGCCGTTGGCGCTCGCCGTGCTGGCCGCATGGGTGCTCGGCGCCGCTCTGTTTTCCGGCGACATCGGGCTCCGCGCCTTCACCGCGCATCGGCTATTTCCGTTTGCCGCGCCGTCAGGCGGCTTTGTCTTGATCGCTGCTTGGCTGGGGCTTGCCGCTGCAGCTTTGCTGCGGGGCTGAACCTGCGCCTTTCGCCCGATCACGACTTGGCCACCTTTGCGGGCTTAGTCGCTCAGGACAGCGCGAGCCGAAGCAGGCGCAGGCACGGCGCGGTAGGTAGTTTCCTGTAATATCAATAGCTTAAAACCATAAGGTCCGCGGCGCGAATATGGGATTCGTCACGGGCTTGATGGCGGCTCGCGATTGGCGCGGCGACCATGCGCCTCGTGTGATTGACAGCGACCGCCGCCTATGATGCCGAGACGCCCGAGGGAAACACGATGACATTCGTTACTGCGGCGCGTCTTACCGTCCTGCCGGCCACCGCCATGCTGCTCGTCACCTTGACGGGCTGCGATCGCGGCGGCCAGCAGCATGCGGCTTTTCCGCCGCCGACGGTGACCGTGGCCAAGCCGGCGCAGCGCACGGTCGTCGATTACGACGAATATGTCGGCCGCTTCGTCGCGGTGGATTCGGTCGAGATCCGCTCCCGGCTGTCCGGCTACCTGTCGGCAATTCATTTCACCGACGGCCAGATGGTGAAGAAGGGCGATCTTCTCTTCACCATCGATCGCCGGCCGTTCGAGATCGCGCTGGAGCAGATGCGCGCCAATCTCGCGCAAGCGCGAGCCAATCTCGCTTTCGCCCAGGCCGACCTGCAGCGCGGCCAGGCGCTGCTGACGAATAAGACGATCACCGAACAGAGCTACGATCAGCGCACCCAAGCCAAAAACGTCGCCGAGGCCTCCGTCGCCGCGCAGGAGGCGATGGTAAATTCCGCCGAGCTCGACCTCGATCAATATAGCGAGCTGCGGGCGCCTGTCGACGGGCGGATTGGCGACCGCCGCGTGTCGGTCGGCAATCTCATCACCGGCGGCGCCGGCGGCAACACCACGCTTCTAGCCACCATCGTCTCGGTCGATCCGATCCGCTTCGAGTTCACTTTCGACGAGGCGTCGTACCTGCGCTACGAGCGGTTCGCCAAAAACCGGAGATCGGCTCAGGCGGCCGATCCGCCATCGGCTCCGCAATCCGATAAGCAGGCGGATCAACAAACCGGTCAGCAGGCCGCGCAACAGCCCGATCCGCCGTCCGATCCGCAAGCAAAGGATCAGCGCCAAGACGGCGTCGACACCGGCGTTCCGGTCTCGCTCAAGCTGATCGACGAAAAGGATTTCGATCACGGCGGCAAGATCGATTTCGTCGACAACGCCATCAGCACGTCGTCGGGCACCATCCGCGGCCGCGCGATATTCACCAATTCGAACGGCATATTCGTGCCGGGCATGTTCGGCCGCATCCGCGTGCCCGGCTCGCCGCCGCATCTGGCGCTGCTGATCCCGGACGCCGCGGTCGGCTCCGAACAGGCGCGCAAATATGTGCTCGTGGTCGACGACGGCGGCACGGTGCGGCAGAAATACGTGACGCTCGGCCAGCTCGACGGCGGCTTGCGGGTCGTTCGCGACGGCTTGCTGCCGACCGATCGCGTGATCGTAAACGGCCTGATGCACGCCCAGCCAGGCGCCAAAGTGAAGCCGGAGGAGCAGAGCAATCCCGCGGCGCCGGCTAAGGCCGGCGGCCAAGCCAGCGCCGGTTGATACCGTAAAATGCGCATCTCGCATTTCTTCATCGATCGGCCGATCTTCGCCGCCGTGGTCTCGATCGTCTTCGTGATCCTGGGCGGCGTGGCGTTCTCGCGCCTGCCGATCGCCCAATATCCGGAGATCGCGCCGCCGATCATCAACATCACCGGGCAATATCCCGGCGCCAGCGCCGAGGTCGTCGCTTCCACGGTGGTCACGCCGATGGAGGAGCAGATCAACGGCGTCGAGAACATGCTCTATATGTCGTCCAATTCGACAGCCGACGGGCGCTTCTCGATCCAGGTGACGTTCGACCTCGGCACCGACCTCGATATCGCCCAGGTGCAGGTGCAGAACCGCGTTGCCATCGCGCAGCCGCGGCTGCCGGCCGACGTGCGCAATATCGGCGTCACGGTGACAAAATCCTCGCCCGACCTGATGATGGTCGTGCACCTTTATTCGCCAGATAAATCCCGCGACGCTCTGTTCATCTCGAACTACGCCACGCTCGAAGTCACCGATCCGCTCACCCGCGTCGACGGCGTCGGCTCGATGACGGTGTTCGGCAGCCGCGATTATTCGATGCGCATCTGGCTCGATCCGGATCGCTTGCAATCGCTCGGCCTGACCGCGACCGACGTGACCAATGCCTTGCAGGCGCAGAATATCCAGGTCGCCTCCGGCGTGCTTGACCAGCCACCGGTGGCGCATCCGGGCGCATTCCAGATCGCGGTGCAGACGCTCGGCCGGCTCGATACGCCCGCGGAGTTCGGCAGCATCGTCGTGAAAGAGACGCCCGGCGCGGTGGTGCGGCTGCGCGACGTCGCCGACATCCAGCTCGCTGCGCTCGACTACTCGTCGAATTCCTATCTCGACCACGACCCCGCGGTCGCGCTCGCCATTTTCCAGCGGCCGGGCTCCAATGCGCTCTACACCGCCAAGGGCGTCATCGATCTGATGGCGAAGCTGTCGCAGCGGTTTCCGCCCGGCGTCAAATACGCCATCGTCTACAACCCGACGCAATTCATCCAGCAATCGGTCGACGCGGTGATCGACACCATCGGCGAGGCCATCGTGTTGGTCGTGCTGGTGGTGGTCCTGTTTCTGCAGACTTGGCGCGCCGCCATCATTCCGCTGATCGCCATCCCGGTCTCGCTGATCGGTAGCTTCTTTTTCATGGCGGCGTTCGGCTTCACGCTGAACAATCTGTCGCTGTTCGGCCTAGTACTGGCGATCGGCATCGTGGTCGACGACGCCATCGTCGTCGTCGAAAACGTCGAACGCAACATCGCGTCTGGGCTCAATCCGCGCGAGGCGGCGCGCAAAAGCATGGACGAGGTCGGCTCGGCGCTGATCGCCATCGCGCTGGTCCTCTGCGCCGTATTCGTACCGTCGATCTTCATCACCGGCATTTCCGGCCAGTTCTACCGGCAATTCGCGCTGACCATTACCGGCGCCACCATCATTTCGCTGATCGTCTCGCTGACGCTGTCGCCGGCGATGTGCGCGCTCCTCCTCAAGCCACACCATGGCGGCCCGCGTGAACGCTGGTGGGAGCGGCCGATCCATCAATTCTTCGGCTATTTCAATCGCGGCTTCGAGAAGCTCGGCTTCGGCATCTCCTGGCTTGCCACCAGAACGGTACGGCGCGTGGCGATCATGGCCGCAATCTATCTCGTCGTCATTGCGCTCGGCTTGAACGCCTTCCGCACCACCCCAGTGGGCTTCATCCCGCAGGTCGACCGCGGCTATATCATCGTCGTCGTGCAACTGCCGCCGGGCGCGTCGCTCGAACGCACCGATAAAGTCCAGCAGCGCGCGCTCGACATCGCGATGGGCGTGCCCGGCGTGGCGCATGCCGTGAACATCGTCGGTTTCTCCGGCGCGACCTTTACCAACGCGCCCAATGCCGGCGCGCTGTTTCTGGTGCTCGACGATTACACCAAGCGCGGCCACGATCCGCGCGAATCGGCGGCTGCCATTCAGGCGCAGCTCAATCGCCGGCTGTCGGTCATCCAGGACGCCTTCATCATCGCGGTGCTGCCGCCGCCAGTGCTCGGCATCGGCACCGCCGGCGGATTTCGCATGATGGTCGAGGATCGTTCCGGACAGGGATCGGAAGCCCTGCGCAAGGCCACCGAATCGCTGGTGCTGGCCGCCGTCAAGACGTCCGGCATTGCGCAAGCGTTCTCGCTGTTCGAGACCTCGACGCCACAGGTCTTTCTCGACATCGACCGCATCAAGGCCCAATTGCTCGGCGTGAACGTCCAGGACGTGTTCAACGCGCTGCAGGTCTACATCGGCTCGTCCTACGTCAACGACTTCAATCTTTTCGGCCGGACCTTCCGAGTGATGGCGCAGGCCCGTGACGAGGACCGCCAGCATGTCGCCGACGTGCTCAAGATAAGGGTGCGCAACTCCAACGGCGAAACCGTGCCGCTCGGCTCCTTCACCACCGTCGACAACATCGCCGGTCCCTATCGCGTGCCGCGTTACAATCTCTATCCGACCGCCGAGATCGACGGCGCCGCCGCGCCCGGCTATTCGCAGGGTCAGGCGATCGCGATCATGGACAAGCTCGCCGACGCGACCTTGCCGGAGGGATTCGCCACCGAGTGGACGACGCTCGCTTATCAGCAGATCAGGGCCGGCAATACCGCGATGTTCGCCTTCGTGCTGGCGGTGGTCTTCGTATTCCTGGTGCTGGCGGCACAATACGAAAGCCTCACCTTGCCGCTTGCCGTGATCATGATCGTGCCGATGTGTCTCGTTGCCGCCATCACCGGCGTCATCCTGCGCGGTCTCGACAACAACATCCTCACCCAGGTCGGCTTCGTGGTGCTGATCGGACTGGCGGCGAAAAACGCCATCCTGATCGTCGAGTTTGCCCGCCAATTGGAGGATCAGGGCCGCAGTCGTTGGGATGCCGCGGTCGAAGCGACGCGGCGGCGGCTACGCCCGATCCTGATGACCTCGTTTGCCTTCATCCTCGGCGTGACCCCGCTCGTATGGGCGATCGGCGCCGGCGCGGAATTGCGCCAGGCGCTCGGCACCGCGGTGTTCTTCGGCATGATCGGGGTGACGGCGTTCGGCCTGATCTTCACGCCGGTGTTCTATGTGATTGCCCGCTCCATCGCCCAGCTCGGACAACGCCGCGGCAAGGAAAGCCAAAGCTCGCCGCAGCCGGCCGAATAGCCACAAGAGCCAGTCCCGGCCCGCCATTGACCGCCTCTGCGGAATAAGGGCGACGCGGCGGTGTTCGTCGCGTTACGGGTGCGTTATTATGACCCCAAATGGGTAGCGTTACTTGGGGGCCAATGCCCAACCGCCGCAGGGAGCCATAGCGATGATTCAGAAACTGCTGATAGCATTTGCCGTTCTGGTGTTGGGCGTGACCGCCGCCTCGGCGCAGAGCTGCCAGGACATCATCGACAAGCGTCAAACCCTCATGAAGCACAGCGCCGCCGACGCAAAGATCGGCTCCTCGATGATGAAGGGTGAGACGCCGTTCGATCTCGCAAAGGTCAAGGAAATCTATTCCACCTTTGCAACCGACGCGGCGGCGATGCCGACATTATTCCCCGATTGCTCGAAAACCGGCGATCACACGACGGCCGCGCCGGCGATTTGGGACAAGTCGGCGGACTTCAAGGCCGCCATCGCCAAGTTCGCCGCTGACGTCAAAACGGCGCAGGACACGACCAAGGACCTCGACACTCTGAAGACCAATTTCCAGGCCATCGGCAAGGATTGCGGCTCCTGTCATCAGACATTCCGGGTGAAGCCGAGCTGATTAAGCCTCGTGACCCAACAAAGTGGGCGGCCGTCCGTGAGGGCGCGCCGCCTTTCGGTTTTTTTCGGGAATATTTCCCTCATCCGGGAATCCCGTATTAAATTTGGGTTGCGCCGGGAGGCTGTGGCATGCCGACATTGCGAACGCTCGCGCTTCTCGCCGCGGCCGCCGCCACGTTGGTTCTTGCCGCCTTCTGGCTGTTGACGCTACCGGCAGTCGTTCCCCCCTCGGCCTTGCCGCCCTACACGCCCAATCTCGACAACGGCCGCACCATGTTCGCGATCGGTGGTTGTTCGGCGTGCCACGCCATCCCCAACAAGGATCCCGATAAGGTCGATCGCACGCGGCTCGGCGGCGGCTTGGGGCTCAATTCGCCGTTCGGCACGTTTTATGTGCCGAACATTTCGCCCGACCCGAAGGACGGCATCGGCCGCTGGAGCGAAGCGAATTTCGTCACTGCCTTGTGGAAGGGTACGTCGCCGGGCGGCGCCAATCTCTATCCCGCCTTTCCCTACACCTCCTACCAGCACATGCAGCTCGACGACGTCCGCGATTTGTTCGTCTATCTCAAAACCCTGCCGCCGGTGCCGGGCAGAGTGCGCCGGCACGATCTGAGATTTCCTTTCGATCAGCGCCCGCTGCTCGGCGGCTGGAAGCTGCTGTTTCTCCGCGGCGGGCCTTTCGTGCCCGACCCGGCGCGCTCTGCGCAATGGAACAGGGGCGCTTATCTGGTCAACGGACCGGGGCACTGTGCCGAATGTCACTCGCCGCGCAACATGCTCGGCGCCATTGTCGAGGACGAGCGCTTCGCCGGCGGCCCGACGCCCGACGGCGACGGCTGGGTGCCGAATATCACGCCGGCCGGGCTGCAGCATGGCGACGAAATCTGGTCGGAGAAAGACATCGCGAGCTTCCTCGGCGACGGCATGACGCCGTCGGGCGATTTCGCCGGCAGCACCATGGCCGAGGTCATCCGCAACACGTCACTGCTCAGCGCCGACGATCGCGCCGCGATCGCCGATTACATTTTCACGCTGCCGCCGGTGCAGGGGCCGCCGCCGCCGCCGAAGAAACGAGATTGAAAGCGGCTGCGTTGGCGGGTGGGGCCGGCCGCCGTTCGTTGCGCCGGAAGCGCTACGCTCCCGCTCCGAACGCCTTGAAGGTGATGATGGTGCGGGTGTCGGCGATGCCCGGGATCGGTTGCACCTTCTCGGCGATGAAATGGCCGATATCGGTCGACGGATCGACGTAGAATTTCACCAAGAGGTCGAAATCACCGGCGGTCGAGTATATCTCCGAGGCGATCTCGGCGTCGGCGAGCTTATTGGCGACCTCGTAGGATTTGCCGAGCTGGCATTTGATCTGCACAAAAAAGGGAATCATACGCGCCTCCGGGAGCTTCGGAGCAAGCTTATACCAAACCGCAAGGACTGCACGAGCCGGGGCGGACGGTATAACCTGCGCTGGATGATAGGGGTTTTGTGATGCCGGTTGAACTTCGCCTCAATGCCATCGTCGATCCGGAGCGCGCCGGCGGCCACGATCTCGCCGATCTGGCGCGGCTTTTCGCCGAGGGCGGCGCCACGCTCGTCCAGTTGCGCGACAAGGTGAGCGAGACGCGCGCCATGGTCGAGGAGGCGAGAGCGATCAAAGCGGCGCTGGCGCCGTTTCGCGTGCCGTTCGTCGTCAACGATCGCATCGACGTCGCGCTCGCCGCCAAGGCCGACGGCGTGCATCTCGGTCCCAATGACATGGCGATCGAGGACGCTCGTGCGCTCCTTGGCCGCGGCGCCATCGTCGGCCTGTCGATCAAATCGGTCGCGGAGGCAGACGCCGCGCCGCTCGATCTCATCGACTATGTCGGCTCCGGCGGCGTTTACGTCACGCTATCGAAGCAGCAGAAGAATCCGCCGATCGGTCCGCATGGCCTGGCGCGCATTATCGCCGCGCTGCATCGGCGTGCGCCGACTTTGCCGGTCGTCGGCATCGCCGGCATCGACGCCAGCAACGCCGCCGAGGTGATCGGCGCCGGCGCCGACGGTGTCGCCGTGATCTCGGCCCTTTCGCAGTCGCCCGATCCGGCCGGCGCGGCGCGCAGCTTGCGCGGTATCGTCGACGCCATGCTGGCGAAGCGGGGCGCGTGATGGGTGTTCCGGTCGCCGTCACGATCGCCGGCTCGGATTCCGGCGGCGGCGCCGGAATCCAGGCCGATTTGAAAACCTTTGCCGCGTTCGGCGTCTATGGCGCGTCCGTCATCACCGCGCTGACGGCGCAGAACACCAAAGGCGTCTTCGCCGTTCACGAGGTGCCGGCAGATTTCATCACGGCGCAAATCGATGCGGTGTTTTCCGATCTGGATGTCGGTGCGGTGAAAATCGGCATGCTGGGCAATGCGGCGGCCATCGAGGCTGTTGCGGCAGGCCTTGTCCGGCATGGCGCGCGCAACGTGGTGCTCGATCCGGTGATGGCGGCGACGTCCGGCGAGCGACTATTGCGCGCGGATGCACTTGGCGCTCTGCTTAAACTCATTGGACGTGCGAGCGTCGTGACACCCAACCTTCCCGAGGCGGCGGCGCTGCTGGGCGTGCCCGCGGCGCGGGACGAGAGCGAGATGCTGACCCAGGCGCAGAAGCTTTTGGAGCTCGGCGCCGACGCCGTGCTGATCAAAGGCGGCCATGGCGGCGGCCCGGACAGTGTCGATCTCCTGGTCGAAACCGCGGGGTCCACGCGCTTTAGCGCGCCGCGCGTCCGAACGGAGAACAGCCACGGCACCGGCTGCACGCTGGCGTCGGCGATTGCCGCAGGCCTCGCCAAGGGCCTTCTGCTCGGCGAAGCCGTGGGCGACGCCAAGACCTACATCACTCGGGCTATCGCCGCGGCGGACCGGCTCGATATCGGTTCAGGCCGTGGTCCGCTGCATCATTTTTTCAAGTGGTGGTAGGCGCGACTATGCCGCCGGCGCGCCCGGCTGCTTGAGCGGATGGGCGCGAGCGAAGGCGTCGATTTTCGACAGTTCATCGATGATACGGGTGAAGTTCGGAAACGGCGCAGTGTCGACATTGAAAAACTTCGCGCCGGCCGCCTGGCTGACGAGGCAGATATCGGCCATCGTGATCGTATCGCCGTGGCAGTAGCGGCCGGTGGCCTTGTCTTTAAGATGCGTCTCGAGCGCGGTGATCGCCGCAGTGTGCCAGTGCCGGCACCATTTGGCGACGGCGGCTTCGTCAAATTTGAACTCGTGCGCCAGATATTCGCGCACCCGCGGCACGATCAGCGGATGTGAATCGCAGGCGACAAGCTGGCTCAAGCCGCGCACGCGGGCGCGGCCATGAGGGTCACGCGGCAAGAGCGGCGGATTGGGATGGGTCTCGTCGAGGTATTCGATGATGGCGAGCGATTCGAACAAGGCCGGCCCGTCGCCGTCGACCAGGGCCGGAATCGCCATCATCGGATTGACCGCGCGGTAGGCGGCTTCGCGCTGCTCGCCCTTCATGAGATTGACCTGGATGATCTCATCGGGCGTGATGCCCTTGAGGTTGAGCGCGATGCGCACGCGATAGGTCGCGAGCGAGCGCCAGAATGAAAACAATTTCACCGTACCCTCCCTTTTCCGCTGCGCCTTTTGGCGGACGCTATTTCTTCGTCCCGCCCGGATCGGCCTTCAGTCCCGCCGCCTGGATACCGGCAACCGCGATGATCTCGTCGTTGTCGCCGGTATCGCCGGAAATGCCGACCGCGCCGGCAACCTGACCGTCCGCGTTGCGGATCAGGACGCCGCCGGGGTTTGGCACCATGCGGCCGCCGCTCGCCGCGACAATGGCCGTGAGGAAGTTTGGATTTTGTGCCGCCCGCTCCATCATGGTGCGCGAACCCCAGCCCATGCCGAGCGCGCCATAGGCTTTGCCGACGGCGATCTCATAGCGAATGATGCCCGAGCCGTCCTCGCGCTTGGCGCAGACGACATGACCGCCCGGATCGAGCACGACAATGGTCTGCGGCATTTGTTTGAGCTCACGCGCCTTGTTTAGCGCGGTGTCGACGATGGTGGAAGCTTGCGCAAGCGTAACGGCTGACATGACGGCTCCGGATTGTTTGCTCGAAAAATTCTATTGCTGACCGCGGCTCGCCCAATAGGCCGACACCGTGGAGATTTCCGCGCCGCCCGAGCGGTGGCGCTTGGTTTCCTCGTAACAGGCGAGCGTCTTGTCGACGAGCGGCAGCTCGATGCCGCGCGATTTCGCTTCCGCCAGCATCGCCCGCATGTCCTTGATGCCGCCGTCGACGTCGAAGGTCACCGGACCGGGATCGCCGCCTTTGAGCATCGCGGCGATGCCCGGCGCCCGTACCTTGGCGATGGTGGCGGCGCCGGAGGTGTCGCTCAGCAGGTCCATCAGCCGTTCCGGAGCGACCGGCAGCGCATGCGTCAGCGCCAACGCCTCGCCCAACGCCTGCCAATAGACCATCAGCGGCAGATTGACCGCGAACTTTAGCACCGCGCCCGAGCCCGCCGGTCCGGCATGTTCGAGCCGGCGGCACAGTTGCTCGAGAATGGGCCGTGCACGCGCGACGTCGGCGGCGTCACCGCCGACGAGTCCGACGAGCTTGCCTTGCCGCGCCGGTCCGGTCGAGCCGCCGACCGGGCAATCGATGAAAGCGGCGCCCTTGCCACGCACCGCCTCGGCCAGCGTCACTTCGGTCGCAGGTAATACCGTACTCATGTCGATGAACAGCTTTCCGGCAACATCGCCGCTGAGCAGTCCAGACGGACCCTTATAGACCGCATCGAGCGCCGCAGCGTCGGTCAGGCTTGAGATGATAACATCCGCGCGTCGCAGTAATTCCGCCGGCGTCGCGGCAACCGTCGCGCCGGCAATCGCCTTGGACTTATCCGGCGTGCGATTCCAGACCGTGACCTCATGTCCGACCTCGATCAGCCGCGCCGCGATGGCCGCACCCATTTTGCCGATCCCGGCGACTCCGATGCGCATCAACGGTCTCCTTGAAGCTCCTGTCCCGGCGCGGACGATAGGCGATCGGCGCGCGGCGAGAAAGCGGCTTGCGCAGGCTTGGAGCGGGTGTCATAGCGTCGCGTCGTTTGGGAAAAGGGAGCGGGCAAGGGATGGCTTCGGGAAACAAAGGTGTCGTCGGCATCGTCGGCCTCGGCATCATGGGCGGTGCATTTGCGGAAAATCTCGTCGCCGGCGGCTGGCGTGTCATCGGCTATGACATTTCAGCGGCACGGCGGAAGGCGCTGGCGCGTGCCGGCGTCGAGATCGCCGCCGACGCCGTCGACGTCGCACGCCAGGCAAAGACCGTCATCACCAGCCTGCCCAAGCCGGAAGCGCTTGCGGCGACCGCCGCCGCGATCGCCAAAGCCCGTCTGCCGCGACGCGTCATCGTCGAGGCCTCGACGTTTAAGATCGACGACAAGACCCGCGCCCAGGCGGTGCTGCACAAGGCCGGTCACCTGCTGCTCGATTGTCCGGTGAGCGGCACCGGCGCCCAGGCCAAGATGAAGGATCTCGTCGTCTATGCCTCGGGCGGCTCTGCCGAGATCAAGCGGCTGCGCCCGATGTTTGCCGCATTCGGCCGCGGCGTTTTCGATCTCGGCGAATTCGGCAACGGCAGCCGCATGAAATACGTCGCCAACCTTCTGGTCGCCATCCACAACGTGGCGAGCGCCGAGGCCATGGTGCTCGGCATCAAGGCCGGCTTGCCGCCGCAGCTCATCTTCGATCTGATCAAGACCGGCGCCGGCAATTCGCGTATATTCGAGCTGCGGGCGCCGATGATGGTGAAGGATCGTTACGACAATCCGACCATGAAGATCTCGGTGTGGCAGAAAGACATGGACGTGATCGGCAGCTACGCCCGCAAGATCAAGGTGCCGACGCCGATGTTCGATGCCTCGAGCAAGATTTATGAAAAGGCCCTCAAGGGCGGCCACGGTGCCGAAGACACCGCCGCCGTCTGCGCCGTGCTGGAAAAGATGGCGGGGGTGAAACGTAAGAAGGGCAAGAAAAAAGCGCACTGAGCGCAGGTTCCCTTCCGCACCAATAGGGGCGAAGCAATTACGCCGCCGTCAGCGTCGGTATTTTCTTGAGTTTGGCGGCCAGATTCCGTTCGGCGACGGCTAAGTCATAGGCGCGCTGCAAATTGATCCAAAGGTCGGGGCCGTTGCCGAGAAGCTTGCCGAGACGCAATGCCATTCCCGGCGTCACCGGCTGCTTTTCATCGAGAATGTCATAAAGCGTCTGCCGCGAAACGCCGAGCAAGCGTGCAATCTCGGTCTTGGATTTGCCGAGCGCCGGCAGCACGTCCTCGCGCAGCATCTCTCCGGGATGCATCGGCTTTAAGCCGCGAACGAGCCGGTTTTTGCCCATCAGTGATAGTCCTCCAAATCTACGTCGACGGCGTCCTCGCCGTCCCAGGCAAAAGTCACTCGCCAATTGCCACTCGCATCGATCGCGTATCGGCCGCGATCCTTTCCCTTTAACGCGTGAAAGCGGAAACCGGGAATGTTCATCCCTTCCGGCGACTTGGCGGCGTTGAGCGCAAGCACAATGCGACGAACGCGATCCGGGTTCTGTACGCTCAGCCTGGAGGCATCGCCGCGCTCGGCAAAACGCCGTGATCCCTTGCTTCGGAACGATCGGATCACGTTGGCATTGTAAGGTATCGCCTTACAATTGTCCAGACCGTTGTAACCGATTAAACTGCGGCTCAAACTAGGAAGTCTCGGAGGAAAACGCATGTCATCGCTGGAAGGTGAAGCCCGCATGGCGGCGGTCGCAGGCGACCGCAAGACGCTCGAACAGCGCAGCGAAACCCGTGACGGCATGCGCATCGACTGGAACGTGCCGATCGCCATGGACGACGGGCTCGTCCTGCGCGCCGACGTGTTCCGGCCGATCGCCGAAGGCCGCTACCCGGTGATCTTGACCTACGGCCCTTACGCCAAGGGGCTTGCCTTCCAGGACGGCTATCCGAGCGCCTGGCAGCGCATGGCGGAACAGCATCCGGACGTCGCCGCCGGCTCCAGCAATCTCTATCAGAGCTGGGAAGTCTCCGATCCGGAAAAATGGGTGCCGCGCAACTACGCCTGCGTGCGCGTCGATTCGCGCGGCGCCGGCTGCTCGCCGGGCTTCATCGATCCGTTCTCGCCGCGCGAGACCAAGGATTATTACGACTGCATCGAATGGGCCGGCGTGCAGCCGTGGTCGAACGGCAAGGTCGGGCTCAACGGCATTTCCTATTATGGCATCAACCAGTGGCAGGTGGCGTCGCGCGAGCCGTCGCACCTGTCCGCCATGTGCATCTGGGAAGGCGCCGCCGACTGGTATCGCGACATGACGCACCACGGCGGCATCCTCTCCACGTTCTGGGAGAATTGGTACGACATGCAGGTCAAGACCGTGCAGTACGGCGCCGGCGAGCGCGGCAAGCGAAGCCGCGTGCACGGCGATCTGGTGTGCGGGCCGGACGTTCTCTCCGACGAAGAGCTCGCCAAGAACCGCAGCAATTTCGGCGCCGATATTGCCGCGCATCCGTTTGACGACGATTATCACGATGCCCGCTCGCCGGTGTGGCCGAAGGTGAAGGTGCCATTCCTAACGGCGGCCAATTGGGGCGGGCAGGGGCTGCATACGCGCGGTAATTTCGAGGGCTTCGTGTGCGCAGCGTCCAAGCAAAAATGGCTCGAAGTCCACGGCATCGAGCATTGGACGCATTTCTACACCGACTATGGTCGTCATCTGCAATTGCGTTTCTTCGATTATTTCCTGCACGGCAAGAAGAACGGCTGGGACAAGCAGCCGCCGGTGCAGCTCCAGGTCCGGCACGTCGACCGCTTCGTCGAGCGCGGCGAGAAGGAATGGCCGCTTAAGCGCACCAGATGGACGAAATTCTATCTCGACCCGGCGAGCGGCTCGCTCGGCGGCAAGACGGCCAAGAAGAAAACCGCGCTCCGCTTCGACGCGATGGGCGACGGCGTCACCTTTCTCACGCCGCCGCTGACGCATGAGACGGAAATCACCGGACCGTGCGCCGTAAAACTGTTCGTCTCGTCTTCGACCGCCGATGCCGACATCTTCGTCGTGCTGCGCGTGTTCTCGCCAGACTTCAAGGAAGTGGTGTTCCAGGGCGCCATCGATCCGCATACGCCGATCGGTCAGGGCTGGCTGCGCGCCTCGCATCGCCAGCTCGACAAGAAGCTGTCAAAGCCATACCGGCCCTATCACGCGCATACGAAGAAGCAGCCGCTCAAGCCGGGTGAAGTCGTCGCGCTCGATATCGAGATCTGGCCCACCTCGGTTGTCGTGCCGCCCGGCCACCGCGTCGCGCTCACCATCCGCGGCAAGGATTACGTTTATCCCGGCCCGAGCGGCGGACGGCTGTCGAACTTCAAGAACGAGCTTACCGGCTGCGGTCCGTTCCTGCACGACGATCCGCGCGACCGCCCGCCGCGGATTTTCGGCGGCGTCACCGGCCTGCATTTCGGCGGCACCGCGCGGCCCTATCTGCTGTTGCCCGTCATTCCGTCAAAGAAGAAATAATCGTATAAGCGCCGCGCGGGACCATGTCGCCGTAGCCGAAGCCTCGATCGAGATGGGGCGCGGCGCCAAGGGGAGGACTTGATGTTGCGTAAAAATGGCTCACGAAAAGTTTCTCGCCGGGCCCTCCTGGCCGGCAGCGCGGCCGGAGCCGCCGCCGCGCTGGCGCGTTTTCCCAGTCCCGCCATTGCCCAGGCGGCGCCGATCAAGATCGGCCTCCTCACGGTGAAGACCGGACCGCTCGCCCAGGGCGGTATTCAGATGGAGCAGGGTGCGCTCACTTTCTTGAAGGAGACGAACTACACCATGGCCGGCCGCAAGGTCGTTTTCGTTTCCGCCGACACGGGCGGCGCGCCGGCCGGCGCCAAGACCAAGGTGCAGGAACTGGTCGAGCGCGACAAAGTCGACGTCGTCATCGGCCCGCTCGCCGCGTTCGAGCTCTACGCCATCGACGACTATGTGCAACAGCACAAGATGCCGACGCTCAGTCTGGCCGCGGCCGACAATCTCACGCAGCGAACGCCGAATCCCTACTTGATCCGGGCGTCGGCGACCTCCTCGCAGGCGATGCAGCCGCTCGGCCACTATGCGGCGACCGAAATGAAGCTCAAGCGCGTTGTTGCGCTGGCCGACGATCTTGCCTTCGGTTACGAGGAGATCGGCGGCTTTCAGGCGGCGTTCGAGAAAGACGGCGGCTGCCTCGTCAGCAAGCTTTGGCCGCCGTTGACGACGCCGGACTATACGCCGTACGTCGCGCAGATCGCCGATTGCGACGGCGTTTGTCAGGGCTTCGCCGGGTCGAACCCGCTCCGCTTCATGAAGGCCTATGCCGACGCCGGAATGAAATATCCGGTGGTAACCGGCGAAGTCGGCGGCGACGATGCTCTGCTCAAGAGCTTCGGTCCCGAGGCGATCGGTCTGGTGTCCTGTTGCCCCTATTCGCTCGATCTCGAGAGTGCGGCCAACACCCGCTTCGTCGACGCCATGGTGAAGAATTTCAACGCCATTCCCGGGTTCTATGCCGCCGGTATCTACGTCAATTGCCAAGTGGTCGAGGCGGGCCTGAAAGCGACCGGCGGCGACATCGGTGACAAGGACAAGTTCATGGCGGCGCTCAGAGCGGTCAGCCTGACCGACACGCCGCGCGGTCCGATCAAGTTCGACCACTTCGGCAATGTCGTCGGCACGTTCTGCGTTCGGCGCTGCGGCACCGAGGGCACCAAATACGGGTTGAAGCTCTGGAACAAGGTCGTCAAAACCTACGAGAATGTCAGTCAGTTCTGGACTTGGCCGGAGCAGGATTTTCTCGCCCATCCGGTCTACTCGCGCGACTATCCGTCGCTGCGGAAGTGTTGAAAAAAGCACGGTGATAGCGGACTTTACCGGCCGGATGGGCTTCGCGCATGAGGCGCGGAATGATAACCTGAGCCTGATGGCCTAAGGCTGATTGCGCGGAGACGCATTGGCATCGCAGGCGCCTCAGATAAGCTGGGGCGCCAAAGGGAGGATACAAATGTCTCGCAAGCTTACATCTCGGAAGGTCAGCCGCCGTGCGGTCTTGGCCGGCACCGCCGTGGGGGCGGCCGCCGCGCTGGCCCGCTTTCCGGCGCCCGCCATTGCCCAGGCCAAGCCGTTCAAGCTCGGCCTTCTCACCGTGAAAACCGGCCCGCTCGCTCAAGGCGGCATCCAGATGGAACAGGGCGTCATCACCTACCTGAAGGAGACGAATTACACGATCGGCGGTCGCAAGGTCGATTTCATCTCCGCCGATACCGGCGGCAACCCGGCCGGCGCTAAGACCAAGGCCCAGGAACTGGTCGAGCGCGACAATGTCGATGTCATTCTCGGGCCGCTCGCGGCTTTCGAGCTCTATGCCATCAACGAATATGTCCAGCAGCAGAAAATGCCGGTGCTCAGCCTGGCGGCGGCAGACAACCTCACCCAGCGCACGCCGAATCCGTATCTGTTGCGCGCCTCGGCAACCTCGTCGCAAGCGATGCACCCGATGGGGCACTACGCGGCCACCGAGCTTAAGGTCAAGCGCGCCTTCTGCGTGACGGAGGACTTCGCCTTCGGCTATGAGCAGATCGGCGGCTTCCAGGCCGCTTTCCAGAAGGACGGCGGCTGCGTCGTCAATAAGCTCTGGCCGCCGCTGGTGACGCCCGACTACACGCCTTATGTCGCGCAGATCAGCGATTGCGACGTCGTCTGCCAAGGGTTTGCCGGCTCGAACCCGCTGCGCTTCATGAAGGCCTATGCCAGCGCCGGCTTGAAATATCCGGTGGTGACGGGCGAGACCGGCGCCGATGACGCGCTGCTCAAGAGCTACGGCGAGGAAGCGATCGGCCTCGTTAGCTGCTGCCCCTACACACTCGAAGTTGAGACCGACGCCAACAAACGCTTCATCGACGGCATGCTGAAGAATTACAACGCGGTGCCGGGCCAGTATGCCGCGCTGCTCTATGTCAACTGCCAGGTGGTCGACGCGGCGCTGAAGGCAAACGGCGGCGATGCCAGCGACAAGGAAAAGTTCATGGCGGCGCTCAAAGCGGTCAGCCTGACCGACACGCCGCGCGGACCGCTCAAGTTCGATCACCTCAACAACGTAGTCGGCACCTTCTATATCCGCCGTGTCGGGAGCGAGGGCGCCAAATACGGACTGAAGCTCTGGAACAAGGTCATCAAGACCTATGACAACGTGAGCCAGTTCTGGACTTGGCCGGAGCAGGAATATCTCGCGCATCCGGTCTATTCACGCGATTATCCGCCGCTGACCAAGTGCTGAGTATCCTTCTGTG
>Ga0182024_10010095_pt1 | contig 19342 bp, 19 predicted proteins | sample P32metaG_FD_120480 | JGI IMG/M metagenome (GOLD analysis project Ga0182024, IMG submission 120480) | Permafrost microbial communities from Stordalen Mire, Sweden - P3-2 metaG (Illumina Assembly) | ecosystem: Environmental > Terrestrial > Soil > Wetlands > Permafrost | place: Sweden: Stordalen... | reverse complement strand
GGCGTCCCGCCCGTGCGGAACATTGTCCAAGGAAGAAACCGCTCGATTCTCAGGTTCTCTTCGGTTGGGTGCGCTCGCACGGCCGAGACGGCCGTGCCACCGGCGAGCGTCGAGACAGAGCCGACTCTTCAGATCATACGAATACGGTGATGAAAAGGTCGAGAGACGCCGCTTTCGATCCGTCCCCGTCCTCGCTAACCTACGCCAGACTTTTGCCCCTTATTACAGTTGGGCCCTCGGAACATTATGCCAACAAACACCCGCAAAAAAGCGCTGATCACCGGAATCACCGGCCAGGACGGCTCGTATCTGGCCGAGCTCCTGCTCAATAAAGGCTACGAGGTTCACGGGATCGTCCGCCGAAGCTCTTCGTTCAACACGGGCCGGATTGGGCATCTTTATGTAGACCCGCATTCCACCGATGCGCGGCTCTTTCTCCACTACGGGGATCTGGTGGATGGCATCGGCCTCCGGGAGATCCTCACCCGCGTGCAACCCGACGAGGTGTATAACCTCGGCGCCCAATCGCATGTGCGCGTCAGCTTCGATCAACCCGTGTATACCGTGCAGTGCGACGCCCTGGGCACGATGAACCTGCTCGAGGCGATCCGCGACACGCGGCTGCCGACGCGGTTTTACCAGGCCTCCAGCAGCGAGATGTACGGCAAGGTGGTCGAGACGCCGCAGACCGAGACAACGCCGTTCTATCCCCGCAGCCCGTACGCATGCGCCAAGGTCTTCAGCTATTGGCAGACTGTGAACTATCGCGAAGCCTACGGCATGTATGCCTGCAATGGCATTCTGTTCAACCACGAATCACCCCGCCGCGGCGAGACATTTGTCACGCGCAAGATCACCCGCGCCGCGACGCGCATCAAGGAAGGATTGCAGGACAAGCTCTACCTCGGCAATCTCGACGCCAAGCGCGACTGGGGCTTTGCCGGCGACTACATCGAAGCGATGTGGCTCATGCTCCAGCAGAACGCCGCCGAGGATTATGTGATTGCGACGGGAGAAACCCATTCTGTCCGCGAGTTCCTCGACGAAGTGTTTGGCGCGCTGGGAATGGATTGGCAGAAGTACGTTGCGATCGATCCGAGATATTTCCGCCCCGCCGAGGTCGATCTGCTCCTGGGCGATCCCGCCAAAGCGAAGCAGCGGCTCAAGTGGGCACCCAAGGTAGGCTTCAAGCAGCTAGCCAAGATGATGACCGATGCCGATTGGGCCCTGGCCCGACGGGAACGATTGCTGGTGGATCAGGGACACCAATCCGTGGCGTAAGATGCAAACATTGCACATTGAGAATTGCAAATTGCAAATTGCAAATTTGCACGCGGGGCGCGACTCCAATTTGCAATTTGAAATTGTCAATTTGCAATTTGCAATCCTGCCCCCCAAACCAAACCATGACACTCTCTCTCTCCGACCGAATCCTCGTCACCGGCGGCGCCGGCTTCCTGGGTAGCTTCGTCATCGAGAAGCTCCGCGCCCGCGGCTACAGCGACATCATCGTCCCCCGCCGGCGCGAGTATGACCTGACGCGCGAAGCCGAGGTCGAGCGCCTCTATTCCGATCATCGCCCCGCCGTCGTCATGCATCTGGCGGCCGAAGTGGGCGGGATCGGCGCCAATCGCGACAACCCGGGCCGCTTCTTCTTCGCCAATGCGGCGATGGGCCTGCATCTGATCGAAGGAGCGCGAAAGGCCGGCCTCAAAAAGTTCGTCCAGGTCGGCACCATCTGTGCCTACCCGAAATTCACTCCCGTCCCCTTTAAGGAATCGGACCTGTGGGACGGATATCCCGAAGAAACCAACGCGCCCTATGGCATCGCCAAGAAGGCGCTGCTGGTGATGTGCCAGGCTTATCGCCAGCAGTATGGCCTGAACGCGATCTATCTGCTTCCGGTGAATCTCTACGGCCCGCGCGACAATTTCGACCTGCACTCCTCGCACGTCATCCCGGCCCTGATCCGCAAGTGCATCGAAGCCCGCGACCGCGGCGAGAAGCAGATCGTCGCCTGGGGCACCGGCTCGGCCAGCCGCGAGTTCCTCTATGTGGAAGACTGTGCCGAGGGCTTGATCGCGTCCCTCGAGAAATACGATTCGCCCGAGCCGATGAACCTCGGCTCCGGTCGCGAGATCTCCATCCGCGACCTCACTCACCTTGTCGCGAAGCTCGCAAGTTTCCAGGGTGAGATCGTCTGGGACGCCACCAAACCCGACGGACAGCCCCGGCGATGCCTGGACGTAACGCGAGCCAAGCAGGAGATCGGGTTCGTCGCGGAGACGAGCCTCGAAGACGGATTGCGCAAGACGATCCACTGGTATGAATCACACCGCGCGGAGAAGTGACTTGCTCTGTCTCAACGCTCGCACGTGGCACGGGCGTCTCGCCCGTGCGGAATATTGTCCAAGTATGGAGCGCACGATTTGCAGTTGTTCTTCGATTGTGCCCCCTTGCACGGCCGGGACGGCCGTGCCACCGGCGAGACGTCGCGAAAGGCAGAAGCGGATTCCTTTCAGACCTGCTGAAAGATTCGCGATTTAACCCGCTTCTCTCGTATCATTCATCGAGCAATGAACATTGTTACCGCCATCACCGGCGCCAGCGGCGCGCTGTATGCGCAGCGGTTCATCCAGGGGCTGGTAGCCGCCGGGGTGGACGTGCATCTGATCGTCTCGCCCCTTGGCCGGCGGCTATTGCACGATGAACTGGGGATGGAGACGGTGGATCTGGCGGGGCTTGCCGGGACGGACGCGCATTCGATCACGCTGCACAATTACAACGACGTCGGCTCCAAGCTGGCCAGCGGCTCGTTTTTGCACGACGGCATGGTGGTCGTCCCGTGCAGCAGCAACACGCTGGCGGAAGTGGCGCACGGCCTGGGCGACAACCTCATCTCCCGTGCGGCGGCCGTCACGCTCAAGGAGCGCCGCCGGCTCGTTCTCGCGCATAGAGAGATGCCGCTGTCGAACATCGACGTAAACAACTATAAAATCCTGACCGACGCCGGCGTGATCGTCGCGCCCTGCAATCCGGGCTTTTATCTCAATCCGACGACCGTCGGCGAAGTAGTCGATTTTGTCGCCGGAAAATTACTCGATCTGGTCGGCGTAGCTCATGGGATGGACACGCGCTGGGATCCGCAGAGGAAGCGGTGATGGCCCGAAAAATGCCGAATGGCAAATGCCGAATGCCGAATTCGAATTCAACCAATGACGACGATTACCAATAACTCCCCGACCTCCCATTCCGCATTCGGCATTCGGCATTCGGCATTCACGAAGAAGCTTTCGATCTTCGCCGGCGACATCAAGATTCAGCACACGGTCTTCGCACTGCCTTGGGCGCTGCTCAGCACCTTCCTTGCCTCCCGCGGGATGCCGGTGCTTGGGAAGCTGTTTCTCATTCTGCTCGGCATGCTGACGGCCCGCACCGTGGCGATGGCGGTCAATCGATTGCTCGATGCAAGGCTCGACGCCATCAACCCGCGCACCGCCAGGCGGGCGATCCCCAGCGGCGCGCTGTCGATGCGGTTCGTCGGCGGGATGGTGGCGCTGTGCGTCGTCGGGTTTCTGGCCGCCGCGTCGCTCTTTCAATTCGTCTATCACAATCCGTGGCCGCTGATTCTTTCTGTGCCAGTGCTCCTGTTTATCAGCGGCTATCCGCTGCTAAAACGCTTTAGTCGCCTTTGCCATTATTATCTTGGCGCGGCGCTGGCTTTGGCGCCGGTGTGCGCCTGGGTGGCGATCCGTGGCGACATCGAGTTGCCGCCCCTGCTTATGGCGGCTGCTGTGCTGCTCTGGACCGCAGGCTTCGACATCATTTACGCCTGCCAGGACTACCAGGTGGACGTGCAGTGTGGCTTGCATTCGGTCCCGTCCAAGCTGGGAATCCGCCGCGGCCTGGCGGTTGCGAGAATCACCCATCTGGCGAGCGTCGCGGCAATGCTGGCGCTGGGGTTCTCAACGCCACGACTAGGCCCGCTCTATTTCGTCGGCGTCGGCCTGGCGACGGCATTGCTCGTCGTCGAGCACTTCCTGGTGCGAGAAAATGATCTCTCCAAAGTCGGCCTCGCGTTTTTCACGATGAACGGGATCATTAGCATCGCCTTGGGCGCGCTGGGAATCTTGAGTTGTTGGGGCAGCGCCAAAGGCGCCGAGCCGCAGCAGCGCGTGTCGCTGATGCCGCCGGACAGTCCGTGGAATCAGGACATTTCGCAGGAGCCGGTCGATCCCAACTCCGGTGCGCTGATTGCCAGCATCGGGATCAATCGGCGGCTGCACCCCGACTTCGGCACCGTTCTCGACGGCCAGCCTTGGGGCATTCCCTATGTGGTCGTTCCGGGCACGCAGCCGAAAGTTCCCGTTGAATTCGAGACCAAGGACGAGAGCGATCCCGGCCCCTACCCGATCCCGCCCAATGCGCCGATCGAAGGCGGCCCGAATGCGGCCGGCGACCGTCACGTGCTCGTGCTCGACAAGGATCATGGGATGCTCTACGAGCTGTTTGCCGCGTTCCCGGTGGATGGCGGAAAGAGCTGGAAGGCCGGCTCCGGCGCGATCTTCGATCTGAACACCGGCAAACCCCGCCCCGCCGGCTGGACCAGCGCCGACGCCGCGGGCCTGCCGATCCTGCCCGGCCTGGTTCGTTACGAGGAAACGGTCGAGCAGAAGAAAATCACGCATGCGATTCGATTCACCGTGGAGCGGAGCCGCCACGCGTACGTTGCCCCGGCGACGCACTTCGCGGCTGCATCTAAAGATCCCAATCGCCCGCCGATGGGAATGCGGGTCCGGCTCAAGGCCGATTACGACATCTCCAAATTCCCGCCCACCGCGCAGGTGATCCTCACCGCCTTGAAAACCTATGGCATGATTCTGGCCGACAACGGCGGCAACTGGTTCTTCGACGGCGCTCCCGATCCCCGCTGGAAAGACGACGAGATCGACACCCTCAAGCGCGTGAAAGGCTCCGACTTCGAGGTCGTCAAAATGGGCCAGATCGTCACCCGGTAACGCCGCTGGGTGACCCGCGTAGCGGCGCGACCGCAGGTCCGCCGGAACTTTGAAATCGCAAATCCCTCCGCGCTCCATGACGCGCTTCACTCGAAAAGCACTGACGCTCCTCTTCAGCATTCTTTGCTGCGCCTCCCTCCTCGGATGGTGGCGCAGTCACGCGCGCGTTGACGTGATGTATTGGGCCCGCCCCGGCGGGGTCTATTACGAGCTGGTGACGATCCCCGGCCAATTTCGGCTGACCGAGGTGACAGGATACCCCTGCGAGCCGAAGTTCGTTTGGTTTCGCGGCGCGCCTGCTCCGTCGGTTCCAGTCTTCGGCCAGCAGCCGGTTCGGGCGGTCTGGACGCCGCTGGGCATCGGATTCGACGGCGGCTCGCGCCGAATTAGCGGGCAGGCGGTCGGTACCGCGCAAAGTCCGATCACCGTTGCGTATCGGGTCGTGGCAATTCCGTTTGCCGTGCCTGCGGTGGTGTTCGGGCTCATCGCGTTGCTTCCGACAATTCGTCGGAAACGAAGCCGCCGCCTGCGGCGCGAGCGGGCAACACGCGGCCTGTGCCCGGCGTGCGGATACGACCTCCGCGCGACGCCGGGGCAATGTCCGGAGTGCGGACACAAAAGTTGAGAGACTTGCCGCGATAGTGCGCCCTCGGCGCGGTTTAAGTTCATTCCCCTATAATCACTCTGAATGTGCGGATTCGCGGGCGTGGTGGCGTGGGACGAGCGGTTTCGCGTATCGCGCGAAACCTTGGTGAGCATGTCCGCCGCCGTTGCCCACCGTGGGCCGGACGGGGACGGGATTCATCTCGACGACGACGGTGAGTTATCGTCCGGGCGGCCGCAAGTCGGGCTGGTTCACCGGCGACTGGCGATCCTCGACCTCGATCCGCGGGCGAATCAACCCTTCCGCGACGAGCAGGGGCGATGGATCGTCTTCAATGGCGAGATCTACAATTTCCGCGAACTTCGCGATGAGCTATCGAAACTTCGCCCCGACTATGCCTGGCGAACGACCGGGGATACCGAGGTTCTCCTTGCCGCGTACGCGCAATGGGGCGGCGAGTGCGTCCGGCGACTGGAGGGGATGTTCGCGTTTGCCATCTGGGATGGGCCCAACAAATCGCTGCTGCTGGCCCGCGACCGGATGGGCCAGAAGCCGCTCTACGTCGCTCGGCCGGGAGGCTCGCCGACGGGCGCGGTTGCTTTCGCAAGCGAAATCGGCGCGCTGCGCCCGTTGCAGTGGGTCAGCCGCGAGATTGATGAAGCGGCGCTGGTTGAATATCTGGCTTGGGGATGCACGTCCTCGGCGCGGAGCATCTACCAGGGCGTGGATCAGGTCGCGCCGGGCTCGATCCGCGTAGCGGTCGAGCGAAAGCTGTCGGCGGATCTGCCCTATTGGCCCGAGGGCGGCAGCGAATCGCCGTCAAAGTCTCCGGTCGCGACAACACGCGAATTGGTCACCCGCGCGGTGCGCAGCCAGCTCGTGTCGGACGTGCCGGTGGGATGCTTTTTGTCCGGCGGCGTGGACAGCTCGGTGGTCGCGGCGGCAATGCGGGCGGCGCTGCCGGTCGATCAGCGGCCGCTGACGTTCTCCATTGGCTTTGACGACCCGCGATACGATGAGCGCGAATTTGCCGCGAAAGTCGCGGAGCATCTGGGGACGCAACACCGCTCGTTTCTCGTGAAGCCCGACGCGGCGGCGGACTTGCCCAACATCGCCGCCGCCTTTGGCGAACCCTTCGGCGATTCGTCGGCGCTGCCAACCTATTACCTGGCCCGCGAGACTCGGCCGCACGTGAAAGTCGCCCTCAGCGGCGACGGCGGTGACGAACTGTTTGCCGGCTACGACCGCTACCGCGCGATTGTGCTTAGCCGGCAGCTTCGCACGGCAACCACGCCGCTGCCTTGGCTCGCCCTCGCGCCGCTGCTGCGGCAGGTTCCGGGCGGCCATTCCAAGTCGCGATGGGAACGCGCCCGGCGATTTGCCGTTTCACTCGGACTGCCGCCGGCAAAGCGATATTCCAGCTATCGGCGCTTATTCGACGCGCCTCTCCTGCGGCGGCTTATTCATCCCGAACTGTCGTCCGCCGCGCTGAATTTCGACCGCGTCGTCGCCTCCTTTGGCGCGGGTGATCCGCTTCGCGCCGCGATGACGAGCGATCGATTGCTCTATTTGCCGGACGACTTGCTGACGAAGGTGGACCGGTGCTCGATGCAGTTTGCGCTGGAGGTCCGCAGCCCATTCATGGACCACCGGCTTGTCCAATTTGCAGGCACACTCCCGCGCGCCCAGCTCCTGGGTGGTGGCCCAAAGCGAATGCTGCGGGAAGCGTTTGCCGCGGACCTGCCCCAGTGGGTCTTCCGCAGGCCGAAGATGGGCTTTGCTGTTCCCATCGGTCAATGGCTCCGCGCCGAACTGCGCGAGATACTGCACGACCACTTGTTTGCCATGGATTCGTTTGCCGCGACGCACTTTGCCCCTTGGGTGCTCGAGCGGCTGGTACACGAGCACGAGGCGAATCAGGCCGACCATTCGCAGCGGCTGTATGCGCTATTGATGTTGGAATTGTGGTGGAAAGTTTCTTGACTTGGGTAGGGTGAATTCGCCATACATCGCGACGATGATGAGAGTCTTGTTGGGCATCGCGTGCCTGTCCTTGGCCGGGTGCGGTTTCGATTCAGGAGCCGGCGGCGCCGGGCCGGCACCGGCCACACAACCGATCGCTGACACCCAGGCGCGCGCATCCCGCCACTTTGAGGTGGTCTCGATTGCGGAGCTGCCGAAACCTTCGGACGGGGGACGGCTCGAGATGTGGATGCCGGTGCCCTCTTCGGACGCCCAGCAGACGATCGCCAATGTGCGAGTCGAGACGTCGCTGGCTTATGATTTCCAGATCGATCCCGACTACGGCAATCGCATCCTGCACGCCTGGAGCGATCGGGCGGAGGCGGGGACGACGATCACGTTGCGCTTCGACTGCACACGCCGTGAGGAGCATGCGCTGCCCGCGGGCCGCAGCGCCAACGTCTCCTCGACGCCGGCACCCGATGATCGACTTCTTCAGCCCGATCGGCTGGGCGTCATCGATGACAGGGTCCGTGCCATCGCCTGGCGCGTCACGGCAGGCAAAACAGATGCGCTTTCGAAGGCCCATGCGATTTACGACTACGCGATCGATCACATGGCTTACGACAAGGTGACGCCGGGCTGGGGGAATGGCGATACGCGACGGGCGTGCGAAATCGGCAAGGGAAACTGCACCGATTTCAGCGCGCTGTTCATCTCCCTGGCGCGCGCAGCAGGCATCCCGGCCCGATTCAAGATGGGCTGCCAGATACCGCCGACGCAGCATGGCGGGCCGATCATCGGATATCACTGTTGGGCGGAATTCTGGGCGCCCGGAATCGGCTGGGTGCCGGTGGACGCTTCGGAGGCTTGGAAAGATCCTTTCCGCCGCGATTTCTACTTCGGCAGCCTCGATCCCGATCGCATTCAGTTCAGCCTGGGGCGCGATGAGCGGTTGCCGGGGATGCACGGGGATCCGCTCAACTACTTCTTCGCGCCGTACGCCGAGATCGATGGGAAAGCGATGAAGGTCAAACGCCTGCTGTCGGTTATCGCTGGCGAAGCGCGGCGTCTTGGGTTATCTCTCTGCCCGCTTGAGTGTCGCGCCAAAGTCCAATGTCGAGCAACGCCTTGGGCCGCGAATTGCGCGAGCGGCCAATCGCCTGTTCTGTCGCACATATCACAAAGTGGAGACTCGTCGCCCGGCACACCTTCCCCGAACCGGAGCGGCGATCCTCGTCTGCAATCACGTCAGCGGGCTCGATCCGCTGCTGATTCAATCAACCTGTTCGCGGCTGATCATCTGGATGATGGCACGGGAGTATTACGACCTGCCGTCGCTGACATGGCTCTACAAACTGGTGGAGGCGATTCCGGTGGACCGCACCGGCCGCGATCTATCGGCCACCCGCGCGGCCCTGCGGGCGCTGAATCAGGGGCGGATCATCGGGATCTTTCCGGAGGGAAGGATTGAAACCGATCGCAACCTGCTGCCGTTCCAGACCGGCGTGGCGATGATGGCGATCAAGACGAAGGTGCCGGTCTATCCCGCCTATCTCGATGGCACGCAGAGGGGCAAGGAGATGGTCGACGCGGTGGCTCATCCCAATCGCGCGTCCATCTGTTTCGGCCCCGCCGTCGATTTCCCCCGAGATTCAACGTCAAAGGAAGCGTTGGAGCACGCGACCGAGCGAATCAAGGACGCGGTCTGGTCCTTGCGGCCCCAGAACTCCGAAGATCGTCGCGCAAATTTTTGTGAAGTTTTGGGCGGTTCACGTCCGATTCCTATTCCTATCACCCCAAAAGAAAATTGGGGTTGACTGTGCGGAAGTTTGCGATACGATAAGTTAGGCAACTTAGAACGCAACGCGCGTATGGCGCATTTTCTCCCCTCCGGAAGACACCGAGCGTAACTGCCGGTGTCTTCTTTTTTTGTTGTATTTCATCCCGGCGGCCACTGCATTGGCCTTCCCGCCAGCACGTGCAAATGAATGTGGAAGACGCTCTGCCCCGCTTCCGCGCCGCAATTGAACACGGTGCGATAGTCGGATTGGCCCATCTGTTTCATCAATTTTCCCGCCACCAGGAACAGCCCGCCGACCAACTCGGCATCGCTGGCTTGAAGATCGTTCAGCGTCGCGATCAAACGCTTGGGGATCACCAGCAGATGCACCGGCGCCTGCGGGTTGATGTCGTGGATCGCAATATACTTCTCGTCTTCGTAGGCGATCTTCGCGGGAATCTTCTTATCGATGATCTTCGTGAAGAGCGACTCGGGCATGGGGCAAGTTTTGAGTATGCAGCCTGCCCTGTCAATCAAAACAAGATGAGAGCGTGATTAATTTTTCGCTGCCGTGTAAGGGGCGCAGGGCAATTGGGAGCGTGAAGCACCTGCTTTCGCAGTACGGTTCACCGCAAGTCCCTCACGCCACTCTTCCCACGGCGTGGGGAACCGACCATGGCGCGGATTATTCACGCAGAGGCGCAGAGCCGCAGAGAAGAGCGGACAGTGGTTCGCTGCAGTATTTGACGCCTTGGGGCGAGCGGTGCTGGCCGCGTTCGTATGCGTGCGGCGCCCCCCGGTTGTTTTCTCTGCGTCTCCGCGGCTCTGCGTGAGCCATGAATTCTCCGAAGGAAGCACGAAAGAACACCGTCACCGCCCCACCTCGTCGAATTCCTTGGGGGCCAGCGCGTCGATCTGCTCCAACTCCTCTTTCGAGAAGTCCAGGTTTTTCAGTGATGCGACGTTGTCCTCGAGCTGTTTCACGCTGGACGCGCCGATGAGCGCGCTGGTGATGCCCGGCAGGCGCAGCGTCCAGGCGATGGCCATCTGGGCCAGGCTCTGGCCGCGGCGCTGGGCGATGTCATTCAGGCCGCTGAGGGTTTTGCGCCGCTGCTCAAGCGGATGGCTCTGCACCCATCCCTTGGGCCAGATCGTGGCCGCCCGGCTGGAGGTGGGGATTTCGCCGCTGAGGAACTTGTCAGTCAAAAGCCCCGACGCCAGCGCCGCGAATGCGATCACGCCGGTGCCGAATCGGCGGGTCTGCGGGAGCAAATCCCACTCGATGTTGCGATGCAGCATGTTGTAATACGGCTGATGGATCGTGATCGGCGCCCAATCGTGCCGCGTCACCGTTTGCACCGAATCGGCAAACTGCGCCCCGCTATAGCTGCTCACTCCCGCATACAGCGCCTTCCCCTGTTTCACCAACGTATCGAGCGCGCCCAGCGTCTCGTCCAGCGGCGTATCGGGATCGGGCCGGTGGGAATAAAACAGATCGAAATATTCGACTCCCATGCGTTTAAGCGATTGATCGCAGCTTGCAATCAGGTATTTTCGCGAACCCCACTCGCCGTACGGCCCGGGCCACATGCGATAGCCGGCCTTGGAACTGAGAATGATCTCGTCCCGCGGCAATTCCCGCAGAATCTGCCCGCACACCAACTCCGCATTCCCCGGCGGCGTGCCATAATTGTTGGCAAAATCAAAATGCGTGATCCCCAGATCGAACGCCCGCAAAATGCACTCCCGCGCCACCTGCTCGTCCTTGTAGCCGCCAAACGTCTGCCACGCCCCCAGCGACACCGCCGGCAGCATTAACCCGCTCCGGCCGCAGCGGCGATAGATCATTTGGTCATAACGATTCTCGGCAGGCAAATAGCTCATCCCAGTCCTTTAATCGTCCCCCTTGCAAATTGCAAACGCCATCATTTCACAACCGTCCTTCCGACAGTTCCGATGGTCGAGCGCAACGTGCATGGCTTCAGCCCCTGTATGCGTGAACCGACAGCGATTCCCTTCTCCCAATCCTTGGTGAGCCTCGAGCTTTGGGGGATGCGCTCGTTCGCGCAAAGTTAGCACGCTCGCAGGGTAATGGTATACTTTGACTACGGATTCTTGCTACGGGGTCGGAGGGCATAACGCACGCCCATGACTGCACCGCAAGTGATCGTGGTCAGCAGTATTCCGATGAACACATCTCCGATTGGATCGCTGTTTCGCTCGGCGAATTTTGGACATAACAACTTCAGCGGAACAAGAATCGCGTAGACGGGAATCAGGCCACAAAGAAAACCGACGAATCCTCCCGCAAGCAGCCCGATGTACTTGCGGATCGGGTGGTATCGCTTGGGGGGAGCGTAGTGCAATGTCACGGGGATTTCGTCAACTGGCCCCATCTCGTCTCCAGCCGGGTATAATACCCGCATGCCCACCAAGCCCACCACCATCGACGCCAGCGAAACCGTCAAGCGATTGAAAGCGAAGATGGCCGAGCACGAGCAACCTCTCCCGGCTGACGTGGAAGCCGCGTGGGAGCAATGGAGCAAGTCGATTCAAAAGGTCGATGCGCGGGGCATGGCGCTGCTCAGGGCGGCGTTTGAGGCGGGGATGGAGGCGGCGATGAGGGCGGGGCGTGTGGCAGGGGAGTAGCCAATCAAGGCACGTTATTGACATTCTGGAATCAACGTCCGATAATTATTTTCATTTGAGCCACCAAACAGTTGCCTAACATAAAGAATGACGCTATAATCACTCAGAGTGATTTCGGTATGCCGCTTGTTCTTTGTGCCGAAATACAATCCATCGTGCCGCTTGATTTGAAGGCGATTCCGATCATGCAAATCACCTTCAATTTTGACGCCAAAAAAACTCTTCAGGTGGTGGCATTCTTCCTGAAGCACAATTCGGCGGGCATTGACAAAGCTAAGTTAATGAAGCTGGTATATCGCGCAGATCGAGCCAGCTTTATCGAGCGAGGCTTTCCAATCACTGGCGATGCTCCATATGCGATGAAGCTGGGTCCAGTGCCAACAGATACACTGCACCTGATTGATGGCGAGTTCTACCCCATCTTCGGGAAAATTTACGATCACATTTCGCTTATGAATGTCCGGGTGAACTTGGTTAAAGACCCTGGCGAGGACTTGCTGTCGGAAGAGGAAAAGGCCTTTCTGGAATCAGTCTGGAAAGCGCACGGGCATAAGCCGACGCTCAAGGTGTGCTACGAGACACACGACCTTCCGGAGTATCGGGAAACCTTCGTGGAGGGAACGTCCACGCGTATCCCGTACGAGTTGATTGCTCAGCACAGCGGTAATCCCGAGCGATATCGGAAGGGTAGGCCAGTGATTTCCCCGGAAATGGCACAGGCGATGCGTTCGCCGTTCCCGCCAGAACGCGACTTGGTTCGTCAATCACAAGCCTGAATACGCCCGGAACTCGCGCAGTAGGTCGCCATTCAACTCTCCCACGAACTTAATCACGCTGTTCCCCGGAACGCCAATGATGTGGGTGTCTGTGATGTTGGAACTGTGGTCTAACCCAGTTGCGGCAAAGTCCTGATGGGTTTCAGCGACATAAAAGCAGTTGCCACTGTAGCACTCACTCGAAATCGGGAAGCAGCCAATCACATTATCGCTGTCCGGGAAATCCACAATTAGCCACGGGCGCGGATCGTCGCACCCGTTCCATGGGTGTTGCATCAGGTGAATTTCAAAGATGTCCACGCGCGTGTTCCTTCCTGCCGGACAGCTCTCTATCGGCCTAGAACTCGTTTGCCAGCATCCTCGCTAGGTCCTCGTCGTACACCGATCCGCTGGACACGGCATCCATGAAGATGAACGGCACTAGCAGGGGGTCTCGAAATCGGTAGCGATAGCCCTTATTTTGCCCAGTTCTTTCTAATGCACATCCGCGCTGCGGCCCACAAAAAGCCTTGAGGTGTTTATTGAACGTGGTAATTGGAATCGGCTTGCCCACGACCTGCTCAAGTGGGCGCGCCACTGCCCCGGCGGTAAAAAAGCCAAGGCGATCAACCTTTGTCGCGGCCGTCAACGCACACGCAAGTAGAACCTCCCGGTAGAACGTGTTTCTGTGCGTGCTGTGAGTTGCTTTTACGAAAACGTCCGTGACCGATTGCTGCGCCTGCTTTACCGCGTCTTTCAACGCCCCAATGGCATCGATCCTTTCTATCTTGCGAGAGAACCGTCTGGCGGCAAGGCGAACCGCCTCTTTGCCGAGTAAATGCGTGTAATGCGGAAAGCCTTGGGAGACGTGGACAATCAATCCTGAGGCAACAGTGCTGAATTCGACCTTAAGGGACTCCTGAGCTTTTGTCAGTATTTTCCCTAAATCCTCGCGGTCCATACGTGGAAGATGAACCTGGACGATTGCGCGTCCAATTGAAGCATGATCTGCAATCAGCGTATCAACGGTATCAGAAACGCCCACAATGATAATTGTGCAGTCGGTCGAGGAATCCGAAAGTGATTTGATTAAGTCTGTAATTTGGGCAGACGATGCTTCCACCGCGCGGTCAAACTCATCGATGATGAAAACCGCACCCGGCATCTCCGCCAAAACGCGTCGAACGTCGTTTACGCCCAAGTCGAGGGGTAATGAAAATGCCTCGTTAACAGACTTCACCTCCCGCATGCTCCCGCGCCTGAGGCCGAAATGTTCGTGCTTTGACTCCCATGCTATTTCATCGAACATCTTCCGCCAGATGGCGGAGAAATCGTCCATGCTCTCTGCGATGACCTTTGCAATTAGCCGCTCTGGATCTTTTCCGGGTTCTGTGTTGTCGAATACGTATTGGACGACTGGGCCAATCACATTGGCGAGCGATGTTTTTCCCACACCCCGCTCGCCGTAAATAACCGCATGCAGTCCGGGTTGTGCGATCGCGTCGGCAAGCTTGGTAATTTCGTCCCACCGGCCGGAAAATAGATCCTTATTTGCGATCGGTGTGCGAGGCTGAAAAAATTTGCCAGCAAGGACCTCAAGCTCCCCTGCCTCGTGGGCCGTCATGGAGGCCGGTGGATTTGATAGTCCTTTTGGCATTTTGGATAGTTTAATTCCGGTATCGGATAGTACAAGCGAAAATCATGTCGTTTATTACCGTTTGCTGATAGCAGCTAATTCTTGCGACGCCGGACGGCTTTGCCCTCCAGCCGCCCCTGTGCAGCGCGGACAAGAATTGGTCTTACCCACGCAGCAAGATCTAACTGATCTGAAGCCGCAGCTTCGGCAATCAATCTCTTTTGTGCCGTGGTGACGGGGATTCTTAGATCAACGTCCATTCGCAACGATGGGTCTTTGGGGGGTCTAGCCATGGGAATAGTATAGTAATAAAAATCCTATCCGTCAACGAATTGTTCTTGACGATAGGATAATTATTACTACAATAACTGGCATGAACAAGATGCCCACCGAACGCCGCGCCGCGATCCTTTCCGCTCTGGTGGAAGGCAACAGCATCGCATCGACGTGCCGGATGCTGGGCGTCAACAAGGTGACGGTTCTCCGTTTGCTGGCGGATGCGGGAACAATGGCGCAGCGGTTCCATGATGTGACTGTCCGCGACTTGAATACGCGGCGCGTGCAACTGGACGAAATCTGGTCATTCTGTTTCTGCAAGGCACAGAACGTCACCAAGGAAAACTACAGCCCGGAACGCGGCGACGTGTGGACGTGGGTGTCTCTGGATGCGGACACGAAGCTCGTCACGAATTGGCTTGTGGGCAATCGCGGCGGCGGGTGTGCGAATGAGTTCGTGATGGATCTTGCCGAGCGATTGAATGACCGGGTTCAAATCACCAGCGACGGGTGGGAAGCCTACCGCACCGCAATCAAGAAGGCTTTCGGGACGGATGTTGACTACGCGATGCTCATTAAGGAATACTCGGCTCCGCGCGAGGGGCACGCCCGCTACAGCCCGCCGATTTGTGTCGCGGCCCGGCAGACGGTTATCACTGGCAACCCTGATGAGGCGCACATCAACACGTCGTACGTTGAGCGCCAGAACCTCACGATGCGGATGGGCATGCGGCGTTTCACCCGGCTGACGAACGGGTTCTCAAAGCTTCTGGACAATCACAAGCACATGATTGCCCTGTACTACTTCAACTACAATTTCGCCCGTCGCCACCAGACGATTAAGACGACGCCCGCCATTGCGGCCGGTGTCACCAACAAGGCTTGGACGATGGTCGAATTCGTGGAACTGATGGAGCGGGAAGAAGCGATGATCGGCGGTCGTATCAGCGACTACAAGCCCGCGAAGCCGGGCAAGAACGCGATATAATCAAAGTATACCACTACCGCTCGCAGGCGAGCGGGTCAGTTGAGATCAGTGCCTCAAAGGGCCAAATCCCAACCGGGTGTTTGAGTTGGATCGCTCCCGCCGCAGACGCGATTAAGTAGGAGCTTCCGCGCCTCGACCAGAAGAATCTCAGCTTCCCGATGAATTGGATTGTCGTCCGGCAGCAGGTCGGTGAGGGCCTCCACCGCAGGGTAAGCTTCAAGGCGAAACTTCGTCAGAATCTCGGGAAGTACATCTCGTGCCGAAATGATGTCGGAACTCTCTAGAAGTTCGAATCGTCGGTATGCCTCGCGGTCTCTTTTTTCATTTTCGATTGCATCGTCAATCGCCTGAATCGCGCGGCGACAACTGAGCTTCCATGAAATAAGAAGTTGGCCGTAGAACCGCTCCTTTTGCCCAACTTTTGCTTCAAACTTTGCAATATAGCCATCAAGCAGTTGGTGAATTTGTTGAATGCTCGCCAGAGCGTCTTCTGGCGCCTCCTTTTCGAATGGGAATGTCATGACCCTCGGTGCTACGAACAGATCGCTTACCATCCGCGCCACCAGAATCTCGTCCTGCATGATCTCGTTGACAACTGACCATTCGACGTTTATTGGCCCGCTGATTCCATCTTACTCAACGCGAGGCCGGTAGGCTGGACGCCTTTGTTCGTCAAGCCTAGACCAACGCGGACTGCCTCCCAGAACCTCATGCGTTTGCCTCGATCGAATCGTACCAAAATGTTAGACTCTCGCCAAACTGGTTCCAAATTGATCCCACGTCACGATCGCTAGGCAGCCTGGCTATTCTTGGCTCGCCTTGCTCGGATCTTCCGACAGGCTAAGGAAATAGCCAAATACGCGCTTATCCAAATCGGTCGCCTTCGATTTCCATGCAACGCCTGCGAGGATGCAAATCACTGCGAATGTAACTCCATAGCCGATTAACGTATGAACGTATTGTCGGGTTCGGGCAGCTTTGCATAGAGCAGGACGGGCGATCGCCAGAAAGGCGAAAATGAATCCCAACAACGAGCAGCACCACATACCCCGTAGGAAGTCGACTTCGTGCTGAATTCTGGTAAGGTCCTCAAAGTACGGCTTTTCTCGGTAGACGCGGTTTTTTGCGCGATAATATACGCGCTTGACGTCATCAGGCCCCCCCTTCCCGATTATATTTTCATATAGCGGCTTTCTGTCGAATTGTTCATCATGGAATACGTCGCCCCTCAGCGAGTCCTGGCTTGGTATGAGAAAGCGTCTGTGCGAAAGATCTTTAGCCACAGCCTGGAGAAGAATTCCCGCAAAGTACATTATCGCGACAACGCAAAGCAGCATGATCCACTTTAGGAGGTCAGAGATCTTTTCAGTTTGAAGCTTTTCTGGACTTCCCTGTGCATCAGGCGGGATCGATGGTGTGTTTGTACTCGGCCTAGCAACCGTCGCCGTCGTGTCTTTAAGTGCTGATGACTCGGCTTGCAGAAACGTCAAAAGCCATGGCTCACGCTTGCGTGTCGCATTGTAGCTAAGAATGAACCACGCGAAATCAAGCACGACGAACAGGAGCACCCCCGCTAGCAACGTCTCCAAAATCTCAGCAATAGGAATCTCCATTGTGGGACGCTATCACGATGTCTTCGAAGGGGGAAGCCCATAGGGACGTGCAAGTTCGTTATCTCACTTGATTCCGGGCGGAAAACTGCAGTTCATTCGCCGAGGCCAGGCGGCTCCGCTTCGGATCCAGCTGCGAGAGATTGGCCAGTACGAGTTGGATACCCGGCGAAGAGCGGGAGGTGGAGAAAAAGGGTCGGAAGGTGGGAAGCCTTCTCGCAGAACAGCTATTAACTTCTGTAGCCCTTGTCTTCTCCTCCGCCTACAGCGAACGAGTGCCGGCACGGGGCAGCACGCGGATCCGGGGCGGGGGTCGTCTATAAGGCGGCGCCGCTGCTGGCGGCACAGCCGTGCATTTGGTGCAACCTGGTCGCCGCGGCGAACGGGCGGCCGCATCAGTGCTCAGCTTCGCCGAAGGAAACGATCTTGATCTGCATCTTCCGCTCTCGCGGCCCATCGAACTCGCAAAAGTAAATCCCCTGCCAGCGGCCCAGCACTAGCCGGCCGGCTTCGGTTAGCACCGTCACGCTGTTGCCGACGAGAGATGTCTTCACGTGGCTGTCGCTGTTGCCTTCGGCGTGCTGGTAGTACGGCTCCTGCTTCGGGATCAGCGTTGAAAGCTTTTGGAGCATGTCGCTCTTCACGTCCGGGTCGGCGTTCTCGTTAATCGTGACGGCGGCGGTGGTGTGCGGAACGAAGACGATCGCCATGCCGTCGCGAATGCCGCCGGTGCGTACGATTCGTTCGACGCGGTCGGTCACGTCGATCATTTGATTTCGCTCGGTCGTCCGGACAGATTCGGTATGCAGCGGCAGGGTTTGCATTAGAGCACTCCTTTGAGGGCGGCGCGAATCGGCCGCGTCAGGTGGATGTTGGCCGCGGGGGCGAGGGTGAGCTTGAAGCCTCGTGCGCGGCGGAAGAACGCCCCATCCCGCACGAACAATCGGCCCAGCACGATCCACGCGCCCGGCAGTTGCTTCGAAATCACCAGCGCCAATGCCCGGGCCTCAGCGTGTTCGTGCGAGGCTCACGTCCTCATCACTTCGATCCGCTCGGCGGGAGCGAGTACACTCCCGCACTCGCGGATCGGAGGCAGACAAGAATGTCCGCCCCACCGGGGATCGCCACCATCGCCCGCTATACCCTGTGACACGGCCGATCTTAGGCAATGTTTGACAGCCGCGGCGATGTGGCACTACGTTGGGGCGGCTCAAATCGCGGAGGACCTGCCGAATGATCCGGCTCCAGTGTGCCTGCGGAAAGAGAATCGCCGCGCCCGATCCCTGGCTCGGCAAGCGCGTCAAGTGCCCCCAGTGCGGACAGCCCGTGCTGGTCGTTCCGGCGGATGCGCCCGCTGCGGAGGCGCCCGCTGCTCAGACACCCCGCGCCGAGATTCTCGGCCAGACGTCGCGCACTGAGCCAAGTGCCGTGGCCGCGCCGCAGGTTGCCGCAGGGACAGCACGGACCGTCGACAATCCGCGCTCTATCGACTCGGAGACGGCGTCAGCCCTTCCGATGCCTCCAGTTGTCCGCGAATCGGAACCGCAATCGCAGCGGCCCGCCCCGATCGAGACTTCCAATTGGGTGGACGATTCCGAACCCGAGATCGCGACCGCGGGAACAATTCAGCCCCCTGCCCCCGCCCCATCGGCGATTCCCCGCGTCACTCCGGTCCAGCGGCCGATGACCGCGGCTGAAGCCTTCCCCGACGACGACGAGGACGATTTCTACACCAAGCAGCAACGGCTCCCCCGCGTTCTGGGCACGCTCGGATTGCTCGTCGCCCTGGCGGCTGCCGTATCGTGCTGGTTTCCGCAGTTCGATCGCTCGACGCTCTATATCGCCCTCGGCGGGGTCGCCATCGCCACGATCGGATTCGGGTTGTCCATGTCCCGGCACCGCGTCGGCCTGACGATGCCCTTGATCGGTCTGATCGCAAGCCTGTTGGCGATGTGCCTTCCGTTTGTGCTGCCGCACTTTGGGAAAATCGCGCCGGCGCACTACATGGCCCGCGTCGAGGACGCGCGGCAACAAAAGGCCGACGCCGAGGTCGAGGCGCAG
>Ga0182024_10010094_pt1 | contig 19343 bp, 10 predicted proteins | sample P32metaG_FD_120480 | JGI IMG/M metagenome (GOLD analysis project Ga0182024, IMG submission 120480) | Permafrost microbial communities from Stordalen Mire, Sweden - P3-2 metaG (Illumina Assembly) | ecosystem: Environmental > Terrestrial > Soil > Wetlands > Permafrost | place: Sweden: Stordalen... | reverse complement strand
CTGGGCTGAAGAACTGGTCCGCCGTCCGCGCGCCGACGAATGGTTGCGCTACGCCGCCTCGCAGCGCCGCGGCCGCATTGACGCCAATCCTCACCAGATCGACGCGGTACTATTCGCTTTGCGTAAGATCCAGGATGGAGGGTGCATTCTCGCAGATGAAGTCGGCCTGGGTAAGACGATCGAGGCCGGCCTGGTTGTGGCTCAGCTTCTGGCCGAAGGGTCCCGGCGGATCTTGTTCATCTTGCCCAAGGCCCTGCTCGGGCAATGGAAGAGCGAACTCTACAACCTGTTCGGCCTCGATAGCCGCGAAGGAGGCCCCGACCCGGCCCGCTTTCACGGCGAGGGCATCTTCGTCGTGGGCCGCGAGTTCGCAGGCAGCGAGCGCGGGGCCTCTCTCCTCAAGTCTGTCGAGCCTTTCGACCTGTGCGTGATCGACGAAGCGCACGAGATCTTCGCGGCGATCTATAAACGCTACGGCCGCGACGGCGTATACGATCCGGCTTCGACCGAAGCCCGCATGGCCCAGCGGGTCCGCGGGGCGATCGGCCGTACGCCGGTCCTGCTGCTCACCGCCACGCCGATCCAGAACAATCTCACGGAACTGTGGGGCCTAGTGCAGTACGTTGAGCCAACCGGCACGCTGCTGGGTTCGATCGCCACCTTCCGCGACATATTCTGCGAACCAGGCGCGAACGACCGCCTGTTAGTGACCGGCCAGGCCGATGAACTCCGCCGGCGGATCAACACCGTCTGCCAGCGGACCCTTCGCCGACAGGCTCAGGAGTTTCTTGAGCGGAAATTCACTGTCCGGCGGACCCGGCTCCTGGAATACGAGATGAGCGAGGCCGAGCGATCGCTTCATGATGACGTGACCGATTACTTGCTGCAGCCCGACCTAAACGCTTTCCACGGCAGTCAGCGCCGGCTGCTACTCATCAGCTTCCTGCGGCAAATGGCCTCCTCGTGGAAGGCCCTGGCCGCCAGCCTCGATAACGTCGCCCGCCGTTTGCGAGCGATGCTGGCCGGAGATGGCGCGAGCGAAGCGCAGGCCTCGCAGAATCTGGTGAGCGACCTGGAAGAGGAAGACGATGCCGGGGAGGAAGAGGAGACGGTGCCTCCACCGGTGGTCCGCTCGAAGGTCGAGGCCGAACTCGCCCGCGTCATGACCTTCATCGAACGGGCACGCTCGCTTCCCGGTGATGCCAAGGCACGGGCGCTCGTCGAAGCGGTGCGGATGGTGCTGGCGCGCGGCCACACGGGCGAGGGGAGCGGTAAACTGGTGATCTTCACCGAGTCCCTTACCACACAGGAGTACATTCGCAAGCTGCTGGTCGACGAGGGACTCGCCGAAGACCGCGAGATTACGCTGTTCCGCGGCGTTAACGATTCCGCCCGGGCTCTGGAGGCCTTTCACATATGGCGCGAGGAGGTCGAGCACCTGATCCCTCCGCCCAATCGCCCCAGCCGCGAAGTGGCCATCCGCATGGGCCTTGTTCACGAGTTCAAGACCCGCTCGCGGGTGTTTATCTCCACCGAGTCGGGTGCGAAGGGCCTGAACCTCCAGTTCTGCGAGACCCTGGTGAACTACGACTTGCCCTGGAACCCGCAGCGGATCGAGCAGCGGATCGGCCGCTGCCATCGCTACAGCCAGGAGCGGGACGTCACCGTGATCAACTTTTTGGCCAAAGACAACGAAGCCCAGCGGCTCACGTTTCAGATTCTCAGCGAGAAACTCGAGCTGTTCGGGCAGGTGCTCGACGCGACCGATGTGGTGCTCTACGAGCCGAAGGGAAACGCCCCGGAGACCGTAGCCACCGCGCTGGGGGCGGAGTTCGAGGGAGAGCTGCGCCGGATCTGGGAGCGGGCTCGCACGCAGGACGAGGTCTCCGACGACTTGCGGCGTCTGTCGGAGACGCTCGACGGGCAGCGGAAGAAGTTCGAGGAGACCCGCGATCGGACGGCGCGGCTCATCGAGTCCCGCTTCGACGACTCGGTGCGGGTGGCCTTCCGCCAGTACCAGCAGGAGATCCCCAAGAGCCTGGCCGAGCTGGATCAGCAGGTCGAACAGGTCGTGACGGGGTTCCTCACCGCCGCAGGCGTTCCCTTTGAGCGCCGCGAAGACGCGGGGCGAGTGCTCTTAGAGATCGCTCCGCATGCGGCGCTCCCCGAGGAGCTGCGCCTCGGATCGACCGTGGCAATCGGGCATGCGCGACAGCTCGAGGACGTCGACCCGCTCCATCTGGGTCATCCGCTGCTGTTGGCCGCGGTCGAGCACGCCCGGCATGCGAGCGCGAAGCTTCCGTCGCGGCCAGTGCGCTTTCGCTCCCGGGCGACGCCCTTGGGAGAGTTTCGCGGCAAGCGAGGGCGGATGGTCGTGGCCCGCTCGACTCACGCCGGATTCGAGCCCTATGAGTGGCTGCTGTTCGTGGCGGTGCTCGAAGGGGGCCGGATTCTCTCGGGCAAGCTCGCTCGTGAACTGGCGCTGTCTCCCGTCGAGGATTCCGCCGAAGTGACCTCGCCCATCCCGCCCGAATTCCTCCAGCGCGAACTCGACGACGCCTTGGACGAAGCGGTCTTCGAAGACCAAGTCGAGGCCGGGGACCGCGAGCAAGTCCGCTTCCGCGAGTACCTCGACCAGATCGAGCGCTACATGGAAGACCAGGTGCTGCTCTTGCGGCGGCGGCTGGTGGACCTGGACGACGAACTGGAAAAGGCCGAGGGACGCCGCGACCAGGCAATCGGCCCCGACGCTCGAGAGCGGGCCGAGCAGCAGTTGAAGCGACTCGACGCCGAGCGCGAAGAAGTGTCCCAGCGGCTCGAGCGGTTCGAGGCCCGCGACGACCGGGACTATCTCGCCTGGCGGCAGGTGGCCCTCGACCGCCGTGCCCAGACGCCCGTGGTAACTCGCCTGTTGGACTTCTCCTTTACGGTGGAGTGAACGATGCCGGCCCAAGCGACGGAGGACGACGTGACCCTGAAAATCCTGCACACGGCCGACTGGCACCTGGGGAAGGCCTTTCCGGAGTTCGACCCCGAAGACCGCCAGAAGCTCACGCGGGCGCGGTTGAACGCGGTCGAGCAGGTATTCGTCGAGGCTGAGTCGGCCGCGGTCGATGCGGTGCTGTGCGCGGGCGATCTGTTCGACGAGCCCAATCCGCACGAGGATTGGTGGCGGCCCCTGTTAGAGCTTTTGAAGAAGCGGGCCAGGCCTGGACGGCCGATCGTCCTGCTGCCGGGGAACCACGACCCGCTCACCGAGAAGTCCGTCTACTCCCCGGGGCATCCCTTCCGTCAGCAACTTCCGCCGGGCGTCCATCTGGTCGATCGCGAGGACTTCACCCTGGAACTGGGGGCCGAAAAGCACGCGGTGCTGTACGCCATCCCCTGCCGCTCGGCGGCCGGGGCCAACGATCCCACGGAACAGTTCCCCGCGCGTGCCGCAGGCGACGAGCGCATCCGCATCGGGATGGCTCACGGGCAGACGATCGACATCAAGGGCTACCAGATGAACTTCCCGATCCGGCCGGAGAACGCCCGGGCCCACGGGCTGGATTATCTGGCCTTGGGAGATACGCATGCCTTCCGCAACCACGGAGACGACGAAGTGCCCGTCGTCTATCCCAGCGCGCCCGAGCAGACCCGCTTTGGTGAAGAAGAGACAGGGTGCGCCGTACTGGTCTACTTCCGCCGGGCCGGGGCCAGACCGCTCATCAAGCCGAGGCCGATCGGGCGGTGGCAGTGGCGTGACGAGGTCTGCACGAGTCTCTCGCAACTCGAGAAGCTGGCCCACGAAGTCGGTCCCAACACGGTACTGCGGCTCAAGCTGACGATGTCGGTGACGCTGGCCGAGCTGGACCAGGTCGAGAAGCGGCTGGTGGACTTGAAGGGCTCGCCGGCCCTTGTTGGCAAGGCCGGGATCGTGCGGATCGAGCGCAGCGGCCTCGCCCGTCGGCCGGCGTCGGCCAGCGAGTTCCCAGTCGACATGCCGGAGGTGTTGAAAGCGACGCTGGCGTCGCTCGCGTTGCACGAGGACCAGGAACTGGCACAGCGGGCTATCTATCATCTTTATCAGCTGGTGACGCGATGAGGTTGATCCGCCTTGAGGTCAAGAACTTCGCAGGCATCGGCTCGGCCGCGATCGATTTCGGCCCGGGCCTGAACGTGCTCTACGGCCCCAACGAGCTGGGCAAGTCGAGCCTGGTAGACGCTGTACGCGCGGCGCTTTTGGTGCAGCACACCTCGAAGATCGCCGACGACTGGATCCCCTGGAACACCGAGCGGCTCCCCGAGGTTGAGCTGGTCCTGGAGACCGAACCGCAGCAGATCTGGCGCGTGCAGAAGACGTTCGGCGCCAGCGGCAAGTCGCGGCTCGATGCCTCGAAGGACATGGTGAACTACTCGAAGGACTGCGAAGGGCGCGCAGTCCACGGCAAGCTGCGGGGCCTCCTTCGCTGGGGCGTGCCGGAGAATGCCAAGGGGCTGCCCGAGAGCTTTCTGACGCATGCCATCCTGCCGACGCAGGACCGCGTGACCGAGTTTCTCGAGAACGGACTCGGCGAGGATGGGGACCAATCGGCCAAGGACTGGCTCCATCAGGTGCTTCAGGCGGTGGCCGCCGACCCGCTCTTCAAGAAGGTGCTGGCCGAAGCCACTGACAAGTTCGACGAGGTGTTCACTCGTGCGGGCAAATACAGCAGCAAGCAGTCCTCTCCGCTGGTGCAGATCCGCGGCGAGGTCCACGAGATCGACCGCAAGGTCGGCGAGGCCCAGAAGGACTGGCAGGAGACCGAGACGGTTCAGACCGAGATCCAGCAGAAGAAGGAGCAGCACCTGGCGCTGGAGGCCAAGGTGCAGGAGGAGACTCGCGGGCTGGCCCTGTTGCGACAGGCGATGGAACTCCAGGGGAAGGTCCGCGATGCCCGCGAGACCTGCAGCAAGATCGAAGAAGAACGGGAACAGCTCGCGAACGTGACAAAGCTCGAGGGGCAGGCGGCCCAAGAAGCCGAACGACTGGCGGCCGCCAGGCAGACGGCAGTCGCGGCGCTGGCCCAGGCTGAAAGCGAGCACGATACCGCCCGCGAGGCCGCCGCCCGACTGGCGAGCGAAGGGGCCGAAGCGGCGCGCCAGGTACAGCAGAAGACGCTGGAGAACGAACGGCTCGAGTTGCAAGGGCGAACGCAGTCCATCGAGATCCGCGGGGAGCGTTTTCAAAGGGCGGCTTCGATCGCGGCCAAGGCCGAACAGGCCGCTGGGGACCTCGCCAGGTCCAATGAGGAGCACACAGCCCTGGCGGGCGATCTGGCGAAGCAGACGTCGGCGGCCGAGCGGCAGCGCGGTGTCGCGGCCTGGCTTGCCTGGAGCGAGACGAACGAGGCGGTGGCACGGTTCGCGCGCCGTAAGTCCGAAGTCGAGGGCTGGTCGCGCGAGGCGAACCAGAGGCAGCAGCAGATCTCGGCGCTCCAAAGAATACGTGCCGAGCGAAATCTCCCGGCAGCGGACCAGCTCGAAGCCCTCCGGCGTCTGGCCGGCGATGTGGAAGTCGCCCAACGGACACTCGACGTCGGGCTGGTGGTCGAGATCAAGCCGCTCGACTCTTTCGACCTCAAGGTCGGTCAGGACGGCGCCAAGCCTACCCGCGCAAAGCTGGCCAAAAAGGGCTCGACCTTCGAGGCCCAGCGCGAGCTGCAGCTGTTCCTGGAAGGGCTGGCTGAGTTGACGATCCGCGGAGGAAAGGCCGACGCGCGGGCCGAAGTGGACGAGCTCGAATCGCGATGGCGCTGCGAGGCCCAGCCGGTTCTCGAGGCCGCGCGGGCCAAGGATCTGGCGGAGCTTGGGGCGATCTCGGTCGAGTACGCCCAACATCGCGAGCAGCTACGGACGTTCGAGCAGGAGCTGAAAGGCCTCCAGACGCAGATCCAACAGGCGGGCGATGCCGCGCAGGAGTTGGCAGAGGCCGAGCGGCAACAGCGCGAGCGCGAGCAGGCGCTGGCCGGTCTCGAACGTGATGCCCTGGCGCAGCAGGCGAAGGCCTACGAATCGCTCGCGCCGGCCAAGCGAGCCGCCCGTGTGCAGACTGAGCTCGATCAGCACTTGAAGGAAGCGAGCGACACTCGCATCGAGTTGGCCCGCGTCGAGGCCCGCCGCGACGCGCAGAAGTCTGCGGCCCAGTCCCAGCAGTCGGAGCTTGCGCAGCTCGAGAAGGAGCTTCCCGCCGACTGGCGCAAACTCGCCGAGGCTCTTCCAACGGAAAGGGCCGCGGCGCAGAAGAAGCTGGCCGACGTCGAGAAGAGACTCGAGTCTCTGGGCAAGGAAGCCTCGCAAGCGCTCTCCACCGCGCAGCAGGCCGTGGCTCTGGCGAAGGAGCAGCTTGCCGCGCGGAAGAAGGAGCGCGACGCCCTCGAGGAGTCATGCCGCAAGGCTTCGCACGAGTTGAGCCAGCGTCAGGCTGAGCGAACGCTGCGGGCCGAGGGCGTGCAAAAGCTCGATCTGCATGCCGCCGAGATGCGGCTGGTCGGTCTCGAAATGGAGCTCAAGAAGCTCACCGGCGTTCCGCCCGAGGTGACCACTGAGCAGATTGCCGCCCAGGCGAAGCTCGTCGACGGCGTCCGACACGAGCTGGATCAGTTGCGATCGGACATGGACCGGCAACAGGGGGCCCTGAGCCAGGTGGGCGGCGAGGCCGCGCGGGAGCGGCTCGACAGCCTGACTGAGGCGCTGAATCGCAAGCGCGACGAGCAGGACGACCGGACCCGCGAGTACGACGCCTGGAAGCTCTTGAAGGACACCCTCGAGAAGGCCGAGAAGTCGCAATCGACGCACCTGGGACAGGCTTTGATGCAGCCTCTCTCCCAGCGGCTCTCGGCGCTCAGCCAGGGGAAACACCAGGGGCTGGTGTTGAGCCCGATGCTCGACTTGGACAAAGTCCACACCGGCGGCGGGCTGCAAGACTGGCGGCGGCTGTCGGTGGGGGCCCGCGACCAAGTAGCCACGCTGTTTCGCTTTGCATTGGCCGAGCAACTCGGTTCCTTCTTGATCCTTGACGATCAACTGGCACAGAGCGACGCAGGGCGTCTGAAATGGTTCCGGCAGCTAATCCGCGACGGAGCGTGCCACAAGAATCTGCAGGTGATTATTCTTACTTGCAGGCCCCGGGTTTACCTGTTGGACGACGAGCTCCCCGCAGATGGAACACCATATGGCAAGTCCCTAGCGGCTCGTGCGGTCGCCTTGATGGAGCTGATGAAGGGGGTGGAGGGGTAGACTGTCTCTGGGGTGGCTTACTCGGGGCAATCGGCACACCGGACCAGGCGGGCAACTTCGGTCCGACACACCGACGCGAATTCCACCCGAGAATGGCTCCACTTGGTCTGGAAGGGGTCCATTTTCTCCTTGCCTTTCCGGGCCGGCGAGGTACTCATGTGATGCTGGCCTGGCCGCACGGGGCGGTGCTTGCCGCACCTCGTACCCTCTCGGAGAATGCCGATGCATGCGAATCAGACGTGGAACCTTGACCCAACTCGCATCCTGACCCGCCGCGAGTTGGCCAACGTTCTCGCCGACGGGACCGGCAAGGCCGCCCGTTCGGCTAACACATGGCGCAACCTGATCATCGTCCGTCTGGCCTGCTGCTGCGGGCTGCGCGTTTCGGAAATCGCTGGATTGCAGCTGGACGACGTGGTCGTCGAAGTTAACCGGCCACACCTGCGTTTGCGTGGCGAAACCACGAAGGGGAAGAAGCCGCGCAGGGTGCCGCTCTGGTGGGACGCGGGCACATTGGCCGACCTTCGGGCGTGGAAGGCAAAGCGAATCGGAGATGGGGCCGACGCGTTCGTCTGTTCGGTTCAGGCCAACCGGCTGGGCCAGCCGCTCCAAAGGCACGCGATGCGGCGCCGATTCTTTTCGGCGTGCAAGGTCCTCGGAAGGCCCCGCCTCAAGTCGCTGACGATTCACCACGGGCGCCACACGTTCATCAGCCACGCCTTGGCCGGCGGCCGGACGCTTGCCGAAGTGCGCAATGCAGCCGGGCACTCGAACGTCGCGATTACAAGCGTATATCTGCATGTGGCCGTCGACGACGATGATGCGCAAGTCGGTAACCTCTTCACCTTCGCGTAACGCCAGGCGAGAGTCGAGAGCTGAACGACGTCATCGGCATTGCCCGGACCCACCTTCGGCGCGATACCACCAACGAGATTCAACCGTGGTGATTCGCAGGGCTCAATCGGACTTCTGCTGCAAAGGCGGGCGCCGACTTACCAGGAGTTTGTTCACCTCCAGCTCCACCCGATCAAATACCTCATCCCAGTCGCCGAGCCGCTTTTGGCGGAACAGCCGCATGGTCGGATACCATGGGCTGTCGTCGCGATTGGTCAGCCATCGCCAATCTGACATTGTTGCCAGCGGCACCCACACCGGCAATCCCAACGCTCCGGCCAGGTGAGCTGGCGAGGAATCGCAGGTGATCACGAGGTCCAGATTCTGCATGATCGCTGCAGTGTCTGCAAAATCCGTCAAACGATTTCCGAGGTTGATGAGCGGCAAGTGCGGCGAAAAGCCGGCCAAACGCTCCTCGCCTACATCTTTTTGCAAGCTGAAGAGCCGCACTCCATCGAGACGGGCCAAGCGATGGAAGTGTGCCAAAGCAAACGAGCGGTGCCGGTCCCAGCGGTGTTTCGGATTGCCCTGCCAGATGATGCCGACCTTGAACGCGCGCGACGGTGATGAATTAGATCTGTCGATTGAGGCATGAATCTCCTCGCGCCATTTCTCCGTCCGTGCTGGATCCACTTGAAGATAGGGGACTTCCGCAGGTATCGTGTGCAGCAGTGTTCCGAAAATCCACGGCAAACTCAGCAGTGGTGCCTGCACGTCAAATTGGGGCAGCACCGTCTTTTCCGCGATGAGTTGGCCGATCCCCGCGCACTTGGCGAACATGGTCAGAAGCGTCTCACGACATTCTACGATGACCTTGGCTCCGCGGGCTTTGACGAAAGAAGCGTAGCGGATGAACTGCAAGCTGTCTCCAAGGCCCCGCTCGCACCAAAGGAGAATGGTCTTTCCTTCGAGCGAACTTCCGTCCCAAAGCGGTTGGTCGAAGCGGCGAGGTCGAGCACGCTTGCGCTTCCAGCGCCACTCGTACTGCGGCCAGCCCCGTACCATGTCCCCGTGCTGAAGCCAGGTGAGCGCCTGATGCCAGTGGGCCTCGGGATAATTTGGTCTTAGTCGCAGAGCATGTGCGAACGTGGCCAAGGCTTCCTCGGTACGGCCCATGGCGGCCAAGGCAGTGCCGAGATTGTTGTACACCTCTGGATACTTGGGCCGTCGGCGAAGCGCTTCTCGGTAGCAGGCGAGCGCCTCCTCAGATCGGCCCAGGTCGGCTAGCGCCATGCCCAGATTGTTGTAGGCATCGATGAATCCTTCGCGAAGGCGGATGGCGTGTTCCAGCAGCACAATCGACTCGCTGGGACGGCCTTGCTCGATGAGCAGCAAGCCCAAATTACAATACGCTTCAGGATAGTCCGGTCGCAGGGCCAGGGCCTCTTCATAGTGAGCTATCGCCTCCTCGGCACGACCGTTTTCGACCAGTCCCATGGCAACATTGAAGTGACCCTCAGCGTATTTCGGATCGAGGCGGATGGTCTCTTGCCAGCACAGCAGGGCCTCGGCACGCCTGCCCGTCTCCACAAGCAAGACTCCCAGATTGTTATGAGCTTTCGCGTGGTTTGGTTGCAGGCGGATGGCCTCTCGCAAGCACTTCTCCCCTTCTTGGCGTTGATCCAGGCGACACAGGACGATCCCTAATCCCGCATGTCCTTCGGCATGTCCCGGATTCTCCTGGATCAAACGGCGAAAACTCTCTACAGCCAGGCTCATCATGCCTTGAGCTTGTTGAGCTACCGCCAGCAAATACCAAGCGATTACACATTGCGGATGCTCGTCCACGATTTGCTGAGCAAGTTGCTCGCACTTCCGAAATTCCTTGGCTTGAAAGTGCTTCTGAGCCAGTGCGATCTGTCTTCGCAGCTCAGGCGTTTCCTGTGGCGTGGAGGAGCTATCAGGGATCTGATTGACAGGTTGCTGATCGAACCTCGCCGACGTCGTGCCTTCGGGAGCAGTTTCCTGATCGCTGAATCGGTAAGCTTGTGCGGCGCCATCCACTTCATTGGGCTTCTGAACTTCATGGCTCAAAGCTTCGGTCATGCGTGCGAACACTTCCGGCCAGTCGCCGATTGTTTGTTGACGAAAGAGCCGCATGGTCGGATACCAGGGGCTGCCTTCTCGGTCTTGCAGCCAACGCCAATCTGGCGCGAAAGAAATAGCGACCCACACGGGAACCCCTAATGCCCCGGCGAGGTGCGCCAAAGCCGAATCGCAGCAGATCATCAGATCCAGGTTCTTCATCACCGCTGAGACTTCGACGAACGCGTCATCGAGCCGGCTGCGCAGATCTGTGACGGCGAATCGGTCGGCAACCTGCTCCAATTGCTCGGTGCCTTTGCCAAACTGCAAGCTAGATGTGACCGTCCGCATGGTCCGGCTGCAACTGGATGAGTTGACGGCCCACGACAATGGCCTCATCCCAAGACTTCCGCTCTTCCAGGACTCGTGCCAAATGGAATAGGGCATCGGTTTGCTGCGGATTCTTTTGCAGGACCTCTCGAAGTCGGCGCTCTTCTTCTTCCAGCTTGTTTTTTCTGCGCGACTTGGTGGACTCACCGTTGCTGAAGGCCAATTGCAGTGACGCGGTCGCGTCGGGCGGTTGTCCCGTCCTCTGGAGAATCCCCAGCGTACGACAGCGTAGCAGTTCCTTCCAGGGTCCGCCTTGAGCGCAAACTTCGGCATACAACCGAGTCACTTCCATGCAGTTGTCTCGGCAAGGCCGTTGGTTCGCTTCATGGCTGGCGTCCGTCCAGCAGAGTCTTGCCAAGCTGAGGCGGCGCTTCACCGTGGACCTGTGGCGGACGCTGGGCAGGAAGGATCGACGCAAACCCAATTTCATTCCCCAGATGGAAACGCTGGAAGTGCGCATGGTGCCGAGCAGCTGGCTGGTCAATAACACCGGCGGCGGCAATATGAGCACGGGGACCTATTCGGGTACGCTGGCCTATTGCGTAGCTGGGGCCGACGGCGATTCGAGCGCGGCCACAATCACCTTCGACTCAAGCGTATTCTCCAGCGCTAAGACTATCACTCTATGTAGCACGCTCAACTTGACCAATTCGTCCTGGCCGATCACCATTGATGCCAGCGGCGTTGTCGGGCCTGTCACCGTGAGTGGCAACAATTCTTGCCAAGTCTTTGATGTCCATAGCAATGTCACGGCCACGATCAATGACTTGACAATCGTCAGCGGCTCGACAAGTGGCTATGGCGGAGGTATCTCGAATGATGGATCGTTGTCGGTTAGCGGTTCCACTATCTCTGGATGCGAAGCTGCTTATAACGGTGGTGCTATTGCCAACACCGGCGTGATGACTGTGAGCAACTCCGTCTTGACCAGCAATTCGGGGGGCGAAATCTACAACACCGGCACATTTTCGCTAAGTAGCTCGACCGTTTCGTACGGTCATTATCCGGGCTCGGGTGGGGGCGTCATCAACAGCGGCGGCACGATGACCGTGACCAACTCCACCATTTCAGGAAACACGATTACCAACAACGGATCTGGGTTTTATAACACAGGCATTTTGACAATCAGCGGTTCCGCCATTGTAGGCAACTTCACCTGGACAGCCGGAGGTGGCATCTACAACACCGCTACGTGTACCTTGAGTAATTGCGTTGTCTCCGGCAATACGGCCTCCACCAGCGGTGGCTATGGTGGCGGCATCTATAATGACGGTACGATGACGGTCAGCAACTTCACGATTGCCGACAATTCCGCTAACAGCAACGGCGGTGGAATTGATAACAACGGCGGCACCATGACAATTACTGACTCCACGATCGCCGACAATTCCGCGCCTACGGGCGGCGGAGTAATTCAATCCTCCGGCTCGTTGACGCTTCTAAACACGATTGTCGCCACGAACACCGCGACGACCGATCCGGATGTTGATGGCACTGTCTCAGGTGCTGACAACCTTATCGGCGACGGCACTGGCATGTCGGGCATCAGCAACGGCGACGCCTACGGCAACCAAGTCGGCACGAGCGGCAGCCCGATCAATCCCGACCTGGGTCCTCTGCAAAATAACGGTGGGCCGACCTCGACCATAGCTTTGTTGCCGGGCAGCCCGGCAATCGGTGCGGGCGGGGCTGTCACGACGCTTACGACGGCCATTTCCAATACTTCCATAACTTCCGTAACCGTAAGTAGCGCTGCAGCGATCGCCAGGACGCCGGGTGACTATTACATCCTAATTGACAGTGAGGCGATGGATGTCATCGGCGTGTCTGGCAATACGCTTACCGTGACGCGCGACGTCGATGGCACCACAGCGGCAACGCATGGCAACGGTACGGCTGTGTACTTCTTGCAAGATCAGCGCGGCCAAGATCGCGGCGTCCAGGACATCGGTGCCTATGCGTATGTCGGTTTTGGATGGCAAGTGGCCAATGATCCGCAAGGAAGCTTGCAGGCACCTATTGGCGAAGCCACTGTCATGCCAGGTACCGGTAGTGTTAGCGTCGCCCAGCCGCTGGACTTCGACCTGAATCCTGGCACCAGCGTGGGCGGCAATCCAGCGCTCGTCTATAACTCCGCCACTGTCAATGATAAGCCCATAATCCAGCTGGAACTGCCCACCGATGCGAGCCGGGTGGCCAGCAGCATTGATTTGACGTTGATCTGGGATCCAAGCGGAGCCGATCTCACAACCACGGCCACCTTCGACACGACGGGCTCCGCGGGGGCCACCTACCTCCTGGCCGAGCAGGTTCCAAGTGCCGTGACCGCGTCGGGCGAATACTCCTGGGAACTCGATGCGCAAATCAACTACTCGACGGGCAGTCCGTTTGATGCGACCTTCACCGGCCAGGCTGCCGTGGACGCCGAAGGCAGCAGCCCGTTCGGCGCCGGCTGGGGGATCAGCGGCATCGACCAGCTCATGGTCACCGATGGCGGCGTCTTGCGGCTCACCGGCACGGGCCAGAGTCTCTTCTATCAGCAAGTCGGCGATTCCGGCAGCTACACCAATCCCGACGATTTCGGCACCCTGGTCTCATCCGGCAGCGGCTTCATCTACACCTTCAACGACGAAACTCCCGGAAATACCTCGCCGGATGAACTGACCGAACACTTCAGCCCCGCCGGCGGGTCAACGACTCTGTTCGACCTGACCAGCATCGTCGATTCGAACAACCTCACGACGTACTACGACTATAACGGCTCCGGCGATCTCACCCAGGTCATCAGTCTCGACGGCGGCACCACCAGCTTCGAGTATTCCGGCGCCCTGGTTACCAGCATCGTCGAGCCGGGCAGCCGGACGGTTTGGCTGGCTTACGATGCAAGCGACAATCTGACGCTGCTTACCGACGCGGCCGGCAATGCCCGCACGCTTTCCTATGACGGCAGCCATCACTTGACCCAGGACCAATGGAACCCCTACGACACGTCCTACATCTACGACACGGCGGGCTTGCTCCACGAGATCAATGAAGGGGCCGGGATCACGTACACCCTGGCGCCGCAGGCCGAACAGGGGCTGCAAACGGCGTCGGCGCTGTACGCCTCGGACGACGTGGCCGTGGTTACCGATGCCCTGGGCGACGCCACCACCTATGGGGTCGATACCCAGGGCGTGGAAACGGTGGCGGTGACCGCCAAGGGCGGCTCGCCCAGCTGGGGCATCGACGGCAACGAGGAAGTCACGCTCTACGTCGATGAAAACGGCCTGTCCACCCAATACTCCTACGACTCCGCCGGCGATATGACCGAGCAGATCGGTCCGGACGGCAGCACCACCCTTTATACCTACAACGCGCTGCAAGAAGCGACCCAGGAAATCGACGAGCCGGCCGGCGGCGTGACGCAAACGACGGCCTATGCCTACGACGCCGACGCCGATCTGACCATGATGTACCGCTGCGGCCCCCGTAAGAGCCCCCGGCCATCGGAAGACACAAACGCGGGGCTGATCGACATGGACGCGGTGCAAGCGTTCGCGGATGAGTTTCGGGAACAGTACAAGGGCAAACACAACAACGTCGATCGTCTGGACGGCTTTTGCGTGATGATGAAGCGCGAAGTCTTCAGGCGCTTGCACCAGCAAGGCGAACTCAACAAGCTAACCGACCTGAGCGTCTTCGACAAGGGCGTGCTGAGTGCCAAGGTCCGGCAGCTCGGGTATACCCTGGCGGTTTGCCGGGATCTGTTCATCCACAATTTCGGCACGCGGACATTTGCTCACGGGGCACCGACAAACGCCAATGGCCAGGTAATGGCTGGCTGACCAGGACGACGAATCGCAAGAAGCAAATCGCGCAAGAGGCAAACTCAACGCCGGCCTATGAGCATCGTCAGACAGAAGCGGTAAGTAAACGGACGTGGACAAGCGCCGAAGGCACTCGCAATTGGATTCGCAGATGAAAACTGCAATTATCACGGGCTCGGCCGGCCTCGTTGGGGCTGAAACAGTTCGCCTTTTCAGCGCAAAAGGCTTTGCAACCGTCGGCATTGACAATGATATGCGCCGGACATTCTTTGGTCCGGAGAGTTCGACGGCGTGGTCACGAGAACTCCTCAGTCAAGAAATCCCCACTTACCAGCATGAACACCTTGACATTCGGGACGCCAAGGACATCGAACAGCTCTTTTGTAAGTTCAATTCCGATATCGGTATCGTAATTCACGCTGCCGGCCAGCCATCTCACGACTGGGCAGCTCGTGAGCCCTTCGTTGACTTTGACATCAATGCGCGTGGCACTCTTGTGCTCCTGGAGTGCTGCCGACGTTATTGTCCAGACGCCGTGTTTGTCTACATGTCCACGAACAAGGTTTACGGCGACACGCCGAATCGGCTGCCTTTGGTCGAGTTGGAGCCACGCTGGGAAGTTGACCCGCAGCATCCCTTCGCCGAGAACGGAATCGACGAAACGATGACAATCGACCAGTCGAAGCATTCTCTTTTCGGGGCCTCGAAGTTGGCGGGCGATCTGCTTGTCCAGGAATACGGCCGTTATTTCGGTGTTAAGACCGCCTGTTTTCGCGCGGGATGTTTGACGGGGCCAGGGCATTCCGGAACGGAACTTCACGGCTTCCTGTCTTACCTCGTGCAGTCCGTCATGCTTGGACGGCCTTATCAGGTTTTCGGATACAAGGGAAAGCAAGTTCGGGACAATTTACACGCAGCCGATCTGGCCAGCATGTTTTGGCATTTCTACCAAACTCCCCGTCCTGGGGCCGTTTACAACGTCGGTGGAGGCAGGAAAAGCAACTGTTCGGTTCGGGAGGCCATTTCCCTGTGTGAGGAATTGACTGGAAAAAGAGTGCAGAGTAATTACAATGAAACCAACCGAAACGGCGATCATATCTGGTGGATAAGCGATACGTCGAAGTTTCGCCTCCACTATCCGCAATGGTGTCCGCGCTACGACTTGCGCATGATTCTCGTTGAAATGATTGAACAGTTTGCACACAGACGACAGCTTGCACTTACACCCGCCGCGGGTGGTTAGACGAGTTCACGGCATCACCGAGAGGGAATCATGCGTGTGTTTTATCTGGACCCAGCATTGGCCAGCGATCTTGGACACCACGCGAACTCCTGTCGCTGCATCACGAATGAGCTTCGTTCACGGGGAATTGAGACGAAGATATTTTCGTCTCACAAGACCGACACGGTACTTCAAAATGAACTCAGGGCATGTCCTCATTTTCGTGCGGACAGCTATTGGTTGAATGACGGCGATCCGATTTGTCGTTGGTTGAACGCATTTGAAGCATCGGCAAGACTCACCTGCGAGGACCTGGCCAAGCTGGTCGATATTTGCGCCGACGATATTGTCTACCTCAATTCCGGCCAGGCAGCTCAATTGTACGGATTGGCTTTATGGAGCGCAACTATGCCGGCGAATGAGTTGCCGCGAATTGTCATGGAGTTCGGAATGGATCCGGGAGTGGACGTACGATTTGGCCCAAATGGGATGACATTCTCGACCAGGGATCCACGCATGGACCCACGCGCTATCCTCCTTCGGTTCGCTTGTCAGAAGATTCCGCCAGGCATCGGTCGTCACATTCGCGTGGGTACGTGCGAGCCGAATTCGACGGCTGTGTACCGCCCACTCCTGGGCAGGGACGTGGAGGTATTTCCTCTGCCCCGTGATGCTACAACGGCAGTGCGAAGACGTGTGGGAAAGCGGCCCATCACCGTTTCAGTCCTCGGACATCAGCGTCGCGAGAAGGGGTATCACTTGATGCCCGAGATTGCAAGACAACTGTTAGCCAAGAGAAGAGACATCAACATCTTGGTGCACAATGGCGATCCGGAGCTGTCCAAAGCGATTCAGCAAGATCTTCGCCAGCTGGCAATAGTTGATCCGCGGTTGATCGTGGACGAGCGCATTGCGGGACGAACACTTTGGCCTGAATTGCTTGATAAGTCCGATTTGGTCCTTTGTCCTTATACGTCCAGCAGGTTCGCCGTCTCGTATTCCGCCGTGGCATCCGAAGCCGTTGCGAACGGTATGCCGTTAGTCGTTCCCGCACGTTCGTCCTTGGCGCGGCTGCTGTCAGACTTTGGCGATAGCGGAGAACTATTTGAAAAGGCGGAGCCGTCATACATTGTGGCGGCGACCTTGCGGGCGCTAAGCCGATTCGATGACTTGGCGCAAATCGCCATGCGCGGCGCGAAGAAGTGGAATGAAGTTCACGGCCCACGACGATTTGTGGACGCATTGCTCAAGAGGCAAGACTAGCTAGACCTACCTCCGATAGTCTAAATAGATTCCACGATTTCACAAATCCAGGATGTTGTTCGGTCATTGCTCGAACATTTTCGTACAATGTCCCGAGCCAGCCAAGGACAGTGCGCGGCCGCACCTTGGCGTTCGCCGAAACGAGGTTCTGTGGGAACGATATTTCCATGCCACCTAACACTGAAAAGCCGGATTGCTGGCTCAATGCCTTCGCCAAAAACTACTTTTCGCAGTTTGGCGAAGACGGTATCCTCGAAAGGATTTTCGAGGTAATCCCGGACATCGACCGATGGTGCGTTGAGTTTGGTGCCTGGGATGGGAAGCACTTGAGCAACACCTGCAACCGAATCTTATCCCACGGTTACGCGGCGGTCCTATTTGAATCTCATCCACGCCGATTTCAAGAACTACAAAGCAACTACGCACAGAGTCCTCGGACGATTACGTTCCGTCAAGCTGTTGGCTTCGGTCCCGAGGACAATTTGGACCGGCTTCTGGAACAGACACAGATTCCGTGGACGTTTGATTTGCTTTCCATCGATATCGACGGCAACGACTACCACGTTTGGGATGCAGTGCAGAAGTACCGTCCCAAGGTAGTGGTTATCGAATTCAATCCGACCGTCTCCGACTCGCTTGAGTTTGTTCAGGAGAAAAACATTAATGTCATGCACGGGAGTAGTTTGTTAGCTTTAGTGCGTCTGGGCAGGCGGAAACAATACGAACTGGTTGCCACGACCTTTTGCAATGCTCTGTTTGTCGATTCCTGCTATTTCCCGCTTTTTGGCATCCGGGATAATTCCATCGGGCAATTGCGGTCAGATAATAGCGCCGTCTCTTACTTGTTTTATGGCTTTGACGGTACGGTAATGCTTCGCGGCTCCCGGAACATGTTGTGGCATGGCTTGCCTCTTGACGAACGCATGATGCAGGTGTTACCTCAGCACTTGCGGCAATATCCGGACAATTACAATGACTAGGACCGTCGCCTTTTTCTGTCGTTTAGGGAATTGTACAAGATATTGCTCCAAAACAGTTCCGAGGCCGCTAAAGAGGCGTTGACATTCCTGATTGCTAGACAACAGCAGCATGAGCTATGATCCAGCAGTGTCATAGTGAAGGCTGATAACCTCGCTAGCTCTTCGAGGTTCTGGCTATATTGAGCTGCGAATCCGGACGCCGCGAGGAACGCACCACGAGATTGACATCAATCCTATTGCCTTGGTCTTACTGTGTCGATCCGGACACTACCGACCAAACACTCCTTTGGCATTACGTACTGGTGGGCAGCAAGGAATAGACAACAACCTAGAGTGCCAAATGAACCAAACATCCATCCTGGCCTTATTGCATCAGATCAGACCCATGCGCGCTGTCAACTATCCCAAAGTGAGGATCGGCGACCTGGCCGATGGCGGTTACGTTATCAATCATGCGTTTGATAACATCCGTTCCGTCATATCGCTAGGAATTGGAGACAATGCAACATTCGACGCATTTTCCATCATCGGCATATTCCTGTCGTTCAAGTCGATGGGACCATTTCGAAACCTCCGTTTGAAACCGCCATGTTCATTAGCAAGAATATCGCCAAGGAAACCTCCGGCACCACCATATCGCTCGCAGAAGTCAGTGACATTGCCATAGCCAAGAACGTCGAAGACACCGCTGGCAACATGATTCTTAAATTCGATATTGAAGGAGCAGAGTGGGAGATGTTTGCGGGCTGCAACGTGCAATTGTTGAAGCGATTCCGCATAATCACGGGAGAAATTCATGGCCTGTCTAGATTACTAGATGTGAACTTCTACTTGTCGGTCCGAATGGTGATGGATAAATTGTGCCTTCACCATCAGGTGCCTCATGTGCATGCGAATAATATCGGCCGAATGGGAGTACGGGAAGGAGTGTTGGTTCCTGATTTGATTGAGATTTCCTTCCTCCGCCGAGATTTTGGGCCGTTCGAAGCAACATGTGAGCGATTCCCAGGGCCACTTGACTATCCCAATCAACCTGATAAATCGGACATTGTACTAAACTTCTGACTCAAGGAGCTGTTTAGGAAGTCACCAACGCGGTGCCGCAAGACACTTGGTTTCCAGGGTTGTCCGTCCTGAAAATAGCATCCGTTCAGTCGTGGGACCGATCGGCGCCGGAAGTGGCGCCGGTGGTGGAGTTGGGCGGGGTGGAACGTGGGGTCGTGAGAACGAAAAGGCGTCATGGTTTTCGGGGACGTGGAGTTGGAACGGCCGGTTTTCGCATAGGTACGGATCGTGGGCGCCAGAGCGGAATGAATTTCAGAAGGATGGCAAGGCGAAAAGCTGGTCAGGCAGCTCGGCGATAGTGGTGGTGAAGTCTGCCGACCATCGGCACGGAGAGAATCTCGCGTTGGTCCGGCGGTTCGACCAGACGTGGATCCGGCGAGTTGCCATCCAAGGATTGATGACATCGTCGTGGCCCAAGAGGTGCAATTCCGCTTG
>Ga0182024_10010093_pt1 | contig 19343 bp, 15 predicted proteins | sample P32metaG_FD_120480 | JGI IMG/M metagenome (GOLD analysis project Ga0182024, IMG submission 120480) | Permafrost microbial communities from Stordalen Mire, Sweden - P3-2 metaG (Illumina Assembly) | ecosystem: Environmental > Terrestrial > Soil > Wetlands > Permafrost | place: Sweden: Stordalen... | reverse complement strand
TCCCCCTCCGGAACCCGTAGCAGCGCTAATTGCTTTGCCGATGGCCCAGGAAATATTATGCACTTCAATCGTGGATACGCCGCACAGGCTGGAAAAATACTCCGCCGTCATTTTGTCCCGACTTCCGAAATACTGAATCACGCCTGAGTTACTGATAAAGGTCTGCCAGCCTGTTTCGCCATACACACGGGCGAGTTGCGATAGATCCTGCACGATACCCCAAAGCTGCATTCCGAAACCTGCCATGAGGCTATACGCCTGCTCGATGCTTGGCAGCCGACCAAGCGCCGGCATCTCATCGAGCATGAACAAAATGGGGTTCTCGGGCTTTTGGGTGATATTCCGTGCGTTCACCATGATCGCCTGTTGAATGAGCAGACGCAGCCACCGATTGAAGGTCTGGAGCCGATCTGCGGGCAGGATGAGATAGACCGTCATGGGTTCGGATTTCAAATCCTCGAATTTGAAATCCGATGTCGCAAGGCTGGCGCGGATGCGCGGGCTTTCCAGAAAATGCGTTTGGGCTTGCGCACTTGCCAGCACCGACCCAAGCAGCTTCAAATCTTTTGTCGCCGTGCGTGACGCCGTGGAACTTACAAGCGGATTTGGATGCTCGAACATTTTCGTGAGAACGTCCTTTAATCCGTCTGTGCTCATCGTCAGAATATCGCGCACACGTCCCAGGTGGCGTTCTTTCGCCTCTTCCTCTGCCGTGGCGACATAGAGAATGATTCCCGTCAGAAGCGCCTTGGCTTCTTCATCCCAAAATCGCGCTTCCCCTGTGGATTCGGATATGACAAGCGCATCCGCGATCAAAAAGGCATTTTCCGCCGCGTCAGGGTCTTCGGCCACAATCCAGTCCAGCGGATTAAAATGTCCGACTGGCATCCCGAGTTGGGTTGCAGCGATATCCCAAGGATCAAGCAGGACGATATTTTGGTTCAGGCCAGCACCCCGATGCTGGGCTGTAATCAGAGCGTTTTCGCCTTTTGGATCGACAATCAGGGCGCTTCCCACATGAGTCAGCAGGTTCGGAACGATTGAGGAGACGCCTTTGCCGCTTCGCGTCGGGGCGACCGTCAGCAAATGCCGCGCTCCGCTGTATCGCAATTGGGAACTGCGATTCTTGTCGCTGAAGGCGCCCAAGACGAATCCTTTGTCCATAAACAGACCACCTTCCGTGAGGTGATCGTAGGTAGCCCATTTTGCCGAACCGAAACTCGTCGGCGGACTCTTTTCAGTTTTTGCGAGTTGCTTGATGCCGAGGCGAATTCCGAAGGCAATAGCCGTTAGGAATATAATCACGCAGGCCAAGCCGTCCACGCCGTCTGCGAAGGGAAAAGGCCCAAATATGCCGAACAGCAAGACGACTGCCGCCACGCCGATGAGAACCCACTTGCGAAATGGCCGCAACAATGGGCTAAAGAAGGCGCCGATCCCAAAGCCTACGAGGGCGCTCAGCAGCAGGGCGACAATTCGCCAGCCCACAGGCCACGGCACGTGGGGTTGGAAGAGGTCATCGTTCTGATTGGCGTTACCACCGAAGAACTGCGCCCAACCAGGCACAGCCGTGAGACTCCAAATGCCTACGATGTGAACCGGAATCGGAAGCCGTGTTTTCCAATCATGGAACCGGCCCCGTGAGATGTTCATGCGCAGATGAGTTTCAAGTCCGGCCAGCGTTGTCAAGCTGGAATACGGCTCATCAATTTTTCACTTTTTTAGGCGAATCCGAATGCCAACCGGAATCTTGGCCAGTTGCGCCCAGGGTCGCCTACTGGCAAAGGACGCGGCCTATGAACGTAAATCCACAAAAAAATGAACCAGAACGGGAGGAACGGGAGCGTTCGACAGGCGAGGGAGCCGAAAGTATCTCAACGGCGCGGAGCGGCGGGGGTATTTGCAGGCGCTCGAAATTGAACCAACGCGCTGTTTGGTTGTTGGATAACCAGAAACCTTTCCGTCAGACTTTTTTTGCGCGGCGGTATTGCCATAAGAGCAGGCCGCATTGGGTAATAACTGAGCCAGTTCTTCGAGGATGCCAAGTGGCACTTTGACGCAATAGCCACAACCGCGTTTTGCCGCGCCTGTCTATGTAACAATGCCGAGATTTGCAGCGGTGGGATTGACGCCCTTAAAGCGAAAGGCGCCAAAGGTTGGATCATACGCGTTGCGTCCCAGTCGGAAAGGGCAACCGCTTTTGTTCTCAACACTCAGAATGAGAGTAATTGGTTGAGGGGAGAGCATTTCATATCTTCTCCTTCAATTTGCACCAATGATCCCTCAAATAAAATCTCCAGCGACGGGGACAAGAAACAACTATCACCAGGAATAATAGACAGCGCCGGGATACCCGGCTTGAGGACTAGTACTACCGGTATTGCCGCCTACACCCGCATTGGTTGGATAATTTGGGTCCCCCGAACCGCCAGGCGTTGATCCACTGCCTTGACTGCTACTGCCAGGGCTTACAGCGTAACTGGCACCACCAGCGCCTCCTGTACCAGCGTTATCGGCACCACCGGCACTGGCGCCGCCAGTGCCGCCAGTGCCACCTGTATTATAGCCTGCACCACCGCCACCGCCTGAACCCAAACCATAACTGCCCGAGAGTGCATTCGAACCTGTCGCTCCAGCCGTCGTTCCTGCGGATTCTTGTGCTCCGTTCCCGCTGGCATACCCAGGACTACCTGGGGCGTCACCGTGAAAATCGGCCCCGCCGCCGCCGCCGCCGCCGCCGGCAGCGAGCACCAAAGTCCCGCCATAACTTCCAGTCCATATTAGCGTAGCTCCGGCTCCGCCTCCTCCGCCTCCGCCAGAACCGTCGCTCTGATAACAGGTTGAAGTTCCACCATTCCCCCCGGTATAACCCGGAAAACCACTGCCTCCTGCCCCTCCGGGGGCACCGTTAACACCCGCAGCGTTATCACAGGCGGTTTCATCATTGGGGCCGCTCATACCACCCCCGCCGATCGATATATAGAATGTCGTCGTGACAGGCACCGTTTCTGTGATGGAGGCGAATCCTCCCCCTCCTCCTGGCGAAGTGATCTGGCCGACGGAAAATTCAGCACCACTACCACCAGTACCACCGCCGCCACCCCAGGCCTTGAAGGTTACTGTACAACCACCCAACACTGTGACGGTTGTGTTTTCCGGGGCAGAAGACGGGCTTGTTCCTGAAGAGAACGTGCCGGAAGTGCTACCACAGGAAGCCGAGGGCGCCGAGGTTCCTGCGGATGGAAAAGATGTCCAAGCGATGCCGTTGCAGAACTGCATAAGTTTAGTGGTGGAATTGTAGATGATTTCACCGGCATTTGAAGAACTGTTACACGTAGTATCGGTGCCAACCCGGAGACCACCATTGACGTCAAGCTCGGCCTCAGGCGTTTGCTGGTTGATACCGATCTGGCCGTTTGAATTGAATTGGTCAGCCAGCAGCCAGTTGCTGCCATTGCAGACCAGAATATAGCCCGGATTTTTGCCGGTCATGGTGATCTGGCCGGTTGTCGTGCATGTTCCGCCGATGCTTTGTGCATAAAGTGACGCAGGCCACAGCCAAAAAAAGAGGCCTGTCAAAATGACACATAAAAAAAAGCCACGCTGCACTATAGATTTCATTGCATCTTCTCCCTCGGTCCAATGATCAACAGAGACCTCTCCTTGACCTTGGATAGAAAAACAACTCTCACCAGGAATAATAGACAGCGCCCGGATAGCCGGCATTTTGGCTACCATAACCACCCATACCCGCATTGGTTGGGTAATTAGAATCTCCTGAACCGCCTGGAATCGGGCCACCGCCTGATGCTGTCGAACCGCTGGCGGTCGTTCCGCTGCCCACAACCGTATTAGTGCCATTGACAGCATAATTTCCGCCGCCGCTACCGCCTGTGCCTTCGGTAGCACCAGAAACACCGGAAGTACCAGCGGTACCGCCTGCCGGATACCCGCCGCCACCGCCGCCGCCACCACCAGCGGTATACTGAGTGGTTGAGTACGCGGCAGTTGCTCCAGCCGTCGTTCCTGCAGATTCTTGTGTTCCCATTCCGCCGGCATAGCCGGGAGTAGGAGGATAAGTCGTAGCACTATTCCATCCGCCGGCGCCGCCGCCGCCGGCGGCAGCGAGCACCAAAGTTCCACCATAGCTTCCGGTCCATATTGTCGTGGCGCCCCCCCCACCACCACCACCAAAACCGGCATTGCCACCAGAGCACCCTCCGGCGGCACCACTTCCACCAGAATAAGCGGTTAAGCCAGATCCCCCGGAACCACCAGTTCCTCCAGCGCCACCTCCGCCATAATGATTACCACTACATACAGTACTACCATTAGCGCCGCCGCCAGCGCCGACCGACACATAAAATGTTGTTGCACTTGATACAGTCTCTGTGACAGAGGCGAATCCACCACCACCGCCGTAAGTGGCAGCGTTATTATCGGTCCCGCCACCCCCTCCACCCCAGGCCTTGAAGGTAACCGTACAGCCGGCGCTTACTGAGACTGTGCTTTCCCCTGCAGAAGAGAGCGTACCGGAGTGTGTACCGCACCCACCCGGAGTCGATGAAGCAGCTTGCGTAAAATATTGCCAGGCGGTGCCGTTGCAATATTGCGTAAGATTAAGCGTGGAATTATAGATGAGTTCGCCGGCATTCGAACTGGTGCAATTGGCAGTGTCAGTGCCAATTCTGACGCCGCCATTGACGTCAAGCTGCGCCTGCGGGCTCGATTGACCGATGCCGACCTTGCCGCTTGAGTTGAATTGCTCAGCCAGCAGCCAGTTACTGCCATTGCAGACCAAAATATAACCCGGGTTTTCGTTATCTGCTGTCGTCTGACCTGTCACGGAACAGGTGCCACCTATGCTTTGTGCCTGACCCGAGACAGGGAACAGCACAAAAACCAGACAGGCCAAAACAACATATAAACAAGATCCGGGTCCTGCCTTAGCTTTCATCATGCTTTCTCCTTAAATACACGCCAGATCACCAAAGAAAATCTGCCGTAACCAGGCAGACCATCACCAGGAATAATAGATAGCGCCGGGATAACCTCCTCCGCCGTTGCCACCGACTCCTGCATTTGTTGGGTAATTCGTAAAGGGTGATGATGTTCCGCCAGGCGTCGGTGTCTGTCCGCTGCTTGCTGAGGTAGTACCACCACTTGCGGCATAGTTGGAGCCGCCAAAGCCCCCATTCCCTCCATTATTGCCGCTAGCAGCCGCTCCACCAGCACCGCCCGTTGTATAACCACCACCACCGCCGCCGCTGCCGCCAACATCATCGGAGCCGGGATTTGTAGATCCACCGCCATTTGCTCCCGCCGTTCCTGAGGATTGCGTTCCGTTCCCGGCGGCATAGCCGTTGGTACCAGCCTTCGAGCCATTGTAATCACCACCACCTCCACCACCTCCTCCTCCGGCGGCAAGCACTAAGGTTCCACCATAGCTTCCGGTCCAAATTGTCGTAGCACCAGCACCACCTCCGCCCCCTCCTCCCGAGCTACTCCCATAACAACCTGCCCAACCGCCATTCCCACCAGAGTAATTCGTTATCGCGGCCCCTCCTTGCGCTCCTGGAGCTCCATAATATTGATTGCTACCACAGTCGTGGCTTAAGCCCTCGCCACCTCCGCCGCCAACTGACAGGTAGAATGTCGTCGTCGTGGTGACGCTTTCAACAATTCTCGCAGCACCTCCACCGCCTCCGATAGAACTCGCTCCACCATAAGTACCACCACCACCGCCGCCCCAAGCCTCCAAGGTGAGCGTAGCGCCACCGGGTACTGTGAGGGTGGTGTTTTCCGCGGTGGAAATCGTGCCGGAGGAGTGAGTCGGGATAGCTGCTGACCCGCTCTGCGTCAGATATTGCCAGGCGGTGCCGTTGCAGAATTCCATAAGACCATTGCTGGAATTGTAAATCACTTCACCAGCATTATTCGAAGAGCTGTTACAGGTAGTATCGGTGCCAACCCTGACGCCGCCATTGACGTCAAGCTCCGCCTGTGGACTCGATTGATTAATGCCGACCTGACCGCTTGAATTGAATTGCTCAGCCAACTGCCAAGTGCTGCCATTGCAGACCAGGATATAGCTTGGATTTACGCTAATCCTCGTTATCTGTCCCGTTACAGAGCAGCTTCCACCAATACTTTGCGCCTGAACAGGAGAAGATGCCCATGTCAGCGTCGCGATGATGAAGAGAATGGGAAGTAACCGCTTCATGGCGATCACCAATCACACACTGAGCCGTTATTTTCGCTGATCCAGGTTGCGCCATCACAGACACAAAGCTGGTGCCGATGAGTGAGTGCGACGGCTCCGTCCACGACGCGAGCACATACAAAGGGCTGTTTGGTGTTGAGTGGCAGAATTAAGGCCGGGCTAACAAAGCCGCCGCCTGGGGCCGGGGAGAAAGTGCCTGACGGCAGGCTGGTATCGGGAGCAGCCGCTAAGGCATGGCCTGATAATCCGACAATGATCGAAAAAACGCTTACCGACAAAGAAATCCTAATTAAACGGATCACATGCCCCATTACGCCGTCTCCTTCGGTTCAAGCCAAAGATCACCAGAGAAATTCTCTGGTGACCGGAGGTTGATAACCGCTTAGCTAGAAACGGCGCGACGCTTTTAGGCCACGGCCCTGTACATAGCGCCGCCCCCCGGTCCTCGACCGAAAGGCGGCACCATTGGAATATGACGATTGCCTCAGTTAGCCACTTGGCCATTTTCTACATAGCGAGATGCATGCAGTAAATCGCTTTGCTGCAACGCCATGGATAGAACGGATAAATGAAAACCTTGGAAGCAACGCTTCAGACTCCTTTCGGCTAAAGATGCCTTAGCCGCTAGCTAAATAAAGGGTTATCAAGCCCCGAGCGTGGAAATCCACTCTCATCGTCAATTTACCGGTAGTGAGAGCAAATGGCAATTGGCAAATTTGTACTAAACTGTATCTTCTATAAAGTATTCTTTAAACAACATTGTCCGCTGTTATTATAGATCAAAACATTAGTAACCAGGGTAGCTGATGTGTTCCCGTATAGCTCCCAGCGGACTTTCCCAATATTTACTTGGCGATGGGCTAAGAAGGCCACAAATTTGCGCTTGGAGAAGATTTGTCCATCCTATCGGATGGCTCGGTTCCACCCTCAGACCGTTTTATTCCTTAACCGCAGCGAGGCGCCGTTCCACCTCCGCAAGCCGCGCGAATGCCATCGCAAAATCCCGGAATGCACTGGCCGGAAGCATGATCGTATCGCGCCGTCCTCCGACATCTTCGGTAATTTTCAGGACACGTCCGCGCCGGTTCTCCTTCAGATCGAGGTAGAATATCTTTCGGTCGATCACGACTTTCTCCGACGCAAGCGGCGGCTCCGTAACGGTTCTTTCCCCTGGATTAGAATCGATCATCTTTCTGGGACATAAAAGCCAATTCGCCGCTGGTCAAGTTCAAACAGCCGCTTCCTGCGTCGAATGCCGAGGAGCCACAGAGTCACCATGCCCGGCACGGCGTAATGACCCGTGGAGAGGACTCAGGGTGTTAACTTAACCGTCGTAGCAGCCAGGTTGCGGACCACGGGGATTATCACCGCGGCGATACCACCCGATAGGCGGTGAATCGCCGAGCGATCCTCCTCAAATCGATCTTCATCGCTTTTAGTCGGTTCGTCATCATTGGCGGCTATCGGCCTGGGGCGTTTCGCCTCCTGAAGTAAGCCCAATGCAACAAGCACCAATCCATTTTTATAATAGTGCCGAAGCAACACCCGCTCCGCATCATCTTTGGCACGTGCAAGCTCGTTCGTGAAAAACACGTTTTCCATATTCACGTATGCCTCCAATGGCAGTCCGTCCCTGCCGCCGTCAAATTTCAAACCCGAGTGCTCATCGAACTTATGGTTAGGCCACTTATCCCGGTTGATCTCATGTATCTTGGGCATATTGATGCCGTTCCCTTGGGGCTTCGGACCCGGTGGCCGATCATCTGGCTCCGGGCTTAGCTCCTTGGCAGTCACGCGAATTCGAAATTTACAGACGAAAGGATTTGTCTCCCTGCTTGGGTCGGTCACTCTGACCTCTATATCGATCAGGTCGCCGACCACACAATTTATAGGAGGTGCGAATTTTGTGGAACATATACCATGGTACAATTTGTATCCTTGGTTGAAATTCGGCGGGATGACCTCAAACTCGCCTGGCTCATCTCCCCTGGAAAAATAATCGTCCGCTGCATCCGTTTCAAATTCAACGCGGCAGGTGCGATTGATCGGGCAGTCCTTCACGAAATTATCCTTCTTCAGCTTGAAGAAGGTGGGAAATCTCAGACCGTTGAATGGAGTTTCTACTTTACCTCCCGCGTAGGGAATTTTTATCTTTGTGCCTGCTCCGAAGAGTGATGCCAGGGTCGGGTCCTCATTGATCAATTCCTGCAATATGTCGAGCGGTTCCTCTTCATCCACCGTCTTCGTTATCGCCTCTTCCTTCCGCTTGTTATTCAGCAGCCGAAGCCCCTCATGTCCTTTAAGGAATTCTTTGATTTCATTTTCCACAAACTCACGATCCTCGCCAGTAACCAAACGCTCTCTGTCCGTCATGAAAAAGTCTTCCCGGAAATCCGTGGGCATTTCTGTCGCGTCTACGACTAGAAGCAAATAGCCCTCAAGGAATGTGTAGTTGAGCTTTCTTGAGATAAACGACGATGGGAGGCTGCCATGCACTTGGCCGTTAACCGTGAAGATGATGCCTTTGGGCAGATGCCGAGTGTCCACTTCGCTCCCATCCGGCTTTTTATCCTTAAACACCTTCAATTCAACTGGGACCGTCCCCAGCCTTCGTGGCAGAGCGATTGAGCCGCTCGCCGGGCCCAAATCCAACTCGGCGTTTTCGTCGATTGAACCACCCGAGACGGTGGTGCTGTACGAATTGGCGCGGTAGCCTTCGCGTGTTTCGGTGATGCGGATCGGGAGGATCAAATTATGCAGGTACTTGTTCAGTTGATAGCGGGGATCACGGGTGGCAATGCCAGCCGCATTCCATCGATATGCGTAAAGCTTGACGCATGATCCGTATTCAAGAGGCTGTGAGTAAGCCTGCGGCGGATTATTGGAAGCACCGTCACCGGGCAGGACATTTATTGACTGAGCAGGGAACGACGGCACCTTGCCGCCCGGAGCGTAGTACACGTATATGGAACTCTTCTGGGGACTCTGGTCACTTGGCCTCATGCGGCGCACAATCGTGAACCCCCACTCATTGGCCGTTGGTCCATTTGTTCTTGTCGCAAGCCCAGGAGCGCGGCGGGAAACGATCAATTGATAATTTTCGTGTCCGCAGAAGCGCAACGCGCCGGTGCCGCCTGCGTTGTATTTCCCCTGCACGAAATGAATTCTCATTTTATTCGATTTCGCAATGGAGAGGAAGGTTTCGGGAAAGTCCCCAGGAGCTTGGCCTTCGCCGCGATCCACGACCAAATAATTCGGCGCTTCTTTGCTCCCCACGGCGATAAGCTGGACACGGTTGGCCAGCGCGGTCCGCTCCCGAGAGTCAATATTTTCCAGCCGTCCGTCACGGATATTGAAAAACTCTCGCGCTGCATCCGCCATGGATTGAGGGGCTTTATCCGACGCAGGATCAATCCCCTTCTTCAAGCACTCATATACCAGCACGGCATCAATACCGTTGACCATTTTCTCGACCAGTGCCGCAGCGGCGGCGCTTTGCTGATTTCCCGCCGCGCTCCAATTGTTTTCCAATTCTCCGAGTGGCTTCCAATCCGTGTCGCTGTTCAGCATTCCGTGTCGCGTCATCACTTGCGTGACTTCTTCTTCGGTTTCGGCCTGGAGTAACGCATAAAACAGATCCTCATTGCTGCTAGATGCCTTGTTCTTAGGGGCGATTTTAGTCATAGTTATTTTGGTTTATTGTCGTCGTTTTTATTCTATCTTTTACCTCTTCCATTTTTCTGCCACTTCTCACCAAGCTCCGTGACCTCATAGACAACCTTCGTGCCGTCTCGCTGCCGCCTGACGAGATTTAAATCCGCCATCCGGGAAACAGCACCGCTTCGCTGAGTGCTCACGAAGGGTTCAGAAATATCCGATTTTTCCATGGCGTGCCCGCGCACATATCCGTCGATTGCATCGGGGGTGTTAAAGCCCTCATGAACGCCATTGAGGATCGTTGTAAATGCCGAGGCTTCTACTGGCACATTTTTACAAAGATGATCCACGGCCCATGACACCTCCTCAGCACTGAATTTCTCCGTTGGTTTCTCAACGATGGGCCGATCCAGGAGCGGATTTTCGAGCGCGGCAAAATCAAGGCATGCTTTTGTCGGCAGCAGATAGGTTTTGTTTTTCACTCGTTTCACGCCCACGAGCTTCCATTGGATGAGCATCCCCGTAAGATTTCCTTGCGTGCTCTCATAGGCGGCAAAATGGTTGGCATAGCGCGAAATCGCCTTTTCGGAGCCAGGTTCTGGAAATCCGGTGGAAAGCTGGTCATCCTTGCCGTGAGCAAACCGCTTGTCCAAACCACTCAGAAATTCGTAGGCATGGGTCGCGCGGGTGCTGATTTCATTTGCCGCCTCAAACAATTCTACTTCGCCGCCTCGCTCCGCGATCAGCATGAGAAAGAGGCGGGCATTGATTTTGGCCGGTAATACTCGGTTCTGTTGGCCGAAGACCCATTTTTCAACAGGTACGCATTGATCGGGGCGAAACAAGTCGGCTGGAAAAGCTACAATCAGCTTCTTCGGCACCGATATCGGCTCCTTCCATTCAAATGATTTGCCGAGTTCCACTTTTCCAGGCGTGACCGGTGGTGCTGCCGAATGGGTTTTTCTATCCGCGACCGGCTGAGACGCGCCGACAGAGGTGCCGGGACTTTGCGCGGCCTCCTCCTCCGCGATGATTAGATTTTGCAGGGCAACCGTCGTGACGGTGTTGAAATCGGGGTAAAGCCCACGCGAAACAAGTTCGTCGGCCTTTCTTTTTAAGCTATCTTCAATGCGCACGTAAAGCAACATAAGCGGGCTTCTTTCTACTGCTTACGCAAAAGAAGTCCACTTCTTTTCGTAAAAAAGTTCACTTGTTTCATTACAAGTGCGGCGCCAGAAGAATGCAAATATCTCATGACCAACGCCTTATGGTTCAGCCGAAGACACGACAAAAAATACAATTTTCCCCGAAAAATTTCCGCCTTTTCCAGCCGCCGACGACGTCTAGAGAAATCAGACTGCCGTCCAACATCCACGCTCCGAGGGAGCAACAAAGATACCCCTGACCGGAGAGACGTGTGCCGGCTTGTGCAAAAGCAAGACCTCCTTGCTGCCCGCCGTTTTTCCCTTCTGATGGGCATACCATTTTCTCCCTGGCACCTGCCGCCAGATCCGCTCTTCAAACAGATACTCGGAAGCGCAAACGGGTAAAACCTCTCTGAATCCCGACGCTTCCATCGCGCTCAGATATGTTGGCAACTGCCAGTCAGGTTCGGAAAATGCAACCAGTTGAACCACGAGTGAATTTTTGTTTACCAGTCCCCTTACCGATGAGAACGCCTTTTCCAGGCGGGCGAAATAGGTTTTAAGCTCCGGCTCACTTCGCCGGCCCAGGCAGTAATGAGCCTCACCGGCACCGTCTCGGCTGTTGGCCAGCCAAAACGGAGCAGGGGTCTCCTTTCGGCCGTTGATCTGCCACCGATGATAGACCACATGGACGCCCGGATAGGGCGGTGATGTCAAAATCAGTTTGGCAGGCAACCAATCATCGGGAATCCGGCCATCATCGTGACTGCTCTCCGATGACCTGTTAATTATGCGACGCATTTGCGTCACCCGGCACCTGGGCATTTTGTTTTTCGCCGCTACTTGGCTCAGAAAATCAAAATGCTGCCCCGCCACCAGCTTAACACGCTGACAGAATTCTGCCCGCAACTGTGACCAGCTCGGAACTTCCGTCTTGCAGTCGAGCGCCCACTGTCCGACCGCAAGAAGAATTAAACGAACAAACCTCCTTTGCCGCTCTTTCGGCAAAGCCTCCGCCCAATATATGATCGTCTCAAAATAAGACCGCGTATTACCGGGAAGGTTCCGCAGGTAATGCGCCTCCTCCTCGATGCTAGCAAATGAGGAGGCCACCTTTTCAAGCTTGGCCGACGCCATGAAATCCGCCCATGCCAGTATCTCCCGTTTGTCATGGACCGAAAGCGGACTTGTCTTTGCTCGACTCAGGAATACCGCCAAAGAGCTTATGTCAAAGCCGGCTGCCTTACGGCCGAGCGAAATCGCCTCCACCAGGGAGGTCCCACCACCGCAAAAGGGATCAACCACCGTATCGCCCGGCTGCGTGAATGCCTTGATCGCCTCACGAGCGAATGACGGTGAAAAACGCGCTGGGTATTTGTAGAAGCTGTGCGGCGGCTCATCCACCCGATCATCGTTCAGAACTGCTTTGATCACAGCCGGAGGGACGATGATTCTTGGCTTTTGGTGCTCAGTCATCGGATTTCTTGGTTCTGCTTCGTAGCGGGTTTGCCAACTCCTTATGTAGGTCGCGCTCATTTACGCGGTCCAGCAAACCTCTCTGAATCGACCAATTCACCAAGTATTGCAGCGACAGAGAAGGACGATGTCCTCGGGCGATTTCGCTGAGTTTTTTGTAGTCATCCTTCGACAAAGATACGCTGAATCGTTTCGGTTTACGCCGCATAGAGTCACCAAATTGCATCAAGTGTCACCAACAATCAAGACGCGGTTTTGGCGGTTTGAGTCCTCATCGAATAGGTTCCGATTTGCGGAATTCGTTGTGGGGAAAAGCCTTTCCCACGCGCCTACTTCGTGCGGCGCTACCCATTCCAACGGGGATACCCCGTAACGCCCGTCCCACCGTCCCCCACTCGCGAGCCCGTCTTTCTCCGGTCGCCGGGCGCTGCCGCTTGAATCCCTCTGCCTGCGAAAGACCGGCTTCGCTCTCCCGCTCTCTGCTGGCGCTTTCGGCTGGCGACTGTCTGCTTCGCTGGACAGACACCGGCCTCCAGCGTGTGTTTGGCTTCCTCCCGCCTGGCACCGTCCCCAAAGCGTGACCGTGCCAGCCGCCACGCTCCGATCATGCGGCGAGCGGAGAGTCTGACGCCGGCGCTCCTCCATCATCCCGCAGCTATCCGTGAAAATCGGGGTATCACCCTCCTGATTTTCATGATATTGTTTTCGAATGATCGAGCGCCTTGAACTTCGCCGTCTCATTGAAAAGGCCCTACGCCGTAGCAGGATAGTCGGTCTCATTGGTCCGCGCCAATCCGGGAAAACGACGCTCGCCCATGCGTTTCTGTCACCCGATTCTCCTTCCTATTTCGACCTTGAAGACCCCGTCAGCTTGCAGAGACTGGCGGAACCAAAGACAGAATTGAGTTCCCTCAAAGGATTGGTCGTCATCGATGAAGTCCAGAGAACGCCAGAGTTGTTTCCAGTCTTGCGGGTTCTCGCGGACAGAAAACCCCTACCCGCAAGATTTCTCATTCTCGGCAGCGCATCCCCCGAATTGCTTCGGCAATCTTCGGAATCGCTCGCGGGCCGGCTCGAAATAATTGAAATCTCCGGTTTCTCTCTCGCCGAGGTTGGTGCAGCCTCGCTGCAAAAGCACTGGATACGCGGTGGATTTCCGCTTTCCTTTCTGGCTGACTCCGACGCCGACAGCGCCGCTTGGCGAAAGCAGTTTGTCCAAACTTTCCTTGAGCGCGATTTGCCCGGCTTTGGCTTTAGAATCTCGCCGGCCACAATGTTTCGTTTTTGGAAAATGCTGGCGCATTACCATGGACAGACTTGGAACGCGGCTGAAATCGGCTCCGCGATGGGGGCCGATGCAAAGTCGGTCCGCCATTACCTCGACATTCTAACGAGCCTTTTCATGATCCGCCAGTTGCAGCCGTGGCATGAAAATCTCGGCAAGCGCCAGGTGAAAGCCCCGAAAATTTATTTTCGGGATAGCGGCATTTTTCATCATGTCCTTGGAGCGAATTCCGAAGCGGATGTCCTCTCGCATCCAAAAAGCGGTGCCTCGTGGGAGGGGTATGCTATCGAGCAAGCCATTCAGCATTACCAGCCTGATGAGGCTTATTTCTGGGCGGTACACAGCGGTGCAGAACTGGACCTACTGTTATTCAAAAATGGGAAACGGCTGGGAATTGAATGCAAGCGCCAGGACGCTCCAAAGCTTACGCCCTCGATGAAAACCGCATTTGAAGACCTGAAACTTGATAGTCTGACGGTACTATACCCGGGCACTCAAAGCTACACGCTCGCCACCGACATACGAGTGCAGCCAATAGCCTCTTTAGCCGAATGAATGAGAGATTGCGGCTGCCAAGGTGCGGACCGGGCGCCGCTATGGCGATCCATCGAATCCGCCGTATAACCGGTTTTGATGGTCTGTAAACGCTTTCATGATAGAATGCGGGAAGTGGCGATCATTGATTTTCAGAAAAATGGCCTCCAATAACCCATTTTCACAGACTGTAAGCAGTTTTCACGGCCTCGCCCTGCCCGGAAGCAGAAATGTCTCTGGCCGGCTACGGCACCCTCATCAGCCAATTCATCCCTGAAATCGAACCATCTCAGGAAACCGCAGCTACTTTATTTTGCATGGTCGAGTACGGGCACTATCCAGCCGGATCAATCGCGCCGGAGCGCTTGGAGAAGATCGAGACCGATATCGCACGGGAAACCTTCGATTTCACCATAGCATTCGTGCTCAACAACGAGGTGCGTGGGTCCGGCACGCTTGTCAGAGCAGGCGGCAAAGTCGGAATTCTAACAGCGGCGCATGTGGCAGATCAATTCACGAGGCGAGCGGAACAGCCGGTGGGATTGGTCATTTCGCAGCATATCCATCAATTTGTGCTTTACCCCCCGTTTATCGAGCGTGTCGATTTTCTCGGAGAATTAGGTCCCACGGATGAGAGCGGCCCTGACATTTCGTTTTTGCGGCTCCTGTCGCTGGAAAACATCGGGACGATCTGCGCTCGCAAGAGCGTGTACCGCCTCGGGGGCAGGTCCTTCGCTCAATTTGACGACTTTCCAATCAATCTTTGCCTTTGGCGGCTCGCAGGTACGCCGGATGAGTTCTCCACAAAGGACCCAGCGCGTGCGCCTCACGACCCCGTGCTGGCAGCTACGATTCTCACTGGTGCATGTGACTTCGGCTCGATTGAGCGGACCGAACGCTTCGACATCATCAGGCTGAAGGTTCCGGCAGGTAGCTACAATTTCCCTTCAAATTATGGTGGGGTTTCTGGCGGCGGAATCTGGGTGAGTCGATTGACTATGTATCCAGATAAGGGCCTGGATTCAGTCAGCTATGAGTCACCATTCTTGGCCGGAGTAGCGTTCTGTCAGGGGGCGATCGACAACAACGGAGAGCGCACGATCATAGGCCATGGCCCGGCCTCAATCTACGATCACACCGCAGATTTTTAGCGATACGGAAATCAATTGACTGAGAAAGCCAAGAGGCAGTACCGAAAGGAAAACCCTCGATTCACCAGGGGCGAACTTGAACTCTTACGGCCTCCTGGGGAAAAGTCTTTCCCTCGCGCCTACATCGTGCGGCGCTACCCATTCTAGCGGGGACACCCCGCAACTCCCCGTTCCACCGCCCACCACTCGCAAGCCCGTCTTTCTCCGGTCTTCGGGCGCTGCCGCTTGATTCCCTGCGCCTGCGAAAGACCGGCTCGGCTCTCCCGCTCTCTATTGGCGCTCGCGGCGGGTGACTGTCGCTTCGCCGGACAGACACCAGCCTGCTGCGAGTGTCTGATTCCCTAACCTCCTGGCACCGTCCCCAAGGCGTGACCGTGCCAGCCTCCACGCTCCGGCCTCGGGCGGCGAGCGCAGCCGCTGAATCCGGCGCTTCTCCATCTTCCCGCGAGCTTCCGGCTTCTGCCTCTGCCCTCCACGCGGGAACCGCCCATTCCCCGCTCGGATGGGGAGTCGAAAGACCGGCGGAGAACTGGGCTGGCTTGCTGAGCACGAGGGCAGGTGGGTGCTGCTGTGAGCGAATGCCGTGCTTGATATCCGCGGTGGCAGGTGGGTCGTTTCAGTTTTCCAAAACTGCAAGTTCCGGCTTAAATCGGATTACCGGCGATGGCGCGTTGTGCAAGTAAACGGAACGTCAGCAAACTCAAACGATCCTTGGCAGAAAGAATCGCGTCCACAAATTCATTGGAACATTCTTCTGACAGCTGGCGATCTTGGGCACCTCGGATTGCAGCTACTGGAACTGGGCGGTTCAGAAACTGCCGTGCGGTGACAGAATCCACAAGGTACCAGGAGACGGGTTCGGCGCAATCTAGGTAGGCAAGGTAGCCTCTTGCGCCCTCGCGGCAAGTGATGCCTTCGAGGTCTGTGATTGATAATTGAAAGACGGACGACGTATATGCGTGCTGTGCGGATTTAACTTGCACCAGCAAAAGCTCGTCTGCCATGTGCGCCTTGATGTCAGGGTGCCCTTGAGCATTTACCTCGATTACTACTGCGCCTAGTCTTACAAGGACATGAGCGAAGAAACCCTGCATGCGGTATCCGAATTCCGAGTCACCATACTCGGCGCGGAGGGCGTCAAGCAACGGCTTGACCGAAAATTGTCGATCATTTGATTGCAAGCTTCGGCCCCTCCTTTGTCGAAAATCCTTCGACGGTAACCTCCAAGGGTAATGGTTTAATAAAAGATTTGGTCAGGTGTGGCTTAAATTTCTCCCTTTCATGGGTAGCAACAATGAGTTGCGCATGCTCAGCGGCGAGGCCGAGCTCGTTAACCAATTCAGCGACATGGGAGGTATCAAAGCTCTCGGAGGGATCATCAATCAGCAAGAGATCAAGTTCCATGATTTCGGGTAGAAACTGCGAGAAAACGAAGTAGGGAACAAGCTGAAGAGCCTTTGCTGCCTGACCGTTCAGAACGTTGGGGAGAAACGTCTGATTGGGAAGTTGTGAAGAAGCGACTCTCAGCTCTCGCTGCCGCGGCTGCTCGGGCAAAGAGATTATCCGTACTTGATCATAAGACGGCTGGCGTGTGAGCCGTTGATATACCTCGGTGAACATTTTCTCCAACTGGGGTGTCGCCCGGTCAAGTGCATCCTTGAACGATTGTTCTAACATATTTTTAAGGCTGGTAGTGGTCGCCAATAAATCATGGTACTGACGAAGTAAGTCTCTCCCACCCTTCAAGCCGTCTGTGAGTTTCGTTTCGAGTCGTTGGATTTTATCGCGATATTCATGAAAGACGAGCTCCTGGTCCAGGTCTTTCACGCGCTTAGCCCACTGTTGTCGGTCGCGTTGTTTGTTATCAAGCTGACTCTTCCAACCTTCAACGTCACGGTCTAGCTCATTGATTTTGCTCGTCGCTTGGGAGATTTCTATCGGGCGACTCAGACTCGGGAATACGGCTGAAAGCTGCGAATCGCATTTCTCTGCTGCTTGCGTGCTTGCGTGAAGCGCCTGCTTTTTGGCGCTAAGGTTTTGGTCAATGAGCGGGATGTCTTTTGTCCGCGCTCTAAGGTCTTCAAGGGCTGACGGATCCGCGAGCGATTCCGGCAGCACTTGTATTCGTTGATCAACGAGATTCGGCAGGGAGCTGGGCGTAGTGGCGGTTGAATTATTGGTACCGCAAAGTGGGCACTGAGACCATCCGTATTCTAAAGACAACTTCTTCGCAGTAGCAGCAAGGCTGGCAATGGCATCTTTTTCTGTTAGTGATCGTTCCAGTGCGGCAAACCTGGAATTGAGCTGCTCCGTCGTCTCGCCACCCAGTGCTGTCGAAAGCCGTGTCTCAAGATTTTGTATCTCGTTCAGCAAGGAGGTGCCGGTTTCCTGTGCCGTCTTAAGACTGGCGACTAAGCTATCAGCCGTTCCGCGCTGCTTCATGGCAGATTGAATCTTGGTTTGCAGGGTGCCGGCATCTTGATCTTCTCTGTGGTCGAGTTCGCTTTTCAGCCGGGTGAGCTTTTCTCGGGAAGACTCATTCATGGGGCTAGACGTGCCTTTTGTTCTCGCGGCATCACCAAGGAGTATGTTGATTCTTTCGTCTGTTTCTGAACCGCTTGGTGAAGGTCCTTCGCCCCATGGTGGATTTCGCAATATCTCATCGAGGCGGTCCCTTGTTTGTTTAAGGTCGGACCTTATCGTACCCTCTGCGTGCTCAATATCTTTTGCGAGGCTGACATACTCCTCCTGGCGTTCGGCGAGCAAATTCTCCAGTGCTCGGAGCAATTCTGGTACTTTTTCAAGCTGCATGTAAAAACATAGGACTCGCGTGAAGTCACTGATGTCCACTTGCGCTTGCCGGCCGGTTGCGTGCTGCGCTGCAAAGATTACTTGAGTTCCTTCTTGGGGGCCGATTCTAGCGAGCAGAGGGAGGACATCTTTTTCGAGAAGAATGTTTCCGTGGCTGTCGCGGATGGTTTGTCGCGAGCGAGTTGCTCCCGGACGGAATTCCCGCTTGATCTCGATAGAGCGTCCGGCGTCGGTCAACTCGATTGTAACTACGGATGTACCCGCCGTGTAAAAGGTATTGCGTACCTCAATGTCCTTACCTGGTGCCGATCCAAAAAGGCCCCAGCGGACCGCTTCAATGATGCTTGATTTGCCTTGGCCATTGACACCGAATACGAAGGTGTTCTTTCCGGCTATTTCAATGGTTTGCGCTGCCGTAAAACCACGAAAACCCTCGATTGTGATTCGACTGATTCTATACTTTGCAAAGGCCATGAATCCTTAATTTGTTTGGGTGTTCGACAATTCACGCCTCAAATCTTCCTTGAGGCGTGTAAACTCTCCGCCGAGATAGGTCACCGATGCGCCTACGCCCTGACGCCGGATTTCATCCTGAAGTCGCATCCAGAGTGTACGGAGTTCTGGGGTGGCGATCTTGGCACTGGTTTCGCGAAACACGTCCTCTGCGTTGCAATTCGCGAATCGCGGTTCGGGCGTAGACCCGCTGGAGGGAATATCACTCATTTCAGAAGGATCGGAATTGGGTGTCTCAAGCGTCAAGGCGAATCGGCGCTTTCGGCTGCTGTCGCAAAAAGTGCTCTACGAATCACCTCGGTCCGATAATCCTGCGACCGCTCCACTGGAGCCCCTTCCGCGGTGTCCACGAGTTTTTTACCTGCTCAACCGTGAATATCTTCGGTTCGCCGACATCGCCACTTCGGAAAGCATCCCGAGCGCCGCACGGGTTCAGAGGGTTCGTTGCCGCATTTCAGGTCGTTTTTGTGCGGCTTTCGATCTGTCGCCCTTTTCAGCCCGACTTCGCAGGGGGCCGGACGCGGTGCCCTCTGAAGATCACTCCCGCT